>Ga0126342_10001936_pt1 | contig 30940 bp, 31 predicted proteins | sample Cyp1metagenome_FD_92528 | JGI IMG/M metagenome (GOLD analysis project Ga0126342, IMG submission 92528) | Coral microbial communities from Lord Howe Island, Old Settlement Bay, Australia - Cyphastrea 1 metagenome | ecosystem: Host-associated > Invertebrates > Cnidaria > Coral ...
AACGGTTATGTACCTCAACCCTATGCCCACCGCTATGGTGTCTTGGGAAGACATGTCAGCGGAGGCTGCAAGCTGTAACATCAAGTGGAATCACATCAAGGAACAGGTATTGCAGAATTTACAGTATGTATGTATGTATGTAGGGATGGATGGATGGATGGATGGATGTATGGATGTATGGATGTATGGATGTATGGATGTATGGATGGATGCATACATGGATGCATGGATGTATGGATGTATGGATGTATGGATGTATGGATGTATGTATGTAGGGATGGATGGATGGATGCATACATGGATGCATGGATGCATGGATGGATGGATGTATGAATGTATGAATGTATGAATGTATGTATGTTTGTATGTAGGGATGGATGGATGGATGCATACATGGAAGCATGGATGGATGGATGGATGGATGTATGTATTTATGGATGTATGGATGTATGAATGTATGTATGTATGTATGTAGGTATGTTTGTATGTATGTAGGGATGGATGGATGGATGCATACATGGATGCATGAATGGATGGATGTATGGATGTATGTATGTATGTAGGGATGGATGGATGGATGCATACATGGATGCATGGATGGATGGATGTATGGATGTATGGATGTATGGATGTATGCATGTATGTATGTAGGGATGGATGGATGGATGCATGCATGCGTGCATACATGGATGCATGGATGCATGGATGTATGGATGTATGGATGTATGGATGTATGGATGTATGGATGTATATATGTATGTATGTATGTATGTATGTGTGTATGTATGTATGTATGGATGGATGGATGCATGCATGCATGCGTGCATACATGGATGCATGGATGGATGGATGTATGGATGTATGGATGTATGGATGTATGGATGTATGGATGTATGTATGTATGGATGTATGGATGTATGAATGTATGTATGTATATATGTATGTATGTATGGATGGATGGATGGATGCATGCATGCATGCACACATGCATACATGGATGCATGGATGTATGGATGTATGGAGTATGGATGGATGGATGCATGCATGCATGCATGCGTGCATACATGGATGCATGGATGTGTGGATGTGTGGATGTATGGATGTATGGATATATGGATGTATGGATGTATGGATGTATGTATAAATGTATGTATGGATGGATGGATGCATGCATGCGTGCATGCGTGGATGCATGGATGGATGTATGGATGCATGGATGTATGGATGTATGGATGCATGATGTATGTATGTATGTATGTATGTATGTACTATGTTTTAAATATATGACATATATACTAAATATGATATATATATATATTGCGTGTATTGATATGTAGCCATATATAAATAAATACATACATAAATAAATAAACACACATATATATAATATATATATAATATATATAATATATATATATAATATATATATATATGTATAATATATATATATATATCAACTCACAGTTTGTTGTTGCAAGTTCTCGTTTAGTTTTGAAGTGATCCAGTTAAAACACCACCTGCACCCACAGTGAGGTTGCAAAGAGGGTTGGTATTTAAAATTCGCCCGGAACAAGGCGCCTAGTCCAGCCAGGGCATGGTGTGGGGATCCATTGGGCAAGTACCAAACATCTACTGAAACGAAAGCAGTTCCCAAATATCGATTGAGAAGCAAAGAAACACCAAAACAATCTCCATGATCCAACAAAACACCATCCGAGATCATGAAATTACATGAAGTTGCCCCACATCATGAAGCCATCAGTTCCACTTCTTTGCCACGCACAGGTGTGGGCGGGTATTGGAATGGGACAGGGAGGATCGCAGCCGCATGCTGCGGTGCTACGACAAGCTCCTACTATAGGGATCCATTGGGCATCATTATCTATCTTGAAAATAGATGGAAATTGTAAAAAATTGAAACCACCAACAACATATATAATATATATATAGATATGATTATATATGTGTATAACTGTGTATATGTAAGTCATTATAAATTGTGGTTCAATCCTTTTTTTTTGCTCTCCATGTAAATTGTAAATGTTTGAAAGCACCAACCACACTTGTATCATATCATTGTTTGGTTCTTATGATTTTATTGTTGTAGTTTTGGCTGATTCAATTTATATAATTCAAAATGTGGGTAAAACAACGTCATAAACCAGCCATGACTGGGAATGGTAACCATATCACCTATAAACATGGTGATGGCTAGGGGATGGTGTATGCCATTGTTTTACCCCATTGTTTGCTTAAAGAAACATCAAGAACTTGGGTGATTCTTGCACCATGCCGGGCCTCCAAATCCCAGAGGTGTTTGCCGCCGCGGCAGTGCACCGGCCGTGGCAACTCAACGGCTTTGGAGATCACATGACAAATCCTCAGTCGTGGCGTGGCCTGGGCCATCTTACCTTCGTACCTTCTTAAAAAAAAGTGGTGATTCTTTTCGTCACCAACAAGATTGTAAGGAGTAAAACACAAGTGTGATGTTTTTTTTGCACTTAAAGTCTGGATGATTCTGGATGTTATTTTAAGCATGATTTTCACCAATAATTTGGCCAGCTATGGATAAACGACATGATAAGAACACAGCTCCACTGACGGATCCAGGGCTTGGTATCCGACGGTCCACGTGCCCACACGTACGAAGGACACGCCTTGAGCTTTGAAGTTCTGGAGCGTGCTTCTATGGAGGTTTCCAAAAATGGAGGCACCCCAAAATGGATGGTTTACAAATCACAGTCCTACTAAAATGGATTATTGAAAAAGAGATGCGCGATATAGTATGCAGAACTACGTACAACTTTATCTGACCTTTAAGCTATAGACAGTCTACCAGGTGGTGCCCAACAGTTATCTTTCTTGGTCCATTGCACCTCCGTGAAAACTACTCAGATATGTCTACCATAAACCGAACAGTTTTTGGAGTTATGGTTACCAACTTAGCAAAGTTTGGGGCACCAGTGTCAGTAGAGTGCAAGAAGGAGTGCGTAAGTGTATTTATATATTATAGGTAATTTGTTCTATGATCATTTGTTTTTGCAAATATCTGCCTGCCTAAACTACATAACTACACTACACCCATGGATATATCTAGTGCATGGAGAAGTAGCGCCATCTCTACCCACATCACCGGGCAAGATCTTGGGCATAGGGATGCTCATCTTGTTGTCATCATGTTATCGAGGTTTCCATGGGGGTACCCCCAAATCATCCATTTTTTAGGGGAGTTTCCGTTCTGAACTGCCCAGCTATGGCGGTACCACCATGTCAGGAACGCTCCGAAAGTATCGTGGCTATACCCATCCTTGGTCGACTTCTCTACGTGAACTGAGGGGGGCCAAACATGACCTCGGTTGGCCATCCTGAAGTCATAAGTCAACTTGAGTCAACTGCAACCATTCCACTGAGCATAGTGAAATAATATATTCCCCCGAAAAAATTGAAGATCTGATGCTATCATACATGTGTATATATATATGTGTGTGTATATGTATATTTACTTTATTATCATGTGATATCCATATATGGCCCAGAAATGGTCCATAAATATCCCCGGAACGAAACCCTGGTTCATTGTTGGATCGTCGAATCCACTGGTGGTGTCGAAACCACGGCGCCTGCGGGACGGTGTGGCTGTGCACGTAGAAAAGGCCTCAGAAAGGGGCTCCGGTGGTCTTTTAGGCAAGGCACTTTTTGGGGGCCATCAATTGCACCGGTGATTAGACCCCTTCCAGGTTGGCGAATGTTTGTTAATGTTGGTTTCCCATATTTATTTAAATCATTTTATATCCTTTAAAAGTACGCCAACATACGCAAACTGAAGGAACCAGTATAGCTTGCAATGTTCTGAATTCACCTCCAATAACCTGGCAATCTAGACGATGTTCGCTCCATTTCCGACCATGTCCATCCATTTCCATGTTCGATCGGGTGTGGCATCCATGGCAACCATTGGTTGTACCCTTGTCAGAGTCCGGAGTACACTTTTGGTGAATGATTTTCATCCAATCCATACCAACTGAACATGGTTTCTGCCCCAAAGGTTTGTAATGTGGCAAACCCCAAAATCAATCCACAATCTTACCACACATTGGTAGCAAAAATCATCCCCAAATGGTAGGTGTACTCATGGGTTTACCACTGGATCCTATACGGGTTTTAGTGGATCGGACCCCAACCTTCGCTGCTGAGGATCCTAAAATGGCACTGTGGGGCAGTGACTCCTTAGTCTCTGTGCGATCGGCTCACCGCAAGTTGATCAAATCAAGGTCAATGTGAATGGGTCCAAAAAATGTCAGAACAGGTCAAAATCTAAGAATGGGAGGTTAAAGCATGGCAAAATCTAAGATAGGGTATAAATGGATATAAATGAGTATGATGAAAATGAATTATATTATAACCATGTGAAAGTTATTTCGATGTTCACCCGATTTCACCAGGGCGCGAAGGTCTTGATCCACTGTGAGAGTGACTCAAATGTGCGACTGATGTGCCAAGATGATCCAAGATGTGCTGGCATTGAAAGTCCACATGCCGCGCTTCTGTGGTGCCAGCAAGCGAAAGAAACCTTGAAGGCTAGTGTTCTGCAAGATATTTGGATATACTTGGGCTGATACCCGATGCAACTTGATTTTTTTGTATCAATCCATATTTTCATGTTTTTTTTCTTACAGTTCCAACCCTCGTCGTCCTTTGTAAATCATCCTGCCAAGAAATTCATCCCAGCAATTCTCACACTTCATCACAAGCTGAGCTGGAAGTGCAACCAGGCAAACACAATGCCCGGATGAACTATTCAATTGGTGAATGGTGTGAATGGTAGGCAATCAGGCCTCAACTTGCCTCAACCGAGATGCTTCCGCTGGTGCCTCCGGCCACGCGGACCGAATCCGCGCTGCGCGCTCGTCGTTGATGGTCTGAGCGCCCGCGTGGATGGCATACCAACCCACGGGAATCCTCGGGAGGTGTTGGGATGATCCAATAGGTTTGGTTTAAAACACCATGAACTAGAGATATATCGGATATATCTACCTTCCTCGTCCTGGTTATTGAGTTATGTTCACCAACATAGGGAATGGGGTACCACCTTGTCGGGATGGCCCCGAACGTAGAGCCTGGTTCCCGACCATCTGGGTCTGAAAATGGGAACAAAAACCCAAGCATCTACTAGAACATATGGAGAATATGACTATCATTGGATCTTGGGGTAAGCTATTTCAGACCCATCTCATCATCTCTGAGGATTCAAAGCTGTGTTTTTGAAGCTCTGTGACTTGAATTCCTCATGCCCTGGCACCGAGGGATGCTACCACTTCATCAGGATATGGCGGGATGTGAAGATGTATGATTGGTTATTGTTCGTTTGCAACCATCCAATCTAGGAAATATATAGTATGAAAAATCCGACATATACCCATGATTGACTCATCTGCGGCATGTGCGTCTGTTTTGAGAATGGTTGTCCATTGATCATTTCATTTCTTGGTCTGGGTCATAACCTGACCGTGATATAGTCCGGAAACTTGGTTCCAAACAACATTATTCTCACAGCATACCTAGTCTTCTCAAATTTGAAGCAAAGTTCAATGAACTAAGGATACGTGTTGACATGTTTCCATATTAATGCATAATATTTATGAGCATAAAACATATTATATTAGTATATAAATGTCTGTATATATGTACATACTTTGTATGTTTACATATTTAAATAAAAAAAATATATATATGCATATATAATTGTATATATAATGTATATATTTCAATATTTATTGGACTGCTGCTCTGCATGACCCCCGACTTACTAGAGTTCATAGCTTGTATGGTGGTTCCATCAAAGGGGCTATGTCCGGGAACCTCCTCACAGGTCTGGATGCCCCCTTCCCACATTTAGCGCCCCGGGTCCTCCAGGCACGATTTTCGATCCTGTGCCGCAATGTTTAACGATGGGAGTGTGCCTTAACCAGTGTGCCAACATGGATGATTTGCGGCTTTGTTTATGGTATATAATTGGTGTAGTGTTAGTGAAACGACGAGCTGTTCAATAGATTAAAATCCTGCTCGGCAACAATCGCACTTTTCTGGATTCAACCCACAATCCGCCATTTCTATCCTTTTCTGCCATAGCCAGTGATTTGAACGCTGTTCCCAAAAGAAATGAGGAGATCATTGATAGTCGTTGGGGGTCACCTCACCTCTCCAATGGGAAAGAGAATCAAACTCACCAAGTATCAATCGCCAATAATAAAAAACAATACACACAAATCAGGAATGTCTAGCCATTGTCCCACCATTTTCCCATCATTTCTTCTCTTCCGGTGTCCGATTTAACATGCGCCGGAAAATGCCCGAACTTAATGGACAATTGATAGGTTTTTAACATGTGCTAATTAATCATACGGACTTCTCTGAAAATGGAGATATACATAGATATACCATTTAAAGAAATAGCCATCAAACATGGGGAATATGATGATAAATCATGACTTTTGGGAGTGTTCCATAGATGTTCCATGTGTTCCATGACTTTTCCATGAATGTTCCATAAGATTTTCCAGGCGATTGCCGAGTTGCAGTTTCTTGCCACGCAGAATGGCCACCACCTGCTGCGCCCCCTGCAGCGTCAGTGCCTGCCGCGCGGACAAGAGCTCCAAGTCCTGGCCGAATTCGCCGCTGTGGGTCACCCTGACCCAGGGAGAAACAGGCACAAATGAAGGGTCATTATAATTTGTATGTATGTATGTCATATATATATAAATATATGTATAACGAAATCAAAAAAAAGTGTGTGTGTGTTGTTCTTGAAATACTGTTTCCGTTTTTTGTTAGCTTCACATATGTAAATGCATATCTTTATACAATTTTATGCATAGGTTTCTTAGTCGACTGAGTGAATGTTAACAAAGAAGAGAGTTGCGATTTCAGCATATTGAATTAACTATCGTGGGAGTCAACCTGCATAAGCAACACGGTGGTGCCACACTTCGTTTCGTTAGTCAAGTTGGCCAACAGAATTCCAATTCACTCGGGTTTACAGCAAATACAATATTGACAATATAAACATAGTTTAATCATAGTTAATCCGGGTCATGAACCAGGTAGTGTTGGGGCCATGATTCACAGAAAAAATGTACCTTCTCAGGAGGTCTTTGCAACCATGGGGTCCATAGAGTATGGTTCTACATAAAAAGGCTTTACTTGTCAACTTGCTGTTTACTTTGGATACTTTTTTTGTCACTAGTCAACCTATGTTTTGGATTGTTTTGGCATATTGAATTGATTTGTTTATACAAGGGATATTGATATTGATATCGAAGTCACTCATTCCCAAATGCTCCATGGTCCTGCCAAATTATGCAGTGTCAAATCTTCCAAATTTGCCTGCTCACGTAATTATAGCATGTATAGCAATGTTTCATATGAACCATACGGGATACGGGGTTGTCTACCAAAAAAACATGGCTTATCATCATTTGCCCACTTAAGATTCACTGTTCCCGCATTTTTGCTGCCTAATCATCCCCATCGTTCTTGTTATGATGAGAATAAAATACAAACAATATCTCATAAAACATCCAAATCCCAGGTAGTGACAACATGTACTCCCAAATTGGCTCTTATATTGATTATAATATATTATAATTCCTATATCGATTATATATATATATAAGCCATACGTTGGTTTATATCCCACTGTCTCCGAGTTGTTTCGTTCCCTACACCCCGATCGCAGCTCCTCTCGAGCGGGCCGCTGCTCTATTGTTTGCGACTGCGGCGACGGCTGACGGGAGCCAGGCACGCTGTGTGGCTCACCTGTGGTTTGCACTGGGGCGTGGTGGACGTGGTTTTGGCCCACACCATGGAAAAAACGATGCAGAAAAGGCAGAAAAGGCGGCGATTGTCTTCTTTTCATGGGTTGTTTAATGATTTGGATGTTGTTTGCACACAAAGATCAAAACCGGATTGACATGTTGAAATGCAGGTTCACTCACCCATTCTTAGACCTTTTGCGGCCTTGGGTTCCACAAAGCACAAAAATAACAACGATGATCAACGATGGAAATCCTGATAGAAGAACATGGCCAAGTGGCGTTTGGGCATGGAGTAGAAGGACACGCTCTGGTGGCAACCATCCTTCGAGACGTCTTTGGCCAGCGATTTGAAGACGTGTTCAATCTCTGCGAAACTCCTGCAGGGCAAGTGGTGTTGCAGGGTCTCTTGACAGTAACCATCAGCACATTATAACGCAATATGGGTGTGTCCACTCAGACACATCCGTATCATCCATATTTGTAGATTGTCTTCATTGGGGGAAGATATTGGAAAGAGTGAGGGGGATAGGTAAACAACGAGCCTCTCGCATGTTGCACATGACTATAGGTCAACCAATGTCCCTGATCAAAAACATTCACCCAAAGTTTGATAATTTATCAAAATTTCCTTGTTTTTGACACCTTTTCCCGCCTTTCCTGTCAAAGTTTTCCTGTCATTTCCGTGGATGTTCCAGCCATGTTTGATTACCGCGGCACCAAGTCTCGTACCTTACATCGAGCCACTTGGCAACTTTGTACCAAGATTGAGGCGCCTCAGGCAGCTCACAGGGAAGAACAAAAAGGGATCTGGGGATGATGAAGCCATGTATTTTTTCATGGTTCAATGGGATGTGAATGGATTTTAAAAAGGTCTATGAATTTAAATCAATGAACCAGTGGGATTTTCCAGATATTTATGGGATACGTGGCTGTGTCTGACAATTTGGGACTCTCCAGAATGGCAAATGCTGATTAACCAGCGAATTTGGGGGTACCATGGGGTACCCTATGCTCAAACATGGGACGAAGCCACCGGTGTCGGGTTGTGTCCCATGCGATCCCCTTGGTTGGTGATACCCAAGGGGATCTCTTGGTTAGTAGGAATTCCCAAATCATGGAATATTAGGTGCACCATTATTCCCACATAAACAAATATGAATTATGATATACATCATACCATCCATAGAAAAAATATAACGGAATAGTAAAACCCAACCATATGTTTAATCATCAAACAATAACAGGGCTTAAATACACTACCCATGTTCCCAAAAATCCACGCAGCTGAGCTGCTTCGTAGCCATTGGATGCCGCCGCGCATCTGCCGGTGATGGATGGTACTTTGTACATGGCACCGGGAAATCCTCCAAAAAAACATGGGAATTTTCAATGGGACCTACAAATGGAGGTTCTACTTAGGGAAAACCATCTATAAAAATTATATAAACTTATACTGTAGTTGTTTCCATTGTGGTATACCAACGATCATCTAGTTCGGTGCTGAATGGGTGTGTCTGGAAAGGATTATACCATGGCATGTTCATAAAAACTGCAGTTTAAATCAGTTTACATAATAGGTAAAGATTTAAGGGTTACCGTCTTAACAAAGACAAACCCAAACAACCGGAACATTTACAACTCCCTGAACTCAGTCAGGCGTGTGACACGGACAAAAATATGTCCAAAAGTGGAGATCTCAACCAGATTCAGGTCGGCTTCCAAGATCTTTAGGAGCCTGTCTCGTCGGCACAGACTTCCACAGCCGCAGGTGTCCCAAATATCCTGGACACATCTGGAAACACTAACACCAAAGGTGACCAAAGTGTTCCAAAATGCGGAGCTCTTCAAAATGCTAAAGAGGAAACATGCTGTAAGATGATGTAAGTGAATCACAGCAAACCAAGCGCAAACAACATCCAGTGCCAGATGTAAATTGTTTGGTTTTCTTAGTTTAAGCCTAGGCTACTACCCACAAATCAAAACACCATCTGCACATCATCCACACAACATATCCCAAACCGTTTTTTTCCGGGAGATTTTGCAGGAGATCAGCATGCAAATTTGCTGGGTAATCCATAGTGTCCGGCATGATTCCTAGATTGATTCTCCCGTAAAAGAAACCCATGAATCATCACCAAGCCACCCAGCAAACATCCAGCGGGATGCAGTCGCGCATTCCAGGATTCTTCCTAAGGCGTGGCTGTTCTTGGATGCCAAAGGATGAAAACGGGGCAGCTATGGCCAATTTCCTGACAAAACATGGGGAAACTTGTGGATACTACCGCTTTCAGTGGAAAAGTATGGAAAAGTGCCCTGTTTGTTCCCCCTTCGTTCACCAAGCACAAACAAGTTATCAGGTTCGCCCCCCCCCAAAAAAATGTGGCCACTTCTAGAGGAAACAATCAAAAACACTGTCACTGGGAGAAAGAATATGTGGACGATTGTGAAGGATTGTCCGCACGTGAAATCAAACCAATCTGGCTGCCCCGTGACCATCACATCAAACTAACTCATTTCGAACAATGGGTCCGGCCCTGTAACTTCTTCGATACGAGCAAATGAGCATGAGTTCATCCCGCTCAACTGGAAATTAATGGAAATTAAACGCAGATGTGTGAGAGGTGACAATGGACCGCGCGTTACCCGTGGGCAGAGCCGAGCGGGTCGTTGTGACGTACACAGTGGAAGTATGCCAAGTAACAGCACCTGTGAGGAAACATCAGCACTTTGAAGCCACCCTTAGGGTTAACACAGTAGCCTAAACTAATATGTGCAGACCAGGTTGGACACGATTGTACATCGGTGCAGCTTCAAATAAAATCCTCAAAATAATCCGGCCAACGAACTTGGCCCTTGCCGCATCAACTTCAGCTGACACAGAAGAGTGACATAGTGACGCCACAAAATCACTGTATAGGAAACTGCCTAGAAACATAAAACATAAGGCAAAATTGAAGAGGAAACAGCATCATAATCGTTTAAATTAAATATAAAAACATATATATATATTATACATTTATATATCGCAGGAAGATCTACTGATCCTTCGACCCTAGTAGCGGGCTTATAGAACAGATCCCCTTTTATTTCAGAGTCCTGTTTTCCTGGCTACAGCCCCGCTGGTAGCCTACGTCTAACTACGTCTGCAGTCTGAGTCTCACTCGGAGCGTGCGAGGCACATGGTCTTGCCTTGGTTTTCATGGCTTTCCCCCGCTGTAAGAGCTGACCAAAAAAGTGTGGCTGAGATGGGGCATCAATTCGAATTCAGCGAACTCAGCCAAAGTGCTCATTCGCAAAGAGGATTACAGAGATGCGCTGGCCAGTGCCAGACACAACTGCAGGAACCGAATGTTTGAAGAAATTGTTGAATGGCCTCAGGTCTGCGAATCTCACCGGACTTTCCACAAGACTCATGACACGCGTGGCATCTATAGTAGCTGGTGGATGTCCACTCCAACCAGCTTGGGAGATCTTGAAAGCATAGTTCAACTTCACCTTCCGCTGTGTTGGACGTGAGCCTGAACCCACACGCCATCACATGCCACTAAAAAACTCATCCGCCACTCCTGATTACTCCTGCACTGTCCAACACACTTTACTAGTGCACCCATAATTTGGATTCTGGCAGTTCTAGAGATAATGTTGGCACTCGAATATCAAGAATTGAACAAAAGACTATCTGCCCATGGCCGAGAAGGCTTGACTGAGGCACTCATCAAAGGCAAAGATGTCACCATTCTCCTGCAGCACTTCCTGCTCGCCTCGCTGACTTGGAATTCACCAAGATTGGGAGATGATGGACTTCCTATCTTTGATCTTTGTTGGCTCGGACGCCGGGGTAGGGCGCGCAACTTGGTGTGTTGTTCTTTGTTTTACTTTGTTGGTCTTAGCATAGTTTTGAACATAACTCATCATGTCTTGGGGTCCACTCCCATCTTAGCAGAAGGTACCCTCTGTGCTACAGTTTTATTGTTCTGAACTGAGCACATTGCTTCTAAGAAACCCGTACAATATTTATCTTTAGTATTGACTCTGTCCATTGTGGGGGCTTACATGGGTCTGGAAATAGGACGCCCCAATTGCAATGATTACATATAATTAATCATCTTCCCCATTGAAATGGCCACGAGGGTATGCAGCATTTTCAGACACGGCAATTACACTAATTATTGGTTTCTATCCCATTATGTTCCCCCAATATATTCTCGATAATTCCCTAATCATTCTCTTATAATTATCAATTATATCCCAATATGTTGTTGGTTCTTTTCTACTAAACATTTGAACAGTCATAGTTTCCATGATTGTCGCATCATATCCCCATTATTGACCTTAGTGAAAATATAATATTGTTTGCGTGGTCGGCGGGGCTTCACGGCTTCAGCTATCTTCAGCGCAGTGGCGTTTGGTCTGCGCATTCTGGAAGGCCAATGCCCGAGGGGCTCCCAGGCTGATACCGATTGTGGCAGTGGGCCTGGTCCCAAAATCCGAACTTTAGGATGCCTAAAAGGCTTCATAAAGAGAGATCATGGAGACAATGCGTTCTATGTGTTTTAGAGTTCCTGGCACTTGAACTTTCTTCTCTTGATATGTCCGCAGTTGGTTGGCCTGGTTCCACAGGGAGCCTGTAGCTTCAGCATAATTGAGGATATATTGAGGATATTCACAGCAATTCCAAGAGCAAGCTCTTGGAGTTGAAGAGCGATAATCACTGTCCAAGTTATTCGTCAGAAAGCTTGGTGGGTCCCTGGTTTCAAATGGAAGTGGATGTGTGTCTTAAGCTACGTTCTCTTCTGTTCAGGAGTGCCACTGGCACGTTCATCGATTTCATTTCATCGGGTACAAGCACCTGGTAAGTTTTGGCGGATTGCATAACCTTCCTTTCCCTTAATAGTATAATTTACAGCGCATCTCTTTGGGATCCAGTTTCCACATCACTGTCACGACATGTTTGCGCACAAAAGAAAGCAACAAACGCAGTCTGCTTTCTTCCACCCTCTCTTTTTGGAAACAAAAACATCAACACATATGATTATCAACATCATAAATCAACAGAACAAAACTCAACAAAATGGTGCTTTTACTACCCCATCTTCAAATATCCAGTATGGATCACTCAACAATACTTAATACATCCAGCTTTGCATCAAAACCCACCTGGGCGACCAGTCTTGGTAGTTGTCGTGATGCCAACTCTTCACGTCTTCGTTGCTTCGATAAAGATTGGCCCAGCAATCTACCAGTGTCAAGTCGAAGATCTCTAAAGCCTTGGTGATCCTCGGTGCGCAAGAAGGCGGCGTTTTGGGACCAATGGGGAAGAGAACTTAAATCTCATGAATGTCTACATGTGTTTTTTAGATGTTATCATATTACATCATACTATATCAAATGTGAGGATCCATTTTGGTGTGTTCAGACATATTAATATATAATATATCATAAAGGGATATAAAGGGATTATTTAATTCTAGATTTCTATAACTTTCTACATCCCGAGATGCATGAACCTTGGAAATCTTAAAAGGGCTTCTGAAGCCGTTTGCAGGACGTGCGAGTTGCTCGACTACGTCTCCCATTCGACCAAGACTCAGGGAAGCGAAGCACCGCGAACCGGATCTCGGTCGGTTGGGATCATCATCCCCAGTTGTTGTTTTGCACGGGAAAGATTGGGTAAAACCTGCCCCTGGTAATTTCTAACTGTATCACCATCATTCTTAAGTGAGGTAGATTCCAGGTAGATCACATTAAATCATCTATAAAATGTGGCATGGCTTACCTATAGTGACCTGTGAAAATCTGTGAAATGTCAAATCACATCAACTCACTGAAGGGTGTCAAATCAGCTTCCGTCAAAACTGAAAGCCACATTAAAACATCCATGAGATTTGCCATGATTCATCATCATCACCGGCGAATCCTAGGTTGCAATATACGGGTCAATTTAGTCTGATTGTACAACCCTAGACATGGTCATGTGAATCATACCATAAAACTAGTAGTTCATCTGGATTGAACATCTAATATGCTTGGGAATTTCAATCCAGAAATCCAACACCAATATGTAGGATCAAATTGATAAAGATTAAGTCCATTACAATCATTGGGTCTTAGAATTATCATGAATCATCAAACTCAGATCGATTCCTACTTGGATCTGCGTCCAGGGTTTTATAACGTTTCATTGTATCTGTGTACATCTCTATTTCTATACATTTAATTATATATATATATGTGTATATATATCCCGCTCTCCCAAACATATCACAGTTTTGAAAGGCATGTTTAAAAATACATACTATTATCATATATTATCTACCTGTATAATATGTATATGATTGTTCTTATCCATCGTATATTCATATAAAATTTCAAAATAAAGGCATACATACATACATACATACATACATATATATATATATATATTTATAACCCTATAGAACTATATATAACATTATATATCAAAAACCATATATAATGTAACCATACCATGCAGAACCCACGCACTCTGCGGCGGTGTAATTGTTTCATATGGTCATGGGACCCAGCGTGCACCGGCTCCAAGACACAGAGCATCGCCCCAGATCTGCAGGTGTTTTCGGCTCCTGAGTTCGACTCAATGGTGTTAACCGTTACTTGCAAGGCTTTTTGGAAGCTTTTTGTTTGCCACTATATAGTTGGGGTAAACACATGGTTTAATGTGATTTCATATGGTTTTATATAAGTTTTAACGCTTTGACATGTTTAACCATTGACAAACATACGCCAACATGTGGTTTAGTATGGTTTAACTTGGTTTGATATTGTTTAATAACCTTAAACAAATGCAAACTAATATTATAATCTCAGCTCCCCCAGTTAACTAATTAGTTCGCATCACCTAGCTAACCAGTTAGTTCGTTTCAACCTATTGTAGAAAGTCGGGGAAAATAATTGAGGTTCTGAGTTTTGTTGATAGCAAAGCAGTTTCTACATCAACTTGGCAGTCTTCAGTCCGCATGTGGCGCGAATGTTGTCTTTTCTCCGACAGGAACCAGGCTTTCTTGGGGTGTTACCTCATCGGCAGTTCTTGCCAATGTCCTTCAATGTTTGGTGGTAAACCAACTTAGAAATAAACAAACTGAACTTCACTTTCTCAATACCATCTGGTGTCATCAAACATGGCTAGCTGGAAAGCTCCCTTGTTTAGTTTGACAATGTCCCCTCAATAATAGTCATAATAAACCCTCCTCCTCATGCCTCGGGACGGTACTCTGACCCAAGTTAAATTGGTGGAAGAATAGATGTTATTAAGACATGTGGGTATAATGAAACTGTGGATGTAAATTTTAGAGATCTTAGATATTCTTAGATACTCTGATATACTCTGATTCATGCATAATTATGCATTTTAATCCCGCATCTGTGACCACCTAATGTGAAGTATGGACTATAGAGATGCATATTGTAATTCCATATGCTTCCACCAATCAATGCATACTATAGATACACCATACACCATATACCGACTAACATAGCTTAAAAAACAACCAACTGCAAGTCCGAACTCGGCCGTACAAAAAAGTTTCCAGTTCCTTGACTTCCTCGATAAATCAACGGTTCCATAGCTATGGACAGTCAGAAGTTTCAATACGGTAAACCACCAATAAATGGGCAATGTTCCATAGCTATGTTAGTTTACCAAAGGGTCAATTCCCATCTTGTTTCACCACCAATTTTCCCATATTTCCCATTCAAACCCATGTCACCACCATGTTTCCATCATGTTTCCCATTCAAATCCACCATTTTTCCCATTCGAAAACCATCAAATCGGGACCGGCAAAGAACCGATGAGGTCCCAAAGCATCGCCGCGCTCTTGGTAACCAGCTGTCTGGGTTGCGCGGGTTGCGCAAACCACCAACGAGATGGGCGAAATCGGAGGGACTCAAAAACCAAAAAACAGGTTAAAATTGAAAAAACCTTTATAATAGTCATTTTTAAATGGGAGAAGCATCAAACTAAATGGAGGTTTAAATAAGGGAAAACAGATTATAAATCACCGAGCCAAATGGAGGTTAACAAAAAATATCACCGACCATCGTCGAACCAAATAGGGTTTTCCATGTTTTCCAGCAATCCATGTTTGATTCGCGGAGGGTAAGAATGGGGACGTGACTTCAAGGCTTTCGCCGCAATGGGGATGTAATGAGCATGTGTAGCTGCTGAAGTGGATGGATACGATGCCCCCGTTCACCAGAAATAGAATCCAATAAAGGCACGTATGAGGATCTTTCAAAATCCCATACCCCTGGCAAACAACATCAAAAATTTGCTGGCAAATGGATGGTGTATATCTTCCCTAAAATGGTTTGCCTATATATATAAATATATATATATATAAATATATATATATAATACCCATACCTATAGCCATGTGATGCCACATCATGCCCTGCCTTACATAGCATGAACCAACCATTCACCAAGATGCACCCAGTAGCCCTTTCCCTTCAGATTAAATACCGGATTACCCATCTATAAGGAACTGTGTAGTATTGGATCAATTCATGGATTATTAGGCTCCTTCAAAAGGGGATTTACATCCATTCATAAATGGTATATTGCCTCCAAATTAATCCAAATGAATCATTCGGGGTACCATATTTCATCGCATACGGTTTATAACTTCAATACTTAGGGTTCATGGCACAAGTAGATATATATATATATATATATATATCAATAAATAAATAAATAAATATATATATATATGTATATACACACGTAGTCAATAGAATGTTATTAACAAACAAACATAGCTGGGGGCACCACTTGTAGCATCTTGTAGCAAGTCAATCGTTGTTTGGATTGATTAGTTATAAATTATATTCCCATTCTATCCCCATTAAATCACCACAAAGTATGCCATGTCTTGAAACAAAGCCAGTCCTCCCACCAGCCCTTCAGGATTGGCCTCAATCTCTGCCTTGAGGCTGTGAAACAGGGTTAAATCCTCTCGAGCACCTTTGAACGGCAAATAGATCAGCTGTTTGTTGGTATTGATATGAATCTTGCTGGAAAACTGGTAGGCTGTGTATATATATATATTCATATTCATATATACACATTATAGTTATATATTAACAGTGGTTACAGTGACTTAAAGGAATACGGCTGATTTGTTTGTGTTCGTTGACCCCAGGTTGATTTAGACTGGATCGAGGCATTATCTTGAGGTCAAATTGCAGGAAAAAAACGGGCTTTACGTTTTTGTGATCCCACTCCCCCTGATATTAAACTTTCCCAGAATCCATATTTGGGACCATTTAGAGGTGTCTAATATTAGGGAGATGGGATAATGTGTATTTGTCAGAGATTGAAGCTCGTGATACTATTTAAAACCACTTAAAACCACATGAATGTGTGGCATGCGGGAGGGCAAATGCAGATCCCTACCGCAAGTTGGGCAGACCCATATGAGCCGGCGGCAAAATTCTATGTTTTCGCCTTGCTTAAAGACAAGGTATCATTTTTTGGGGGCCTATCGCGAACCATGGTTTTGTATTTATAACGATAAGGAAAGGGAGAGGACAGAAAGAGAGGACAGAAAGAGAGGAAAGAAAGAGAGGAAAGAAAGAGAAGAAAGAAAGAGAGGAAAGAAAGAGAGGAAAGAAAGAGAGGAAAGAAAGAGAGGAAAGAAAGAGAGGAAAGAAAGAGAAGAAAGAAAGAGGGGAAAGGAAGAAGAGAGGAAGAGGAAAAGAATAAAACATGAAGAACAAAAGAAAAAGGAAGAGGAAGGAAGACGGAAACAAAGCGGAAAGAAAGAGGAAGGAGGAGGAAGTAATGCCTCTCAATCCAGACGAGGAAAGGAAGCGGAAAGGAAAGGAGGAGAGGGTCTATCTGTGGACTGAGGCTACTTTGTGAACAAAAGGGCATGCTAGGGGTCTAGCTACTTTTGCCTCTTACATGCACACAATTTTGTGTAAACAAGTAAATCAGCTTCAGATGTGGACATTACGCACAATTATAGGTATCGGATGGTAGCGTGCTTTTTTGGGCCCTATCGCTACACAATGTTTCGTGCACTTTTCAGAAAAAAGTGAGCTCTCCCTACTAAAGTGATCTACTGCCAGAGTTTTGACTGTACCTCATATCAGTGGCAATTTCAGGGAACTCAATTGATCTAAATTCGAGGTACCTACCATAAGAAAAGGGAATATACCCCAAGTTCTATGGTTTTATATGCTACGTTGGCTTCTCTACTGAGATCCCAGCACACTGCTTGCCGCAAGTGCAAGCAGCTTCCAGCGACTTGAAGCTCGAAGGGTGTCGTCCCCGCCGTCAAACAGCCACGAGCACGGGCCCTCCAAATAGTGGGACATGGACAGCTTTCCCATTAGCGGAATGGGCTCAATCTCAGGGAAAAACACCGGAAACATCTAGGGGCAACATAGAAACTGTTCCCACCTCTGCTGCTTCATCTGTACATATTGTCGGAAGTTTGATTTCAAAACTTCCGTCGATAACATGAACTATACATAATATTCATATATATATATATATTAAAAAAACATAAACAAATAAACTTAATAATAACAATAATCCATCTTAGACTATAGATGGTTGAACCAACAGTGCACGATGCATCCAGCAGAGCCTTGCAATGGCTCCGTCTGTATCGATTTCTCCCGTCCGCCGAACATGGGCGCCATGCGGGGGCAAAGAGTGCATGATTCGCTGCGGTGTTTCGGGGCGATATGTTGCTCTCAAATCGGAGTTTCCACAAATGGGGGTACCCCAATAGCTGGATGGTTTAACAATGTTAAAAATAGATGATTTGGAGGTACCCCCATTCCAGGAAACCTCCAAATAGGTTTGTCCGGACGTGGGGTAAATCATGGTGAATCCGAATATAAAGACTGCCCCAATGTGAAATACCACCCAGAAACCCAAGATTGTTCTGGTTCGGGACTGGAGCTTTTCATTTTGGGCCAAATGACTATACGTGCGGGGTATTTCATTTATATTACAGGACAGGGATTTATGTGGTCGTTAAAATATATGACACATGTAGGGAAGATCATTATATATCCTAGGATGTGGCCATGTTGTGCCATTTCAACAATCAATATGACGATAAACGATTGACTTTTGGGATGCCCTTGGTGGCTGGTACCATTTACTTCAGCCCATGAATGATGTGCAACCCATTTTGTTCATTGGTCTACAGTGCGGCCAGGGCAAGGCTAGTTGCCACTGCAGGGATGCCAATCTTGCACGATTTTTGACGCGGTTTCACAGGCTATGGATGAAGAAAGCTGTGCAGAGAACACAAAACAAACCACCCCAGATGCTCCATGGATGGTCTGGTTGCTTACATTTGGGCCACTTTGGGAATATATGTTTGGAATTTGGAATACGTAATTGCCAATTATCAACTATAGAAAAATCCCTTCTCAGCAATAAGGCCTCCCGGACATATTTAATTTCCATTTTTTCTGGGGGATTTCTCGGGCCACTGGTCTCCAACAAACTCCTCATGGGCTTGGGTGAGGGTATGGGCCATACGCTATAACAACGTAACATATTGTTCCCAGGGAATCACATGGAGTAGTTTCATAACAAACATCACGAACATGTGTGTGTGGTGAGGATCTGACACTTGATCCATACCAACCATACCCATATCACCACCTCCTATGCGTCACATGATTCATGTGATGTTAAAAAACAAAGTGTTGAAACACAACAAAAATAATCTTCACGGTAGCATATTGCCGACCATGAGAACAAAGGTGGTAGTTAATTATCCACCCTAGTCGGAAAACTTATGCAACTCTTAACCGGCATCAGCCTCTCATGCGTGGAAATGCAACACAAACAAGTGAAACCGCATACAATTATGACACCACCGGCTTGTTGTGACATGGGCTGAAAGAAACATGGAGGTTTCCGAAAATGTTGGTGCCACCAGTCGTCCAAAATTATTTCATTTTAGTATTGAAATCATTTTGGTGCTTTCCATTGTAAGAACCCACCATAGAAGAATGTTCCTTGTCCAAGGAATGATTTTTTGACACCATGCCATGTCCATTCTTTGTAGGGCGCCTGCCGGAAACTACCACCCGGAGTCTAAACATTGTATGCGACAAAATGCCTGTATCACATGCATCACGAATCAGGATGTTCACATTATTGTAACTTGCATTCATCATCTGCCCCTTATCATGATAATACTAATACAACACATGAAACATCAATAATGCTAACAATATTAATGATCTTCTACAGATACTGCTAACGCAAATAGAACTAATAGTACAACAATATCGCAACAATCCTTTCAATCCTGACAATACTATTCCAACTACGACTACAACGACGACTATACTACTATGACGACTAGTAGGGCCAGTAGGAATAATAGGAATACTGGGAGAAAGAAAACAAGTAAAATATGACATGTTAATTTCCTTGGGGAGGTGGTTCCCCTGACTATGCGTCATTTCTGGTGTGTCCGGCCAGTGATGGCACCACTGCGGCGCCTGCCGCCACTAGGCCGTTGGTCACGTCGTCAATGTTCCCGACTGTGCACGGTGACGAGTCGTTTTTGACATGATCAACGATCAACGAGCACAGGGCATACATCATCCTCATCATCATCCTTCTCATCATCATCATCATCATCCTCATCGTCATCATATTCTTTTTTCTTCTTCTTCATCATCATCATCACCCTCATCATCATCTTCATCATCTTCATCATCATCGTCATTATCAATGTCATCATCATCACCATCATCATCATCACCATCATCATCACCCTTACAAGTAGTACCTGGGCAAGCCAGGTGCGGAAGTTTCAAACATGAAAGCCTATGGCTTATAGAGCCAAAAAAAAACATGTGCCTATAGGATGTGGGCGAGCGCCGCGTGCGTTGCAAGAACAATCTTTTGACATCGGGCATTTCATCTCATGTCATCTCATTTCATATCTTCACGCATCCTCTTTCCTTTTCTGAATTTCTTCCAGCTAATGTCATCTCATGTCTTCTCTCCTCTTCTCAGCTGATCTCAACTCTTTTCTCATCACTTCTCACCTGATGTTTTCTTATCTCTTCTCTCTTCTATTCAATCTGTCTCAACTTTTCTCGGCTCATCTCTTCTCATATGTTCATCTCAGCTTTTCTTTCTTATTCTTCGTCTTCTTCTTCTTATCTTATTCTCCTCAGCTCGTTTCAGCTCCAGCTCTCCTCATCTCACCTCAGCTCTTCTCAGCTCCAGCTCTTCTCATCTCTTCCCCTGTCAGAAAACCTCAGCTCATCTCAGGCCCCTTGGCGCGACAATTCCAATATGCGATTTGCAAGCAGCAAGCTGCAAGAGACCATAATGGCCATAGAACTACCTGTGCAACCACAACGCAGAGCAACAATCCAACGCGATTTGCAAGCACAGTCACAAAAAAACAAAGATTTACGTTGGCAAGGAAGAAGCTTCTCCTGTCCTGATCTCGGCACCCCAGCCGCAAGTATATAGTATACATAGACGTTGTAAAACCACTTCCCTCGAAACTTGCAACTGCAACTTGGGAAAGCGAAGCTTTCGTGCGGGGCTTCCCTCAAAAACTGCAACTGAAACTTCTGAAAACGAAGCTTTCGTGCGAGACTTCTTTGCTGCGACACTTCTTTGCTGTGAGACTTCTTTGCTGTGAGGCTTCTTTGCTGTGAGGCTTCTTTGCTGTGAGGCTTCTTTGCTGTGGGGCTTCTTTGCTGTGAGGCTTCTTTGCGGTGAGACTTCTTTGCTGTGAAACTTGTTTGCTGTGAGGCTTCTTTGCTGTGAGACTTCTTTGCTGTGAAACTGGTTTGCTGTGAGGCTTCTTCGCTGTGAGGCTTCTTTGCTGTGAGGCTTCTTTGCTGTGAGACTTCTTTGCTGTTAGGCTTCTTTGCTGTTAGGTTTCTTTGCTGTGAGCCTTCTTTGCTGTGAAACTTGTTTGCCGTGACACTTCTTTGCTGTGAGACGTCTTTGCGTTCTAAATATCCGTAAGACGGACATATACAGTATACATTTCTAAACTTCCTTTGGGTAGTGTATGAATACTTATCAGTCATTGAGAGGAATAGACTGATATTGAAAATCATTCGCAATCATGATCATTAGATGTCATTATTATCATGGCATGGAAACAGCATAATGCAGAACTGCAACGCACCTTTGTACCCTCCAACAGTCGTTTTGCGTCTTCCACAGCTGCCAACGGTCACCCCAACAGGTGACTGCCTTGACAGCCAAACTTCGTACGTTGGCCATGGTCAAAATCTCTTGTGCATATATGCATGTATATGGGGGTTTCCATAATAAATGGGGGTATCCCAAAATGGATATACTGGAAAATCCTATTAAAATGGATGGTTTGGGGGTACCCCTATTTTAGGAAACCCCCTCATATGAATATACATGTGACTAATTATATAGTTACAAGTTACAACGACATTCCCTGACCTTCACTACATGTGTTGCGTGTATTTTCATGTGGGGCATGATGATCGACTGCCTAATCAGCCAGTCATCTTCCTATAGAGTTGTCCCCTTGATCTTGCTTCGTATCTGGATCTATATTGCTTTGTTCATGACAATCCCAAAACATCCCAAAACTAATCCCTTAACAAGAACATAGATGTTGGTGTTAATTAATTAGTACATCCTTATCTGGAGTTAAGGACATGTTGTTTACGAATCCCTTTACTAGCCTTTACGAATCCCATCATTTGCAATTAGATTGGCCAGTCAGCAGCAAAGAACCCGTTCCTGTACCAATTGTTGATGATGCAACAACCGCACACGTTTTAACCATAGCGCAGCGGCCAAAGCCTCAGCGCATTGCACGGCACGCCAATACATTAACATCAGTCCGACTTGCCTTGGGCATAGGCCAATACCAGTGGCATGTGTGGGCAAATTCTTGTACCCTCCTGGGCCCTCCTGTAAACATGTGGATAACTCACCATTTGTAGATTATTGCCATTGGTTTTCCACATCTAGTTACGCCTACCCCAGGGCAATTCCCAAACTTGAAATAGCCTGAGTTTGGGCTGGTTCCCTCAAATTTCGCCAGGTACAGTGAGGTCAAAAGAAAAGTCTTGGTCCATGTTCAACACACATGGGATTTGAATCTTTAGTTTCCGTGTCAAATTGAAAAATATAAGATATTTTTCAAATATGGGTCAAGTTCCCTTTGATAGATCACTATAACATTATAGAAAACATAAATTGTTCACCTTCATCGAGCGGAATTTTGCCCAGCTCGCCAGCTACCACCTGGCAAAAATTCGCGGTTTGCCACAAGCTTTCTGCCTCGACCTTGTGAGTCGCAAATGTGGTGATTGAGTGATATAACATGGGATAATAATCTGATGCTTGTAGCATTGGAACAACTGTATAAGGTCATCATCAAAATTCAAAAATTGCATCAAAATCATTGAACATCACAGAGATTTGACGGGCATGCAAATGGATGTAGATATATCAAAGATTAAAACCAAATCCTTGCCGTAATGTGGAACTTTGCCTGACATGGCCACGGAATAAATGGAGGACAATTGATCTCTGGAGAACTGTCATGATACTACCAGCTCAGGACCATAGATCTCTGGGTGCCCTCTTGTCATCAAAAATGGAAATGGATGGAAATGGAAAATCCATCAGGTATAGATACTAGATATTAGATATAACATCCATTATTAGATATTAGATATGTAGAATATATATATATATACCACATATTAAATAGATTTCACTGACCGTTAATAGGATTCTATGACGGGGGTGTTCCAGTCATCTTCGAGGGCCAAGTTTCATGGGGGTTTTCTAAAATAAAGGCTGGATGGTTTATAGTGGAGAAAACCGCAAAAAAGTGGATGAATTGGGGTGAATTGGGGGTACCCCTACTTTAGGAAACTACCAAACCGACATCTGAATAAACCACCGACTCACTAATGATCAAGAAAAGAGAATTGGCAAGGCACTCCAGCAGCCAGATGGCTCTTGACCCCTCCAAACTGACTGTGTCAAGTGTCACAGCATCGGAATACAACTTCTCTGGTTGGCAGTATGAACCCCCGAATAATCAGCGGAGAATGGGATGAACAGCAAATTAACATATTCTTAACAGCGTATTCCAATGGCAGCAACATGTCCCCTTTGGGCCCTTTGGGCCTAGGGATTGACTACACCACGCAAACCCGCAAAACTATAATTCGAAGGAGTTGAGTGCGGTGGGCAATCACCTCCAAAAAGTTAAGTTGCTGGCTCACATGAGCAGTGGAAAGTTGTGCGCAACCCATCAGGATCCCGAAATCAATGGTTCCATGTGGTCAACTTTATGCCGAAGAAATAAATCCAAATTGTACATTTGTTCCTATATGTATGCATATATATATATATATGCATTAATATATATATATATTTTATTTATTTATTTATTTACTGTATATATACTGTATATATATGCCTCCGCCAATTGAATCCAATTGACATAGGCCATGCAAGTACCTATTTTTGAGCGGAAGCTTAAAAAACCATGCGATATTTCTAGTAAAATCATCATCAAAACTACGTTTCGCCCCATCTCTGAGCACCCGTGCTATGCTGGATCCGCTGATAGGTTAATAGCTCCCTAAAACAACTTTCTATTGACGATCAACTAAGCGTCATAAAGCGTCCTCAATCAATTAAGTCACAATAAAATTCCCATGTTTGGTGGTTAGAGACCATATTTGATGCTTGAATCACCAATCGATTCACTAACCCATCAACGTGCGATGGATTCTCTGCTCACAATTCCGCGCTATAAACCTCCGCCTTGTCATAATCAGCGGAGATGATAGAGGACACTGGCGCGACGACCGCGGGGGCCACAGGAGCGGAGCCGGTGTTGGAACGTTGGGAACGTTGCTTTGAGATCGTGGACGTAGACTTCTCCACCTGGCAACAGATAAATGGAAGGAAATGATTATTATTTAATGGTGTTATATCATTAACATGTGTGCATATATGCACATATGTGTATATATATATATGTGTGTGTGTGTATGTTTAGATGTGTATAGATGTGTGATGCGCATGTTATTTGATAATGTGTATACATATATATATATATATATACATATATCATGATAGTATGTAATATGAATCATTATATATATACAATCAGAAATATATATATATATATATACATGATGTCAAAATCATATATATATATATATATATGTATATATACACATGGGGTTCATCCTTTTGGGAAAACTAATTCAAAGCCGGCTGGTTATACCATTAAACCATTAATAATGCATACTTGCACTACTGCATACTCATATCACAACAAAAAATCACATGCATATATCATTCAATGTCAGCCCGGGATCAATAAACCAACACTTCAATGGGGATGACTCATCCCAGTTGGATGGAAACAAAACATGTTCCAACTCACCAAACAGTAGTAATAGCCACTTATTAACCATCGAATCTCTCTCCTCTCTCATCCATTGCCATCTCCAAAGAGTTCAACAAAGGCTGAAGGCTGAAATTATTCTTAATAACTGAAATTCCTAAACCAATCATGTTTGCATACAATAATTTAGTCGCCAGATTTGATTCCCGGCAGGAGTGACTGTTGGGTTTCGATCTCTGGGTCTTGGAGTGGTGCGTCATTTTTTTGCTGGGCCCAATACCGGAACGAAACCGCAACGTTGAAACCCTGGAACTTGCTGTTGGGTTGTATTGCTGGCTTCTGGTGAATCACCGTGTTTGATGGTTAAATTGGTTAAACGAATGGTTAAATCCCAATTTTTCATGGTTCAACCTCGATTTTTGTTGGTGAAACCTCCACATGCCACATAGGTTTTGATGCTTACATCAGTGAAATCACCGACAAAAATGGCAAAACCCGCCATCATTATGTGATTGATATGGGCACTCCTGGGGGATTCAAGTTCGTTAAATAGGGATTGATACATTTCATCCTACAAAACAACTTAAACCATATTATAAACCTCTATGTTTATTGTTAAAAAAACATCGCTTTGATAACGATCCACCGGAGAAGCCACTGAGCCAGTCACCGGTGAATCGTGGATCATGCTCTCCAGGCGGCCCTTCATGACGTGAATCTCTGTGGCTTGGATGCTTTCACCTCATGGCCATGGCAAATCCATGGGAAAATCCATGGAAAACGATGGGGCATCCATTGTAAATGGAGGTTTATAGCTGGGAAAATGATCTATATATCGAGATTGTGTTGGAAAATCAAGCGTGAATAGGCGCATCAAATATATATATATATATATATCCAAAAAAAACTATATATATATAAAAATACAGATTGATATGGGGAATTTATTGCAAACATATTGGGAATATAATGGAATATAACAGAGGTTGTAGCGATATAGATGATTCTTCCAGCAAACCACCATTGATTTTAGGATGTTCAATTGCCATGTTTGGTTACCAAAGGGTAGCGGGCATGTTGAGGATTCTAGTGGCTTATTGAGGATATGGTGGGATATTTTGTGAAATTAATCGGGCTTTAATGGGATTGAACCATCAATCATGGTTTTACTACGGCAAAATGGGATTTGAACCAACAAAAAGGGCTAGTAATGTTTCTATGGGGAGGGATTGATATGGAGGTACTTGGGGATTATAACAATAATGACATGGGCCATGTTAGCTTATATAGTTGGAATATAGTGGAAATACCCTCGGAATATCACGGGAACATATATGACAAAAAATGGATCTAACCAACAAGTGGACATTAATATTTTATATCTTAGTGGGATTTTCATGTGATTTGACCAGCATCAATGCGAAAATCTGGCTATAAAATTTGTATAAACGAACAATTCACTCACATGCCTATCACGTGTGGGGCAATACTGTAACATCAACCTTGCTCCTGCATGGTGTATTTAAATACCTTTGGGTCCTTCTCGGAGGAAAATGATGGTAAATCCTCTGTGCAGGGAGCATCTGGGATAGCAAAAATCTTTGAACACATGTTTGAACCAGAAATGCTCAGATGGGCGATGGATGTTTTTTTTTTACATACTACACATACATATATATATATATATTTGTTTATACAGTATGTATATATATATATATAATATAATTGTGGAATAGGTTGCTTATGACTCTTATATCCATTCATATGCTTTACCAACCTGTTTTTGCGGATACACTCCGGTAATCAAACATGGCTTGCTGGAAAATACCCTTTTTAGTTCGATGATTTCAGCTGTAAACCTCCGTTCAGTTCAGGGGTTCCCGCCAGCCACGATTGATGACACCAGAGGGTATATCCATTAATATCCCGTGATTATACCATCACTATACCTATTAAACTTATCAAACTATTTCAGAAAAACAGCTAACATATAATCATATAGCCATAATCATGATACCAATAATCATAACTTATAACCATATCATTATCCTATTAACCTATAGCCATTGAATCCCAGCCTCAACAAAGCATGTTTCACCATTTTTCCAAGGCGCTGCCGTGACTGGTGAATTTCAAGGCCAAGACGTTGAAGAGCCGTGCGTAGGCTGCACGGACGCCCTCGAAGTCTGTCAAAAAGGCCGCCTGGGCTGAGGGCTGAAGATAGAAATAATAATTATGGCTAAACCATATGACTTCATATGATAAATAATGGTATTATGTTAAATACAAAATTTATATTCATGTTAACTGTGCACCTACAATAGTAAAATATAAATGTAAATGCAATAGTAAAATAAATATGATAGTACAATTTAATAACATACAAAAAAGTATATAAGAGTAGAATATAATGGTAAATCAAAAGTGTAAAACTGTAAGATACATTCAGATATCATAGTAACTAATCGTAACTGTAGTCAGTAATAGTGATAGGTCTTCCGCGAATGCCAGTAAAGCACAAAGCAAGAATAAGTATAGACAATAACTATGATTAATGGTTGGTTATCCCAAAATGCGGCTGTTAGTAAATTAAAACAAAAATAACTTTGTGGCAGGCGAACTGCCCACGAATCCTATGTAGGGCAGGTCATATTCCTGGTTTTGTTGGTGGGGCTAGTAGTGCTAATTAATCAACTTATCACTAGGGTTATAACCTATTTGGTAGGTGGGATGGGCCAGCAAGTAGTTATACCAAATTAGATATACCATATGATTGCAATAAATGATGGTATACCACTTGATATGTGATCTATTAAAAAATAAAAAACTAAATGGGATAGTGTTCGTGAAGCAATGTCAAAAACAATACATATTTTGATTGCTTTCTACCACGCATAAAAAATGAAAATTCGAGAATGGTTTACTTTTGCGTTGCTAACATTATACTTTTTAAACTATACCATATGGTTGAATTATGGTTAATGCCATTCGATATGGTTAAATGGTTCAATACTTAACCAGAATATATGCCTTTTTTAGATTTCTATATACCATTTATCGCTTACAAAGAAAGGTTACATATAATGGTGCGTATTTAAATACATATATATATATATACCAGGGTGTGTGTGTGTGTCTCTGTCTCTGTCTATCTCTCTCCCTCTCCCTCTCTCCACCAACATCTGGCCAGCATATATATATATATACAATTATACATGTGTACATATAGAGTTGTATGAGCTGTGCATATATGTCGATATGTATATATATATAAACCTACATGCGTATACTAAAGTATATTATGCTAACATATATTATAAATATATTATCTTAAATGATATTAAATATATTGTCAATATATATATACATGTAAAAAAAAAACACGATTGAATGTATTTGATGGCAGGGATACATTGGTAAGACTAACCATATCTAACCATACTAAGAAAAAATGGGGACATCCCACCCATCCGTCATATATCCTTTGGCCAAATTGGCCCAATGAGAGACATTAAATTTAATCATGCACGCCAAACAAAAAATATGAAACCTTGATTTGTGCGTATCTGACAGTCAAGAACCCCCCTGCAATTTAAATGGGAACAGTAAAGCCATCTTATTGGATTATTGGTGCAGCACCTTGTTGCATAGACAAACCAAATTTGAAGGACAGGGTTCGGAAGATGATGTTCGAAAAATGCCGCTGCAAACATGTATCTCTTTAGTTGGATGTGATCTCTTTGTCTATACGGTATGCGTTCGTATCGACCAAAAAAAACAACGAATCAGGAAAATGAACGGATCAATGGTAAAGTGGTAAATGCACATTTGTTCTATCCATCATATTGCCAACATATACTAAAATAATATAGCCAACATAGGAAACTACCACCGCTCAGCCACAGCAAAGTTGCAAGAGTCTCAGCACTGAAGATCTTGCCTTCAGCAAGTTTTTCCCAAAAGGCTGGGTCCTGCGGCCAGGTAAGGCTCGACAACATGGTGGTCTCCCTGCATCTGCTCATATTTTGGGCAACATTGACGCTGTAAACGCACCATATGAAAAATACGGGCCAAGTGAGATCATTCACAAAGTGATCATTAGTTTAAGAAAAGGACCTAATCAGCCAATGAAACCGCTCATTTGCAGTTTTCATTGACCGTTGTTTTATGAAAACATTCTTGTGGCATCAAAAATCAAGAAAAACAGGGTGCTTCCAAAGACAAATCTGGACCTTGCCATCAACTTGTCGAGGAATACCTTGTTATGCAGAATGTATACATCCCAGCGCATCCCACCTGGTCCCACCTCCAATCCCATAAAAATCACCCCAGCGATGGCTCCTGATATGTCCATTACATTCCCAGCCTGTCCATGTAAAATCCCGTTCATTGTTTTTGCTGGTACAACGGTAAAGTCACCAGGTGTCATACCAATAACTTTACTGCAACTTTTTTGGGTTAACATAAAACACTGACACCAATAAACATCACACTTTTACCCTAATCATAAACAAAATCAAAATTACAACAAAAAATACTTTACTTCGACCGATCCAGACCCTGACATATTATTCTGACATATTCTGACATTCTTTCTGGCACTCTCTGACATATATTCTGACATTCTATCTGACATTCTGTCTGGCATATGCATCGATTCTGACATTCTATCCGGCATTCTAGCTGATTCTATTTCACATATGTTCTGACATGACATTCTTTCTGACATATGTTCCGACATATCCGACATTCTAGCTGGCACTCTTTCTGGCATTTTATCTGCCATGTGTTCGTGTCCAGGCGTGCCCCACAGCATCCCGAGCTGGCGATATGTTGTTCGGGTGCATGCGCCCTCCACTGCATCCGGAGTTCGCCACATGGCTCGGATCCGTTCTTGCCCACAGTCCCGACGGGCTGACAAGAAGGAGGAGGAGTTGTACCTTTGTCAAAATCTAGAGACCCTGACGGGGAATTGGGGAATAACCTACGTTAATCAGCATAGCCATGTTTAACAAGCAAATCATCGAACTAAATCAGCCATAGCTTTAACCGGAAAATGACCATAAGAAAAAAACATGGACCCAAGTTACCACGAATAAATATGAACATAGAAATATTGTATACATAACAGCAATGGTATGATCCTCTAGGTTTATCGAATACTGGGATGCCAGCGCGCAATTCAAAAGTCAGGTTAAAAATAAGGGTCTCAACTTTGAAGATGATCAAATATATCATCATATATCAGTTATACTCATATGAATCAATAATAGAAATCAAAAATAAATGAATATATACATACTATAAAAATACTATACTATATTATATATACTACAAATAAATATATAGTAAATACTATATATATACTATATATATATTTATACTATATTTGTACTAAATATATAAACTATATATATATACAATAACTATATATATATACTTGATGTATTTATATACATATATACTAAATAAACTATATATATATACTAATTATATAATATATATACTATTTAAAAATACTATATATACATACCATATATATATAAATACTCTATCAGTGTATATATATAAATATACACACTATAAATAAATAAACATATGTATATATATATATAAAAACTGTATAAATATATAAGATCTATATATATATATACACTATATATATATATACTATATATATATACTATATATATATATA
>Ga0126342_10001937_pt1 | contig 30939 bp, 20 predicted proteins | sample Cyp1metagenome_FD_92528 | JGI IMG/M metagenome (GOLD analysis project Ga0126342, IMG submission 92528) | Coral microbial communities from Lord Howe Island, Old Settlement Bay, Australia - Cyphastrea 1 metagenome | ecosystem: Host-associated > Invertebrates > Cnidaria > Coral ...
TAGTATGATATAGTATGATATAGTATGATATAGTATGATGTAGTATGATGTAGTATGATATAGTATGATATAGTATGATATAGTATGATATAGTATGATGTAGTATGATATAGTATGATATAGTATGATATAGTATGATATAATGGATATAGTATGATGTAGTATGATATAGTATGATATAGTATGATATAGTGTGATATATTATGATATAGTATGATGTAGTATGATATAGTATGATATAGTATGATATAGTGTGATATAGTATGATATAGTATGATGTAGTATGATATAATATGATATAGTATGATATAGTGTGATATAGTATGATATAGTATGATATAGTATGATATAGTATGATATAGTATGATATAGTATGATGTAGTATGATATAGTATGATATAGTATGATATAGTATGATATAATGGATATAGTATGACGGATGATATATAATGAATATTTAAACAATAGGCTCTTTATTTCCATGGGAAAACCAAGTGGTTTAAGATACAATGGATATTTAAACAAAGTGTTTAAGATACAATGGTATCCACATATATATATATTTGAATACCATGGGAACGTAGATATAATTGGATATTAAGTGGGATATCTTTACATCATGGGGTGTCGGTACCTGGATCTCGTAATTTAGACAAGACCGCAATCATTCTGACAATGATCTAGGTAAATTCTGACTGGTTGGTGGTATACCTACCCCTCTGAAAAATGATGGAGTTCGTCAGTTGGGATGATGAAACTCCCAATATATGGAAAAATAAAAACATGTTCCACGCCACCAACCAGGAATCATATCATGCTCCCACTGCTCCAAAGTATCATCCACTTCAATGTCCATCATTCCCTGCAAGTTACTGTGACAGGAAGAAAGGTATCGCCCACAATTTCAGCAAGTAAACCCTGTTGCGGAAAGCTCGGTCTGGAGACCAATCCTGTCGTCCAACTGTGATGACCGTGCACATACAGTGCCTTAACCTTTCCAGAATGACAATGGCTGGGTAGCAAAGGAGCTGCTTTTTTTGCCCCTGCAACTGTGAGGTTCCCTGGCAAGTTAATCCACATCACTGGAGGATCCCCGCGAAACCAGTATGGAACTCGTCGCGAGGATGCCACGGTGGGGATGATGCACCATGATATATTCACCATGATTCCAGGGTGAATTGTCACGGTGAGGTCATGATGAAATTTACCCAGATGACGACTCTGCAACGTTTACAGCCAGAATCTACTAATCTACAATAATCTGCTATTTCGAATTGATGGGTATATCATGGTCAACATTTTTTGTGAGATGGGTTGCGACTTCACGGGCTTTTTTCAGCAGCAAAAAGATGGATTTGATCTACAGAATTTCATGGGATCGAGACCATGGTTTCCGGTTCCGATTCTCCCTGCGACCAATCCAGAGCGATATGGGGCGGAAGGCTTGATCTACTTAAATTTGTTGGGTTCCAACCAGATCAACCACTGGTTGGTGGTATACCTACCCCTCTGAAAAATGATGGAGTTCGTCAGTTGGGATGATGAAATTCCCAATATATGGAAAATAAAGAATGTTCCAAACCACCAACCAGATCAACCAGGTTGCTGCAAATCTTGAAATCACGGAGTCTCTCAAAGTCCAGCTGGATTTTTGGGAGCTGGGTCTGCTGGAAAAAAAACGCTGGGAAATCCCTGTTTTTTTTGTCATGTAGAGATGGATATTCAGCGAGGATGCTTCCGTCAGATGACCGGAGGGTAACCCTGGAGAACCTGTCCAAAGTTGGCGTTTTGGAAAATCCCATCAAAGTTATTTCCAGTAAGAAAGCCAAATTTGTTGGGGCCCAACCCTGAGATCCAAGCAAACTTAAAGAGATATTACATACAAGATACCTATTGGCATCACCACGATCCCCTCGGACGTCCGAGGCTCTCCCAAGTAGAACTGCAGTGGTAACAAAAAGTTGGCGCGACCGGGACGGTATGCCAAATCCAAGGCCAGCTGGTGCTTCTCCTCTGAACCTTGGGGCGTGGCACATGGTGGCAATCCGAAGGATGTGGCACCTTGGGGCTGTTGTGGAACCATGGGTGAAAAATGATTCATAGTTGGAGGGGTCAAAAATCCCAACTTATAGAGGTTATTACCCAACCCCGCATTCATTAAGGTAATAATGGGTATAACATACCATAATTATTACACAGCTTATATTACCACAATATGGGTATTATAATAGAGGTAATTACCATAATTAATAGAGGTGTATATTACCATAATTACACCCATTCATTATCCCAAGCCCGCAAGTAGATGCTTCCTCTTAGCCTCTTTGCGCGTCACTGGTTGGAATTAGGGGTCGCTGCGAGATTGCTGGCAAGTCGCTACAATTTCTGTGTTTGTGGATACCCCAAACAGGTGCTTTCTGCTTCCGTTGTAGACCCAAGTTGTGGATCGGTTTGTCGATGTACCTTCCCAGCTTTGTTGGCCAATATTCATCCAGATCTTTATTGCTCAATACATTACATATCATTACATCATACATACTGATATTGGTATGAATTTTCTTTATATGACATCTGGCATATCACATCGTGATATATTGGCCATAATGTGATTTAAAGGCATATGAAGATTATGACATTCATTTCTTTATTACACACTGATATGCATTTTTTCCCAGTTGGTGACATAATCCCGTCCCCCTCCCACCGAGAAAACCTCGCTTTGAGGTGCCATGGAACTGTTGCGGAGCGAGTCGAGGAATTGGTTCCTTCGGAATGCAGAGTTGGATCGAATCGGTTGGTAAACAGTGGTCACATCCACAGTTTTGTTGCTGCTTTCCCAATCTGTTTTGGGCTTTAGTTTTTGATAAAGATCATCTAATCATGATTATTGGATAATCATAATTATATCGTCATGCTTATTATTATCCGCAGTATAAATCTTTCGCTGGTTATGTCATATCCTCTATTAGCCCCACAAAAAGCAATCAACATTCGCTCGACTTCGGCTGAGGGGGAGATTTCTGGATAGGCCCCATGATGAAGGCTGGGTGAATCCCAAGAAAATCGGGACCACGACATACAAAAACACAGAGATTCATCCTGCCAAAGACATAAATGTCTGAAAATAGGGTGCCTCAAAATCCAGAAATAGTACCATCATGTTCCCTACAACCAGAATTCGGGGTATACCCTATTGTCAGACACACCCAAACTGCCGGAAAAAAAGAGCCTCAGACAAGCAGTGGCCCTTTCCCGGCCCCCCCTCTACTCCTTGGTGGAAACATGTGGTAACACAGCACTGTGAGAGGGTTCCAACCCACCCTCTGGGAATTCAAACAAACCTAGCTGGAAAATCCTCTGCAGATGGGATGTTTTAATGGGACAGCAAATGGTGAATTTCCCGTTGCCATGGAGCTGATTACCAGAGGGTCATCATAATTTCCCCAGAATTCAACAGATCAAAATCATGGTTAGCAGAAGCCAATCTGTAAAGAGATCCACAATTCAACCCCCCAATCCACGAATTCTAAAACCAACCAGCCACACTCTTCCGCCAAGTTGCAGGGTGTTGAATTGCACCATCTGTGCCTGCTGGAAACCTGTCAGCAGCCGCGCCAATGGGTGCCGTAACGGCACCAAGACATGGCCTGCACCGTTGGCCAAGACCTGTGCCGATGCAGGGCCGCAGGGGATAGACAATCACTGGATTGCCGTGGTATACCTACCCCTCTAAAAAATATGAGTCAGTCAGTTGGGATGATGAAATTCCCAATATATGGAAAAATAAAATTAATGTTCCAAACCACCAACCAGTGTTTTTGTTTTCCCTGTAAATGTTCTACAATGAAACATATGACAGGGGATATCATGGCATAATGCTGGTCATCCCATCAATTTCTCATACCTCATGCCATACACCTAGACCATGGCACATACAGGTGGTGTCATTAGCTAAGTTGCTTTGGTTCAATAGGTAAACAATTGGATTTATTGCATATATAAAATATATCTATAGCTAACAGGGATTTGAAACGAGCGTATGACTGAGGGTCACCATATTGTTGAACCCAAGAAATTGGGGCCTAATTTAATATGATCTAATAATGACCTAATATTTGTGCAAGGGGCCCTTATTTTTGGCTACAATGATTTAATTCAGAGAAAATTATAACTTGATATAACTTGATACAACTCAAACAACTTTGAATCATTTTTTTAAATCGTTAATTACTCCCAGGTAAGCATATTTATGAATCTTAGCTGTGTCACCACCAAAACTTCGAGCGGCGATTCAGACTATTGCCCACTTGGGATTGGAAAAATAGCAATCCAGAGGGTAATTACTATAAATATTTTCAATAGTTAACCAATTGTCCTCTGGGTAATAACCTTAATTAATTGTCTCCACTATTTATAGGTAAATCAACTATTGAAAATAACTATAGAAATATGACATAGTTGATTCATTTACCTACAAAAAATGGTGATTGTCCCGTTCGCAAAATGTAAACGTGTACCACAGGGTGGTAAACTAATCATGAGGATTCAACAAAAAACCCTCCAAGCTGGGTATTGTGGGGCCGCTGGTGATACAAATCACACGAATTTTTATAGGTTTTTATGGTTAGACAGTTATACACAAAGATTTGAGAGAAAAACATGAGAACATGGGGAGTCACAATAATACAAACACTCTTTTTCTATATTTTTCCAGTTGACTTCCCATTAAATTGATTGAATCCCGACAACATAGGGAGGGTTGTTGCACTGCATCCTCAGCAAGTTCAAGAGTCCAAGCATCCCCTCTTCTGCGCTGAGCTTTTTGCTACAAACATGGCTGGGAAATCTCTATTTCAATTTTCACTTTTTTCACTTTTTTTCACTTTTTCAACTCATCCTTTTTTCAGGGGGATTTCAATGAAATTATTGCTGATCGTTTTGCAGAGGGGTAACATTCAAACAACAGCCATCCAATCGTTTTGTCTCGATCATCCCGTCCAATCCGGTTTCAAAAACATCTTGGGGAAACCCCAGAAATGTGGTATTCTGCCAATCCAACAACTATCCACAAGGCTTTGCCATGATAGTAAGAGTGGTATTTCTTGCTATTTCTTTAAAATCTTCAAATGGTTGTTTTTGTGTATGGCATTGGGTGTGAAAATCACGTTAAAGTTGAAATGAAACAATGACCATTGCCAAGGTGGAACATCCTGCAACCTCACCGGTTTCAACCCTGGAACTGCGATGGAGCATACCCTAGGGTAAACATACAAAAAAATGTGGAAAACCTATCGAGAAAGCCAAGGAAAATGATCTACAAATTTGCACATCTATGTTAAGCAACAGGAGGGCAATTGTCATGGGTCATTAGTCATGTCCCCATGGGTCACATCACCCAACCATGAATGGTATTTCTGGTCTACTAGATGGCTATTATTTCAGGTGATGTCCTTTATATACCCAAAATGGGACATTTACCAACCCCTGATTGTTATTATATAATCCCTATTTGCCAATGAACCAATGGATGTCTGGATCATAACCGTTTCATGGGTGGTCAAGAACCAATCATGAACTGATGATTTTATCATATCATAATAATCAACTGGGTCGATTGGCAGTCTTCCATGTGAATCTGTGGGTTATTCTAGTTCAACTGGGTTATTATAGATAATCATTAGCTCTTGATGATAATGAATATTAGCATTCTGATGAGGTTAACATGATTATTGTGAGCTATTCTGGTTCAAGCGGGTCATTAATGCCCTCTGGTTATTTAAAGTAGCTATGGAACATCACAATTCTTAATACATAAATCATCATAAATCATCAAACTAAATGGTTCATTTTCGCAAACTGTTAAATGGCCAGAAGGCAAATTCCAATGTTTCATGATATTCCCATGATATCATCATTAAGTCTCCATATTGTTGTTGATATTCTCCATTCATCTCCATTCTATCCTCAATGTTTCGTTAATAAATAGTCACCAATTGTGCCATCTGGTAATGAAACATGGCCATTGAATATCACCATTTTGCATGGGTACATCATCTATATGTACCATCTTTACCATAGCAAACTGTTGAATGACCAGAGGATATATCCATATGAATCCCCTTCTCAACCAGTACTCTCCCATGATTAACCGCTATCAACTATTAACCATCATTAACCACTAATGGATAAATCCCATTATCCATCACGATTCGTAGTGGTTTCAGTCCCATGAAATCGGCTGCGAACCTGCGGCACTTGACAGAGCTCATCCAGCTCATCCGTCATCCCGCTGCCTGCTGGCTTTTTTGAGCATGAGAAGAGTCTATAAAGTTATCATAACTATTTACAGGATGGGGCCCCCTAGTTATAAGTTGGTTTATAAACCCCATTAACCATAGTTTATCTATAGTTATCTATAGTTATATCAACAGTGAGAAAATGGGGGGCCCCACAATAATGTCCTTTTGGTAAATATAGAGGGTCCGGGAGCTGGTTAATCCCATCTATCATCAAACAAACCTGTTGTTAAAGGGGTTTGTTCTAACCCCTCCATTAATCAACCAACCAGTGGGAAAAGGACATCTATGGTTATCACAACTATTTACATGATATTTTTTACAACTATAATTATCATGGAAATATATTATAAATAGTTAAATTATTGGGATGATTAATTGGGATGATTCACTTTAGCAGCTTCAACCAGTAAAGGATGCGCACCACAGGTGTTTTGCGTGCTTTTTGGATCTTTTTGGGGTATTCACAGCCCTTGCTCTGGCAGATTTGTAGAGATTTGTAGAGATTTGTAACTTTTGTAACTTTTTCCCAGTCGATCGAGTTGAGTTTCTTGCATCAACTAGACATCTTGAAAGAATGGTTTGGAGCGTTTGAGCAGTTGCCAAGCACAACTTGGGCTTTGGGCTACAAAAATCTACAAAACCAACCGTGCGGCATATTATCATGGGGATACAATTGGATATAACCGACGATATGATATGTGTTCAAAAACCCCTGCCACTTGATGATTGATATCATTTGCCAAGTCATTCTTTCTCATCACCCAGTTTTTCAGATTTAGCAGCGACTTTTGCCTTCACGATTGTACGTGCATAGATATCATTATGTTCCCTGTATGTACGGTAATGTAACGTGACGTGATGTACATGCATGTCTTGTTTTTTGCCCTCTCTCCCTCATATAATGAATACATTTATATAAATAAAGGAAGGCATCATATATATATATAATTAAATATATCATGAAATATAATTCAAAAAATAGCTATAAATAACTATATATATATATATATCTATTAAATAAATAAACAAATAAAAATACATAAATAAATACATAAATAAATAAATAAAACAATTATATATATATATATATATATGCATGATTACAATATCTATTTATAATATCTACAATATCTATAATATCTAAAATATATATAATATCTAAAATATCTATAATATCTAAAATATCTATAATATCTAAAAAATATATAATATCTAAAATATTTACAATATCTATAATATCTAAAACATCTATAATATCTAAAATATCTATAATATCTAAAATATCTATAATATCTATAATATTTCTAATATCTATAATATCTATAATATCTAGGCGGTGCAAAGTGTGGGAGGGGTCCACGAATTTTTGCAAACAATATGTTGTGAGGCGTTCCTCCAGTTGCTCGCAGTGGGTGTCCGAAAGGCAAATGGCCAGAGCCGGGACCCGCAGATCCAAGCATGTCTGCAACAAAGGCCCCTGACCTGGAGTCATATCCGCCACCGAACTGATGTTGAAGCTGGTCATCATGTCATTGAAGAAAGCTGGGGGCAGCCTTGCGCCAGAAAACACAGACTCAGTTCGCCCTTCCATGGCCAGCTCTGCTTTCTGGTCCTTTGTCAAACCTGAGCAATGGCAGCCAGGTCAAAATAATATCTATAATATCTATAATATCTACAATATGTATAATATCTACAATACCTATAATATCTACAATACCTATAATATCTAGATAGACAGAGATAGATAGATAGATAGATAGATAGGTAGATAGATAGATAGATAGATAGAGATAGATATAGATAGATATAGATAGATATAGATAGATATAGATAGATATAGATAGATATAGTTAGATATAGAAAGATATCGATAGATATAGATAGATATAGATAGATACAGATAGATATAGATAGATATAGAAAGATATAGATAGATATAGATAGATATAGATAGATATCGATAGATATAGATAGATATAGATAGATAAAGATAGATATAGATAGATATAGATAGATATAGATAGATAGAGATAGATAGAGATAGATATAGATAGATATAGATAGATATAGTTAGAGATAGATAGATATAGATAGATATAGTTAGAGATATATATATATAAAGATATCGATAGATATAGATAGATACAGAAAAATATAGATCGATATAGATAGATATAGATAGATATAGATAGGTATAGATAGAAATAGATAGATATAGATAGATATAGATAGATATAGATAGATACAGATAGATATAGATAGATATAGATAGATATAGATAGAAATAGATAGATATAGATAGATATAGATAGATAGAGATAGATAGAGATAGATATAGATAGATAGAGATAGATATAGATAGATATAGATAGAGATAGCTAGATAGATAGATAGACAGACAGATAGATAGATAGATAGACAGATAGATAGATAGATAGATAGATAGATCTAAAGATGTGTGCAACTACCTTGCACAATCATGCACACACACACACACCGTTATGACCCACTGGCCGTTGTCCAGCCCTCCGCTTCCGGCGATACAAGGCGCACCGGAGCCAGCCATGGAGATGGACAAAGTGACGATGGACCTTTTAAGCCTTGGAAGCAGACGACTTTGCTGGATGGGATCAGTTGATCTAGAAAAATCGGGATTTCATGGTGATTTTATGATTTAATGGGAATCTATATGGATTATACAAATGGAAATTTGATTTAATGGAAAACCCTTTGGAAACTCATCTACAAATGGTGGGTTTTTCACATCTATGTTAGATTACTGGAGGGTAAATTCCAATCTGTGTCTGTTTCGCCGTCCGAAGTTTACCCAAATAACCAACAATTGGGTTTGTCTGAAAATGTGGTAGGATGTTTCATGGATTTTACCATGATAGACATATTCTCTCAACATTTCCCCCAAAATCCAAGGCTCTATCAGCTCACTTGATATCAAATTTGCCCATAGCAATTCCGTCAATTCCATCTTCTTTTGGCGAATCTGGGTTTCTCAGATGCTTGGCTCAATCTTAGATACCCTCTGGTAAACAAACATAGCTGTTGAAAATCACAATTTTTAGTGGGTAAAATCCACTAAAAATTGTGATTTTCAACAGCTATGTTAGTTTACCGGAGGGTACCCGGCAAAAACCAGCAGAATTTGACCGATTTCTGTACCTGTGTGGCTTGTCCATCAGCGGCTTCCGCGTCAAGAGTCTATCCGGCTGCCTGTTCATCTGGTTGGTGGTTGAGCCTACCCCTCTGAAAAATATGAGTTCGTCAGTTGGGATGATGACATTCCCAATATATGGGAAAACAAAACATGTTCCAAACCACCAACCAGATGTATATATGTGGGTCCAAGTGCAGAGCTCCAACTCTTCAATGCCAGGCCTTGAAAACGCAACAGATCAGCACATTGGTCTTGGTCTGGATGAACAATGTCAATAACCAAGATGCCACGCCATCTGAATGTAGCAGTACCTGAATTTCGGAGGGCATGAAAGGCAGCCTGCAAGGATCGCAGTGTTCAGAATCCAGAGCTTCCCACCATGAAAACGCCTTGCGCGCCTTGCAATTGAGTGTGCGATTGAAGGTGTGCTGGATTGAAACAGCTACATATGGGCCAACAATAGGGGAATGCAATCCCCTTGTCCCTTGCCATTCCTCATGGGCTCATAGAAACGGCGCCAAAGAGACCTGCTTTTTTTTTCCCTCCTGAAGCACCAAAATCTTTTAGTGGGGATCATTATCCCAGGGTGACTTCAATTAAAGCCACTATATATGATATCAAACCGCCATACCACCTATAAAAGTGGTGATTTGGGGGATGGTTTATTATTGTTTTACCAACATTACATATGAATATATACATATGATATCAAAGCGGCAACCTGATATTCAAGATCCACCAGTTGTATCGTGGCACCCTCTGGCGAATCTGGCTGTGGGAGATCTCCGTTTTCAATAGGTAAATCATCCAGAAGTAGAGATTTTTCCAGCAAATATAAGATTAGAAGGTTGGATTTGCCAAAGGCTTTCCATTTCAAACAAAACAACATTTTGTTGACTAAATCCTAATTTCAGTTATTTCTGGTGAATATCCTCAGAGAATTTGGGCTGTAGGACCTTTCCAGAAATCCCCCATCTGCGATTTGGCTTTCTCTGAAGATGTTTCGTAAAATCATGGGTTTACACATCAAATTCTCTCGGGTTTACGAGGTGGGGGCCCCAAACAATAGCGAAGTGGCTACAGATAACTTGGCGAACCAGGGGTTTTGGGGGATATAAGCGATATGATTGTAGTACTCATAGGGCTTATACACCAACAAATATGACTGCTTAGGGGTGCATCCCGCTTAGTAAATAGGTTATACTTCCACTTATATATATGGAATATCCCCACTTATATATGGGATTATATGGGTTACACACACATATATATATACATATATATATATAAAATAGTAATATAGTATATATATACACAATATATATATATATACACATTATAATATACACAGAAATATATATATATATATATATATGATTGTAATGTATATCATAATGTGTATATATATATATATATAATATGGCTCATAAAACAACATGACTGGTGGTCCCAGACCATGTTTCGCTGCTTTGCTGCCCAGAAGCTGAGCGCTCTGCAGGTGGCAATGGCCTTACGGGTCCCCATGGGAGTTCAGCAGAAATCGATCTTTTTTTTGGTAAATATCTCTGGTTGGTGGTATAATAATGGTTAATATATGGTTAATATATGGTTATTAGATGGTTAATGATGGTTAATAATAATCTGGTTGGTGGTTGAGCCTACCCCTCTGGAAAAATATGAGTCAGTCAGTTGGGATGATGACATTCCCAATATATGGAAAAATAAAATTCATGTTCCAAACCACCAACCAGATCTGTTAAAAAATGTGATTTATCATGATCTTAGATTTCCTAGATTCGGATTTGACTCAAGTCAATATCTTTTTGGACAGTTACAGGGTGTTCAGTGGAACGTGCAGAAGATGATACATCCAATTCGTCGATGGGAATTCTCCACGTGAGACGATGGACAGGGTTGCTCAGCGGCCCTTCCCTTTTTTGGAACCGCATTGTTTCTAAAGACACCCTGAAAACTCAACACGATGGAATACCTTCACGGAGACCATGGTTTACTCATGAGATTTCCACCACTCTTTTGACCTGGCTTCCCAGGTCAAGCACTGTCAGATGCATCGTTCAGCGCTCAGCTACCCGTGATGGAACAGCAAAAATGGATCTATTCATCTTGAGGACCCATGAGGATAGTGAAATTTTAGGGGGATGGGATCAAGTTCGATATTTTTTGTTTTCAAAGTTAAGCACAGGAAACGCGTCACTAGTTTCGTGTGATTCAAAGAAAGCACATGTCCCAAGGCACTTGAGCTCAGCCATTTCGACAAGTTCTATAAAATCCCATTGATTCCCCTATCTTCGGTAGCGGATGCAAGGTAATCGTATTCAATCCCAATGATGATTCTATCTTATTTTGCATGTATGTTTTATAAATCCCATCCAAAGTCCACTTTCAGTATCAATTGCTGTTCATTACTATTTTTTCCCGGTTACACCTTATCACCCTGTGAATCGTAAGATTTTTTTTGCTGTTACCAGTCCCGACTTCCCATCTCGAAATAATAGAGCGAGAGGCGTTGAGAGTCTTTGGCTGCGGCCAGCTTCGACAGACCTCAGGATTTTTGTAGCCGCAATTTGTACTGGGTACCCCTCTGGTAATTTAACAGTTTGCTATTGAAAATGACCAATTATAGTGGATTTTCCCATTAAAAATGGTGATTTTCCATAGCTATGTTAGTTTACCAGAGGGTAATGACCATATATTACGGCAATAGTCAATAGTTGATAGTTGGATATGACTACAGGAAGGGGCCCCTTCGTTGAAAGTTAGTCTATCACCCCATCTAGTTCGATATATCCACTATAAATCCTAGTCGTTCTAGTTAAAAACCAAATTAGCAAACTACATGGGCCCCTTCCTGTCAGTAATGTCCTTTTGCTAGAAATAGAGGGGCCGGGAGCTGGTTAATCCCATCTATCATCAAACAAACCTGTTGTTATTCAGGGGTTTCTTCAAAGCCCTCTTTTTTCATCAACCAACCAATGGGAATTTGGGACATCTCCATGCTCATTATTGTTGGGATGATTTGGCAGGTCAAGTGAAGACAGCGAACAAAGCCCTGGTGGTCAAAGCCCTGGTACCCGGTACCCTAAAGTAGCTGGTGGATATTGAAATTCCCCCAAAGATGGTAATTTTTGATAGGTTTTAGCCCTCCCATGTGCTTTGATATCATAGGTTCTGACCCCATTCTTACTTTCAGAACATTATCTCAATTTGTCTGAAGCATACGAATCACTTTCAGGTCTTTGATCAGTTTGGGAGATGATTCCGCTTCCCATTTGTGGTGCTTGTAATTAACCCAGAAAAATCAACCAGTTTGGTGGTTAGGTCCATATGGTCCCGGTGGATTTGACCCAACCGTGCAGTGAACTAAGTGAACTAAGTGGATATATAACCATAGGGCCACAATGATAGGGGCTATATCATGTTATATCCCAATTCATGGACATTCATGAGGCCAGGTTGATGGAAACTTTGGAAACCAGAGCTACATTCATCAACGGCCATGACTCAGGAATCGATTTATTGGAGGTACTTACCATATATTTTTGGCCTATTTTTTAGGCCTATGTTAGGGAATATTCCCACAAAATATGGCCAAACATACGGTACAGTACTTCCATTTTATCATTTCAGTATCCTGAAATTCCCATTGATCAAATGGGATGTGTATATATATAATGGGGTATAATATAATGGGGTATAAGCCACTTCATAACTGGGGTTAAACACCAAGTAGTTGTGAATCATATGTGCCATGATCAAGTCACATGAAATTCCCATTGACTTCAAGAACATCAGAAGAAGGCAACTTACCCAACTTTTTTTTGAGCCAGGTTGAGTTCTCGAAACCTGGGCCCGAAAAGAAGGGTAAAAAAGGGGTCTGATTTACAAACAAGGAACATATATCATAACATATATCCATACTGGGATTCAACATAGATATGGAAATATGTATCATTTTACCCTCTGGTAAACTAACATAACTATGGAACATCACAATTTTTTATGGGTAAGTCAGCTATTTCCATGGGCCATTTTCAATAGCTACGTTAAATTACCATAGGACCATAGGCCCATAGATAATTACTGGGATGAACCATATATGTATATATATATATATGGAAATATGTATCATTTTACATATCGTTTTCCACTTGTCATTTACATCCATTTACCAATTTACCACGTTTCTCTCCTTCAAATCATCCGAGTCGTCTCAGGATCACTTGATGCGGCTGAAGTTTCTGCGCCGTGCTTGTGGTAAATGCAACTGCGCTCCCAAGTAGATTACATATCCCGTATCTCCCACTTATATTCCATGATATCCATTAAATCAGCTTTTTGTTTGTTGCCAACAACTCACCATATCAGTTTGGTTAAAGTATGTTAAACCCATTACTGCCCACTTCCCAACGATGAAAAACCGCCATGTTTACACCGATGACCTGCTGCCCAGTTGACTGAACTGGTCTTCGAGAAGTCCTCGGAATCGCTTCGAAAAGCGACGGAAAAAGAACGAAGGTTTTAGACTATTTTAGCTTTTCAGAAAACCCCTTATTGATGTTTGTATCATTTTTATGTTTTGTAGTTATATCATCATTTTTGATGGTTATATCCCCATTTGTAAATAACATGTTTTCCTTGGTTTTGTTTGAGTCTAATCTGGCTATTTTCGTAGCGTTGCTACACCCAAACGGTACCCCCAAGTCATAGCTGGTAGACCCATTCTTGGTACTAAAAGCCCATCATATCGCAACACATAGTGTGTTGTGTATCCCATGGTCGGTGAATTGTTGGTTATATATATATATGTATACTGGTTGGTGGTTTCAACCCATTATTATTCCCAACATATGGAAAAATAAAAAATGTTCCAAACCACCAACCAGTATATCCCACGATGGTCGAAATCATGTTTGATGGTTCCGCATGTTCAATGGTTCTTTTCCCGTGAAAAACCGCAGTATTCTTATTCGAAAGCTATGGCCGAAAAAAGCCAATATCTCGTTAAGAAAAAACCGCTACTTGGATTTGCTTCAGGAACCCCTAAAAAAGAAAAATAAGATGCCCTCTGGTTATGACTAACAGTTTGCCATGGAACATCACCATGCTATTAATAGGTAAACCATCTATTTCTATGGTGATTTCCCATGGCAAACTGTGAATGTCATAACCAGAGGGTAATTCATCCCTTCCCGAGTCGTGGATTTTGGATTTCTCCCAATGGGAAAATCATGGAAAATTTCATCATCGACTCAGCAAATATCAGCAAATCCCCTGCAAAACAGGAGGCTGTCACCATTAGACTGGAGTGTGTTAGGAGCAATAACCATCTTGAAAAATATGGTACAATAACCATAAACTGTTGGGTATATTTATCCAAGAATATATTTTCAAGAATATAGATTTCATCATAACTGGTTGGTGGTGCAATAACCATCTTGAAAATGATGGAGTTCGTCAATGGGAATGATGACATCCCATATATTATTGAAAATAAAAAATGTTTGAAATCACCAACCAGATAAACACGTGGGTATAACTCGGTATAATAAAATATGTAGATAATGAATATCATGAATATATGTGAATATAGTAGATAATATCTTGAGCCCCTACCGATAATGTTTGTAAGAAACTGTGGACATGGTTACTGTACCCACTGAAATTCATTGCAAGTGGTTTCGCAGCGCCTACAGTAAGAACCAACCAGAATCCGTTCCTCTATGGTGCTAGCTTATTTCAAAGTAGTTCATAAGATTGTCATATATGGCAGTGTGTCAAAACCTTGTACCCCTGTAGTTCACATCAAAATAGCTGGGATTTATGGATGTTCATCCCACTAAAAATGTATCTATAGGTATTGATCCATAGCCATATGTCACATCACCTAATATCACGAACAGCAACAAACAAAGATGTCTCGACACACCTGCGCTTTGAATCGGGGGGTAGGCAAGAACAACATCAATATTGGGACGATCGGTTAATGGATAGAGAACGATAGTTCTCTTCCCCCGTTCAAAAAAAAAACACCCCCAGAAACCATCGTTTAGGGGATAAAACCACATATACTTGGGATCATTTTTTTCAGAATGGGGGTGCTCATATTTTCACGTGGGATGGGAAATTAATTATAGTTTATCCACCATATTCCATTGTAACCACTGTTAGTTGGTCATATCCCTATTAAAAATCCCCACAACGCATCGATCCATGATTTTTCAATGGATTCAACGAAACCGTGCCGAAACGCTCAAGGCTATAGCGACTGTGGCCTTTTAGAGTTTTTGGAGACGCAGAAATAGACACAACTTCCATATATTTTGAGTGTTTGGTGTCGTGTTTTTTTTGGGGTTGATGAACTTGAAACGTTTTTTTTTTTCTTTTATGACGATCGACTGTCTTTCGTCCGTTTTTTCGATGGATTGAAGGAACGCAATCTCGTAAGGTCCAAATAGCGGCGTTTTTGAAGGGGGAATATCCATGAAACATCGCAAATACCAGTGTTTAGCAGTGTTTGAAGGTCATAAACCAATAATACCAGTGATTTTCCAAATAATTGACGCGTCTTTGCTTTTGATGCTGGATTTTTAGCCACAGAGCCACAAGTCGAGCAATAGGATCCACTCCGGCCACTCCGAGGCTCGTTTCCCCTCTGAGTTCAACTTGCAGGTCCATCGACTTGTCTCTTCATCTGGTCCGTCGAAACCACACCTCGCAAGGGCTGACAAGGCGACATTGTGGGCTGGGATCTCCATTTAATTATGGATTGTGTATATACATGTACATAATCATATATGTATATAATATACAGTAAATATATATATTTAACATAACTTGGTTGTCAACTCAAATTGGATCTGCCCCTTTCCAAATCAGGTATTTTTGCTGCATTCCCGTTGAAGACGAAAAACAAGTCGTTTCAGCACTTCTCTGAGGATTAAATTTTTGGTGCCTTGATAGCATTCGATGGTTGAGGAGAAAACAATGTTGGCCTGTTTATCCTAATGTTAACCCAGGATTTGGTAAAACTCTTGTTAATTTCGGAGATTCCCTCTGAGTAGTGATGACCTGTTTCCAAATGGTAGAAATCAAAAAAAATAGGTCAGAGGTTTAATAATCCGTGGTTGACACTATTCAGCTTCCCACAAATGGGGAAGTGTTTTGTTGCGACCTATATTAATATGATTTCATATGTCTAGTTTTCCCAGCTCTGAATATCTCTGACACACTGCATTCATGGCGGTTTTCTAGTAAACTAAGATAACTATAGGAGATGGTCCATGAAAATAGATGATTTACCTATTCAAAATGGTGATTTACCTATTTATAGATGATTTACCTATATTTACCTCAGAAAATAGTTGAATTACCTATATTTACCTATATTTATAGGTGATCACCAGAGATTCCACCTCATATCAAGCGCCAAGAGGCGAGAATCCAAATGCCGCTTCAGGAAGAACGTCCTGCTGCGGCTTCAACGGGACAAAAGCCATGGTTGGTGGTAATTCAGACAATACCGCAATCATTCTGATAATCTGGGTAAATTATAACTGGTTGGTGGTTTGTCGCGAGCCCTCTGAGAACTATGAAAGTCAGTTGGGATGATTATTCCCAATATATATGGAAAATAATCCAAATGTTCCAAGCCACCAACCACTGGGGATCACTTCTCTGCTCTGAAAATTGCCACTTCACTAATGATCAATGATAGGAAAATGGCAATTCTATGAATGGCATTAATGATCAAAACTCAATTCCCATACTACTCATAATATGATTGAATTTATCATTATAATATCATAAATATCACAGTTCAATCATCATAAATATGGCATGTTGGTTGAATTTAATGATCAGGGAAGCGACCCGCATAGGAATCATTGAATTTGGAGCAGGGAAGCGACCAAATAATAATCATGATCTTAAATTCAACTGGATCTGGCAAAATAATGATAATATTTCACTAATCATACTATCTGAGGGGATGATGTTCATCCCAATAGATCCGGGGTAAATTGTAATATTTCACTCACCTGTCTCATGGTTAAATAATCATTATAATCTGATGGCTAAGTCACTATTTTCTTAAGGGTTAAATCACCATTTCTGTTGGTTCAATCACCATATATCTGGGTAAATTGTAATATTTCACTCACCTGAAACTTGCGGCCATTTGGGGATGATTCCCCCATATATATATACATATATAATTTGCCCAGATGATGATTCTGCAACGTTTACAGCCAGATTCTACTAATCTACCATAATCATCCATACTCTACCATCTCGAATTGATGGGTATATCATGGTCAACATGTCAAATTTACCATTTACCCTCTGGTAAACTTACATAGCTATGGAATGCTATGGAAAACCACCATTTTTTACGGGCAAATCAACTATAAATGGGCCATCTATCAATAATGTCCTTTTGGTAAAAATATAGGGGCCGGTTTGGTATACCATCTATCATCATAGAAACCTGTTGTTAAAGGGGTGTTTTCAAACTCCTCTATTAATCAACCAACCAATGGGAATTTGGGACATCTATGCCATCTAAACCATGGCAAACTGTTAGTCACCAGAGGGTACCATTTCTTCTACCCAGTTCGGATGGAGAGATCCAGCCGATCGCTCCTCCTTTGGCAGCACATAGCCATGACGTTGAGCCAGGATCTGTGGCATCACCTGATCCAGGAATCACATCGTCAATGGGGACTTCACTAGGAAACAATGGTGGTTTAATGGTGACTTAGTAGGACTTCACCAGCAAAATTGGGTGGTTTTATGGGATTTCATTGAAGATTTCATGGTGATTGCATGGTGACTTCACCGACAAAAATGGTGCATGGAATTTTTCATAGGATATACTGGGGATATCATGGTGACCACAGTGACCATTCATGGGGATACAATGGTTAACAAGGGACAAGGGTGACAAGTTTTCAGCATCTTAGTAATCGTGAATCATGACTTAAATATAGACTTAACCCAGCAATATCGGAATAGAGTGGTAATACAGCTAACAATATAATTGTGATATACCTCAGAGTACAGTACAGGAGTTTGATAGGGGATTAACCCAAACAGTAAGGGGAATATAATAGTGATATAACCCAAACAATAATGGGGATATATATCTAATTGGTGGTTTCAACCCGAAAAATATGAAAGTCAGATTGGATCATCATCCCAACTATTGGGGAAAATATAAAAATGTTCCAAACCACCAACCAGTCATTAATGGTTACATAATGGCTACTAATGGTTTTTAATGGTTACGAAAGCTTGACCATTAATGGTTACTAATGGTCATTAATGGTTACTAATGGTGCTAATGTTAGTTTACCAGATATATATATATATATATATTCACAGTGATATAATGAAACCACGTCGTAAATCCATCCCAAATCTGCTTCTTTCAACATCAAAAGGAAATCCCAAGCTAAACGACCATAGCCACGCCCCTAGTTCCCAGGTGCCATGGTAATTTTCTTGGATAATGGTCCATAGGTAATTTTCCAGTAATAGTGGCTGATAAATGGGTGAATACTCTAGTGGTTCATAATGGGATTAATATGATTTACCCTCTGGTAAACTAACAGTTTGCGAACTGGAAAATGGCCCGTGTAGTTCGATGGTTTACCTATTAAAAATGGTGATTTTCTATAGCTATGTGAAATTACCAGAGGGTGGGTTTGTCTGACAATTGGGTACCGCTAAATCCATGGCTTTCTCATAATTGTCCATCTTAAATGGCCATGGTTTTAGCGATATCCCGGTCTCCGCCATTTTCAGAAACATCCCCCCCAAATTGAACCCTCATATTTGTTTGTTGCTTAAGCTATGTTAGACTCAATTTCCAATTGCCCTCCAGTAAATTAACATAGACCCTGGCAGTCATCGGGGTTGAAAGATTAGTTTCCTCTAAAAATTGGTGATTTTCAGGGTCCAACTGTTAATTTACCAGAGGGTACTGGTTAAAGCCACCATTTTTGGATAAGTGATGATAAGTGGCATTCCCAGTTTTGGTGGCTTTAACCCACCTTTTTCACAGCCCACAACCGCTGCGGGCTCTCAGCAAGCGACTGCAAAGGGTCGATCGAGAGCTGCCAAACGTGACCAGGTGACGTTGGACGTCTTGTTCGTGTGGTTGGAGTTCACCTTTTTTTGGCCAAAAAAATGGTTATATACAATGCGAGGCCCCCGTTCGATCGTTCAGTTGGTGCAAATAACTCCAATAACTATGGTTTATGGTACTTATAACTATAGTTACTGGGGCTTATAAACCAAAATGGCTATATTTGATGGTTATATGATGGTTATATGGTTATTTGATGGTTATATGATGGCTATAATATGGCTATATAATGGCTATATAATGAATATATGATGGGTATATCATGTGTATATGATGGCTATATAAGGGGTATATCATGGGTATATGATGGAGTTCACCTTTTTGACATTGCTTCAACACAAATGGCTTTGCCTGAGCATGGGGTATACCCCGCAAAGAAACTCTAATTGTGAGAATTAGGACCAACCATCACTTTTTCTGGATAGCAGTACAGTAAGGGGATTAGATGATGGTAGATGATGGTATTTAGGGCAATAACATGGGTATATCACCAATGAATATGATATTCAACCAACCACTATCCAATACATAAAAGGGATAATTCAGATGTAATCAACAATATATCAATGGTAATTTCAGGATCCTAAAATGGAGGTACTGTACCATATAAGGCCATATATTGTGGGGATATTCCCTTACATAGGCCTTATATATGGTAGGTACCTCCAATTTAGGATCCTGGAGTTGCCATTGAATATAGAATATTTTACATTTGGGTTTGTCTCAAACTGAGGATATCCCCTGATGGCAATTTTAATAAGGACAATTATGATTCAGTGGATTTAGGGGTATCCTATTTTCAGACAAAGCTGGGGATATGACCAGCAAATCCATGGTTCAAACTGATAATCTGATATATATATATATATATGGGTATGAGTCAAAATTAGGTAGCCCAATACTAGATGATTATTACTATAGACTAAGATCTGTGGTATATATATATATATATTAATTATACATGAATCATGAATCTATAGCCGGAATATTCCACAAGAAAACACACTGGGTCAAAGGATGGGGTTTAGCCACTCACTTGGGATTTGCTTCACCGGAACAAGTCTGAAGGGTTGCGAAATATTTCAAGGGAAACTGGGTAGATAAAGAGGTAACAGAAGCTATTAGCCAATTCGTGGCTATCATTTACCTCCAATTTGGTTGGAGCAATTCTGTACTTGGGGGGTGCAGATGGGCTTCGTTTTACGGACGACCATGGCGAAGTGAGTGACCCTTGGCGAAATGATCAAGATTGTCAAGATGAACGTGGTGAAGCATAGAAGTTTCACCATCTGGTTGGTGGTTTCAACCCCTCTGAAAAATATTAGTCAATGGGAAGGATTATCCCAGATATTATGGAAAATAATTATGGAAAATAAAAAATGTTCCAAACCACCAACCAGCCATCATTTGTTCAGTCAATCATCCACATCATCCTCAAAATGTGTTCGTTCTTGGCTCTACGAACAAGTGTCGTGTCTCTTCGTTGCCACCGAGGTGTCTAGATCCTCGAAACGATCCCATGGTAGCCGGGTGAATTTCATAATTTCATGATATTTCATAGGTTTTGATCCCCAGTTTTTGATGGTGTGATTGTAACCAACCGATGACCTGCCATTGTTCGACACCCATTTAACAGTCGTCTCAATCACCTTATCGCCCACTTCCTTCATGACTTCCGTCCTGAGCACAGCGACGGAAGTGTCTTTCTGGGCGTGGGACGAGACTGTAGCACCAATCTTGTGATAGTTGAAAAAAGGCATGTGTAGTCTCGGTTCATATATGGCTATGGGTCAAAACCTTGGACCCCGGATGGTACTCGGATATATAGCTGGTTGATGGACGTTTACCCTCTGGTAATCTAACATAGCTATTGAAAATGACCATTTATAGTGGATTTTCCCATTAAACATGGTGATTTTCCATAGTTTTTTGTATGTTTACCAGAGGGTATCCCAAAAACATAGAAATTTCATAGGTTTTCTCATTGGTTTACTTGACTCTTGGGATCTTAGGGACCAAGAGTCATACATCGAGGTCACTGGTCAAACAAGGCTTCGATGATAGCCTTAAACTACTGGGTTTGAACATGGGGGGGATCTGAAAATTGCAACGTGGACGCAGGTTGAATTGCCAGTGAACTATAAGTTAATCACTATGAAGCACTCTGCATCATTCTAAATAACAATGAACTGGTTGGTGGTTTTTCGCCACCCCTCTGAAAAATGATGGAGTTAAAGTCAGTTGGGATCTTAATTCCCCATTTTGTTATATGGAAAAATAAAACTCACACGTTCCAAACCACCAAGCAATAACAATTCACCATTCTTAATGATAGTCATGCTACTTCTCTAACCTTTTTTAGCGGTCAAGATTTCACTCTGAAATCAAAAGATTTCCACTCATTTGGGGATGATTCCCCTTGCTAACCCCCATGCATCCCAGCAAATCACCATGAAATGTCCATAAAAATCCTATGAAATCCCCATCAATCCAACTAAATCACCATTAAATCCACATGAATCCTCTTAAAAATCCCCATTTAAATCCCCATGAAAACCCAATCAAGTTTCACCACGATTTCCCCTCAAATCACCACATTCTAATCATGGAAAAATCCAATGCATCCCTGTGCCAGCAAGTTTCACCCTTGCGAAACTGCAGTTGCAGCTGTGATTTCTGGAGCATATGTCCTCGCGGCGCTGTCATAGGCGCTGTTCCCATCTTTTGCAAAAGATCATGTTTTTTTTGCTGTATTTCCACCATTTTATTTCACTTAAATCCCCATTCATTCCGTCATTTCTTGGTGAGACCTTCACTTTCGAATGGTTAAATTAGTTTTTTTATTCATCCCATTATCATTATCCGAAGGAATCAATCTCGAAGGTAGCCGTTTAGCCGTTTAGCCATGTTTAGCCCATGATTTCTTGGCTGTCTGGTAAACACGTCGTCCATGATATTTCCATTTTTGGTCTCACGGCCGGTGCCCTCAAAGTGCACCCGGTGCCCGGTCCATGAGGATCTGTGGATCCTCTCTCAGGTCTTCCACTCGAAAAGTTTTCGCGGCATATTCTTCGATGAAACCTTGGAACTGTCGCGGATAGACATGGGCTATTGAATAAGATATTTAACCCGGGAAAATGAGAGATTGAAGCAGACACATTGAAAGGATTTTATGGTATGTTCATATGTTTTCAATAGAACGTGCAGATTTCATGGGATAGTTAAGCAAGGAAAATGATGGTTTCATGGGATATTCAACAGGAAAATTTCATGGGACAACCAACTATAATGGGATGTAGTCAACGGGGTATGAGATGAATAGTAGTGAACAATAACCATCCCCCAAATCCCCATGGATTCGAATGGGGAGAACAAACATCCCCAACTGGTTGGTGGTATACCTACCCCTCTGAAAAATATGAGTTCGTCAGTTGGGATGATGACATTCCCAACTGAATGGAAAGTCATAATCCATTCATGTTCCAAACCACCAACCAGTCATTAATCCCATTAGACCAGAATATATCCCATTGATATATCGCAATCATATCCAATTAGTTACACATACTGTCCCCATACTGGTAGGCTTCCCATAAACCATCCCCGTTTGCCGCAGGGCTATTTTGGAGGACGTAGAACTTGAGAGCAGTCTTCAAGCTGCGGACCACGTCGGAATCCTTGGACGATATAGAAGGGTGATCCCACATGATCCACACCTGCACCAAGTAGACGAGTACCCTCTGGTAAACTGACAGTTTGCTATTGAACATGGCCATAGAAATAGTGGATTTACCCATTAATAGCATGCTGATTTTCCATAGTTATGTAAACGTTTACCAGAGGGTATCAAAGCTCAAAATTTACCCAGCACAGATATGCACAAATATTAATATTATCTGGGTAAATGAGAATATTTCACTCACCTGAATAGTTCGGCCAGCTATGGGGATGATCTTCCTTATGAACATTCCAGGATTCGGGAGAACAGGGTTCGGTCGTGATGAAATTTACCCAAATATATGAGTTCAACAAACCATACATCTGGCTACAGGTCAAACCGTGGAACCCTGGTTGGTGAACACTCTAAACATAAATGGTTTGTGTACGTTTGTGTACACTATGTGGCAATGTTTCGCTACTCAATCTTCTGGAGTGTTTGGTATTGACATGTTTTGACACAAGGCCCTAATAGTCAATCACAATGTTGTTTTGCAAAATTTATCTTGGATCATGGCCAATCTTCTATAGATACATACATATCCCCAATTCTAGCCAAACACATATTGAAGTACTCTCTTCTTTTGTGGGATGTTTCCCCCAAAATGGGTGATGCATATCTAAAGGGAAATCTGTTCATGTTTGTCAAGTCATGCCTTGATATGTATGCCAACAATGACCCTTTAGATATGTATCACCCAGTAGATAACCCACAAATTACCCGAAGTTCTGCCTTGATCATCCCCAAAATTCATGTGCCTCTTCGCCAGAAGGGGGTCCTGGGGGTCCTCTGCGATGGCGATCTTGATTTACGAGAAAACGGGGGATTTAATAACATGATATACCCTCTGGTAAACATACAAAAAGCTATTGAAAATGGTGATTTATAGTGGATTTAGCCATTGAAAATGGTGGATCTTTCCATAGTTATGTAAACGTTTACCAGAGGGTAACCAACAAATATGGGGTGATACAACAGGGATTTCACCACGTTGACATAATCCATCTGGCAATTTGGGTCTGTCTGGAGATGGGCTATACCGTACGTAAAAATACCCACCGTCTCATGCTATTTTGATAGAGAACATTAACTCAGTGAGTGTGGGTTCCCTAATTTATAGGTACCAAGCCCATTTGATGGGTTTGGTACCTATGCATAAAATGATGGACGGCTGTTATAAAGAAATGTGATTTCTCCATGAAGAATGGGGATCTAATCATGAACCAACGATGGTTCAACAATGAAGAATGGCAAAACCTAGGGAGATAAGGGGATTTGAAAATTCAAAACCAAAGGTTTGACCCACCAACAATTGGCATTGAATCATCGAACATGGGCTGTGTGCTAGGGCTGCTAGGGGGTTGGGATTTAACGTAGCACACCATTTTCAACAGATCCTCAATTTTCAAGCTCTCACCTCTTGAGTGTTGAAGTTCGTGCAAAACACGCATCGCTGTTCTGGCTGTTCTTGTGCCTTTGGAGATCTTCTTGGACTTTGCCCATCGACCCTCGGCCACTCGCTGCACCTTTTCATTTTGCACCTTTTGTGCATCGTCGAACTTTCGGATCGCCGACAGCATCTTGACCTGCTCAAAGTCAATGGAGAGCTTGCTCAAGTCCGCCGCAGTGGCACGGTGAATCGCTGAATGCTTGGGATGTGCGGTCACTTCCAAGTCCTGTGCACCGTCAATATGGTGTCCACCGGTATGTCGCCATGTATCAATTCATTCCAGCGATTTGCAAAGTTCATGCCTTCGGCCTTCGCGTTCTCTCAAAATCTGTCCATGCTTCAGCAGAAATTTGGGAGTCTTCGGGAGACTGGTGGTCTGGCTGTTCTTGTCGCTCGTTATCTCTTCATGCGCCTTCTTTGTTTGTGAGACACGACTCTAATTTCTTCTTCTGACCCAGGTGTGTCATGGATTCTTCAATCACACTTTCAGCAGCAGAGATGGCTTCATACCTCTCTTCCATATCGCGACCAAGCAACTTGATTACTTGTGATTGAAACAGCGATTCCCTTACGGAGGTCCTAATTACTTTCATGTTGGTGTATATATATATATTTGTAATCCCTCCTGATTGATCTCAAAAAATCTACAACATCTACAGTAATGGATAGTCTCTGGCAACTCCCAAACCATATTTGTGCGGGAATAAAACTGATGGTTACCCAAAATTCAAGACCTCATCCATGGCGAGATATAGAGGACATACAGGGAATCTACCTGTATATGGTATATAAGTATATGTGGTATATATATATATTGTATATATATATATATATATATTGTATATATATATATTGTATATATATATATAATTATATATATTTATTTTCATAATATGTGTGAATGTATTTTATCAAAGAGGGTTTGGCCGAGGGCATGATTTCTAAGTCATAGGCTAGTCCACAGTTGCCGTATGACCCCTAGCAGGCCCAATCCCTTGATCTTCAGGGTAGAACAGGATCCAAATTGTTAACTTGCGCTGTTGTCAGGGGAACTTCTGAAATAAGCGTTTCACAGCGTCTCTAGACTCCAGGGGTGACACCAAATATGGAATGCATTCCATGTGAAAACAAAGGGGTTTCCACCCGAGCATTTTTTCAGCCGCTGAGTAGCAATTCCGTGCTGATTGAGAAGACCGCATGCCCTGCCGACCGTGTAATTTGACCAAATTGGATACCAACCTGGTTTGGGCACAAAGATGATGGATGAGATATCCGGGCAAGGCATGTGGCCAAAACAGAGGGCGCCATCCGTCTTCCATGGATGTCTAAACCCCTTGTTATACACCTTAAGGCAATGGGAATATTTATATTTATCCATACCTTACTTTACCAAATCATTTTTTTAACGCCGGCGCCTACTGCCTAAGCTGGCACTCAGTCATCCCAGATCTCGACAATCTCGATTTCACTGTGGGCAGCGCTGAGCCATCCGCTAGATACCTTGGCTCGGATAACTGCCAAACAGTTTTGGGTCTGAGACTAGTCTGGATGAGTTAACGGTTAACGGTGGTGTTTGCCGCATGGCCGTGACACAAGCTCTTTTCAACAGGAGGAAACCGCCCCCAGACCCAAGATTAAATTGATCAAACTTCAACTAATGATTGGCTAATGACTAATGTGATGTGCCGTGCCCGTAAAAGCATGCGTTTCTCTCTCTTTCTATATATATATATTATATTTTTATGTACAGTATTGGTTTATAGATAATGTATACATATAATTTACTATTGTATGTTTTTTTTTCTCCGGTCTGCGTCTGTGTTGCTGCTACAGCAGGTAAAATCTAAAAGCTGCCCTTTGGCAAGCTATGGCAGTGTGTCCTGTTGGCAATCATGCCTCGCCGTATGCTTCTGGTGGTGCTTTGCGGATTGTGTCCAGCAGCGCCGGGCACACCCGACAGTTGCGCACTTGCGTGCGGGGTGACATTTGCTGGACTGCACTTTGGCAGTCCATGTGTTCTGTTGGCACTCATGCCTCACCGCCCTTGAAGCAGCCAGCCCTGCTTTAACCATGGGAAAAAGAAAAGATCTCGTAATTTCCCCTGGTAACCTTTGTCAATGCGCATTGCATTTTGTAGAAACAAACACGTGCACTAACATTTTGTAGAGCCATGTAGAGCCTACCGGGCCCTCCAGAAGAGCCCGAAAAGAAACGAAAAAACTAGGCAGAGACTTTAAATAGAAGAAACATGTGGGTCAAATTGTGTTTCAAAACCAGTCGTGTGAAATTCAAGCTGTAAGTCTAACATTAGAATGCTGCTTAGCCTGCTCCATAGCTCTGACCAGTCGCGGTAAACAATCTCTGAGCCAAGCTTTTGTCTGAACTGTTTTTGGCGAATGCAATCCAAGCGTGTCCGGTTCTACTAGGTTCGTGCTCTTTTTGTCCAACACAAGTTCAAATCCATGCTCAGAGTTCCTTTTCACCACAAAGCTGAAATCCAATGTGTGGTTGGTATTTTGCATGGGCGATTCTTGTAACCACCCTTGAAGCAGCCAGCCCTGCTTTAACCATTGTAGAGCAGGTCTCGTAATTTCCCCTGGCGACCTTTGTCATGCGCATTGCATTTTTTTGTAACAAACACGTGCGCAAACATTTTGTAGAGCCATGTAAAGCCTACTGGGCCCTCCAGAAGAGCCCGGAAAAACAAAAAAAAAGGCAGAGACTTTAAATAGAAGAAACATGTGGGTCAAATTTTGTTTCAAAACCAGTCGTGTGAAATTCAAGCAGAATCCTGCTTGGCTGCTCCATAGCTCTGACCAGTCGCGGTAAAAAATCTCTGAGCCAAGCTTTTGTCTGAACTTTTTTTGGCAATTGCAATCCAAGTATATATGTCCAATTCTTCTAGGTTCTTGGAACCGCCTTTGAAGCAGCCAGGCCTGCCGTAATCATGCTAGAGCAGATCTTATATTCATACTTATATATTTAATTTCTTCTTATATCATATTAGACCCATTGCATCGATCAACGTGATCTCAGACATGTGGGGGGATGATCAGCTAAATGCTGCTACAAAATGCGGCAACCAGGAAAACAGATGTGCAATGACAGCCCAAAGGTGCCCCCCCAAAGGCGCCCTACAAAATGCAAAATCCTGAGGTAAGATCTTCAAGAAACTGGAATCTTGTAAACCACACGGAAGCACTACAAAATGCCAAACCAGGCGCATTTTTTTAAATGAAAAAATGGTTTTGGTACAAAAGTATGGCCCAGTGCCAGGAGGACTTTGGCGTACAATTTTTGGTCCAAACCTGCGTTGTACCAAACCCGGGCTAATGTCTGTCGTAGAGGAAATTCAAACCCCGATATCAAAGAGTCAAAGAGTATCCAAGAATCCAAGAATCCGCCGGCTCTGATTGGAGTGCTGTTCTTGTTTTTGTTCTTGGCTTGTACTTGTCTGTTTGTTCTCTTCCTGCACGTTTTTGCTTCGTCTGAATCAAGGTCATACCCCCCTCTCCGCACTTCCAAGTCCAAGTCCAAGTACTACTACTGCTGCTGCTGCTGCTACTACTACCACTACTACTACTACTGCTACTACTCCTGCTTCTCCTACTTCTACTACTACTACTACTACCACTACTACCACTACTACCACTACTACCACTACTACCACTGCACTACCACCACTACCACTACCACTACCACTCCCACTCCTACTCCTACGCCTACTCCGATGCCTACTCCAACTCCTCTACTCCTCTACTCCTCTATACTCATCTACTCCTTCCTCCCTCCTTCCCCAAGTACTACACTGGTAGTGCCGGTAGCTAATGACATTGCCTACAGCACTACCGTCGTCTACAGGTACTCGTCACAGGATGCACACGGTACGGATCGACCAGTACTCATTTGGTATGCGTTCCATTGGCTGTTCAAGAATACTCTGCTTCTGATCTACGGCTCTGTCTTCGTCTCTTCTTCTCTCAGGCTTCCACCTAGCGTGCATGTCAACCTCCCTTGGGGCAATCTCTCTCCCCTGTCTCCTTCCATGGAGCGGTCTGCTGTCAAGCTAGAGGTTCATACATAGTGCCTGGCGCTACTTTGCTGGGGGCGGTACTAATTTGGTATACGGTCAATAGGTTGTTACAGCAAACCTTGCTACACAAGCCGCTTCCGTTTTACGGCTTTGTCTTTTGTGATGATGGGTTACCGGTTTGTCTCCATGAAGGAAAATGGCCCCACCGGACCTGACCCAATTCAAACAATTAAAATTGTTGAATGGGGCCTTGATATTTGTAATGTTTGATGTTCGCAATATTTGCATCTTTTGGAAGTTGGAATCCATGGCTGTAGACTGAAACCAAGACCGACACACCCCAAACTGAAATCAAAAATCAAAAGACCGTTTGAAATTTGAAAGTCTCGCTAAGCAATGAAAACACTGCCGCACCATCACTGCCAAAATGCCACGCGTTGGAGCAGTGTATGCTGCACTGGACCCTGGGTTCCCTGGAGCGAAGAAATATTTCATATTTCATTCATTACATTTCATTTTGTAAATGAACTGTGCACCGTTTAAACCTAGACTGATGGATTTCAATTAAAGCACAACACCCGCTCTAGTAGCCGGAAATCATGCATTGACATTTTCTTTGGTTATCAGCCATCAGCCAAGTCAAAACGTTCGCAGATCTCTATGTTGGGTTTTATGCACTGTATACTATATACTATATACTATATACTATATACTATATACTATATACCAGTAGTACCCGCACGAGGCGGGGCAGAAGTGGCCTTAGGGTTATACAATAAAACCTATGTCATCTATAGAACTTGCGCGCGCCGTGCGCCACCCAGGCCCGTGCGTGCGTGCATTGTGCGAACCTGTTGCACTTTTGTTGTCCAAGAACATGACCTGCGCTTGACCACGATGCAATGCAACACCAAGCGGCACTTTGTGCTCCAAAGATCACACTTCACATTTCACACTGCACTCTTGGCACTCCGACTTCGCACTTCACACTTCATCTCATCTTTGGGCCAGAGACCGCGCGGTAGCGCTGTCCGATTTTTGTTTTTCAGGTTTAACGGTTTAGCGTTTAAGGTGTTAGATTTTTTAGATTTTGTTATTATTCAAGTTTCATTTTTTTGGATTTGGGCCAAAGGCCGCGCGGTAGCGCTGTCCGTTTTTTGTTTTTAAGGTTTCAGGGTTTAGGGTTTTAGATTTTGTTGCGAAAATATCCCGTCATTTTTTCTAATTATTCAAGTTTCACGTTTGGATTTGTGCATAAGGCCGCGCGGTAGCGCTGCTCGTTTTTTTTTGGGGGGGAGTTTTCGGGTTTAACAGTTTAGCGCAACATAGCACAACTGGTCGTGAAAATGCCCAGGCAAGTGGTAGCTTCCGAACGTTTTCGGTTTTAATTCTGTTGCATTCAGAAAACATCTTGAAGTTGAAGACGCATCAAGTAAAAATTGTGAAGCAAAAAATCCATCCTAATTTTACTGGTGTCAGCCAGTGTCAGCTGTGTCGCCTTCTGCCTTCCAACGAAGAAGGCGAAGAAGGAGAGAATGGCTGAAAATATCCTTCTTAGCCTTCTTCGTTGGCAAAGAAGGTGAAGAAGGAGAAAGCAGCTGAAAATATCCTTCTTCACCTTCTTCGTTGGCAAAGAAGGGTAGGGAAGAAGGCTAAGAAGGAGAAAATTGCAGAACATCTCCTTCTTTGCCTTCTTTGCTGGCGAAACATGAAGAAAGAGAAAGCAGCTAAATAACTGAAAATTATCCTTCTTCACCTTCTTCCTTGGCAAAGAAGGTAGGGAAGTGAGATTTTCGGGACGAAGAAGGCGAAGAAGGAGATTTTCGGGACGAAGAAGGCGAAGAAGGAGATTTTCGGGACGGAGAAGGCGAAGAAGGAGATTTTCAGGACGAAGAAGGCGAAGAAAGAGATTTTCGGGACGAAGAAGGCGAAGAAGGAGATTTTCGGGACGAAGAAGGCGAAGAAGGAGATTTTCGGGACGAAGAAGGCGAAGAAGGACATTTTCGGGACGAAGAAGGCGAAGAAGGAGATTTTCAGGACGAAGAAGGCGAAGAAGGAAATTTTCGGGACGAAGAAGGCGAAGAAGGAGATTTTCGGGACGA
>Ga0126342_10001938_pt1 | contig 30938 bp, 32 predicted proteins | sample Cyp1metagenome_FD_92528 | JGI IMG/M metagenome (GOLD analysis project Ga0126342, IMG submission 92528) | Coral microbial communities from Lord Howe Island, Old Settlement Bay, Australia - Cyphastrea 1 metagenome | ecosystem: Host-associated > Invertebrates > Cnidaria > Coral ...
CAATTGGGGTCCCCATAGCAAAGTAGTGAGACTACGGCTGATAACCTGTATTTTACCAGGTCAACCGACAATGGGGTGAAATACTAAGCTAACACCGTTAAGCACTCAGCTCTTTTGAACCAATGCTATCGGGCAGATCGATGATATATACAATACATGGTTTTACTGCAGGAGTTTTTACATATATATATATATATATATATATGTTATATATATATATCATAATCTATGTAGTATATGAATATGGATGTATATGCTAGTTCAGTGGAATTTCTGTTCTCTCTTCCAGGATTTGCAACAATTCGCGCGGGAAGAATGGCACTTTGCAAGTTTAGTCTCAACACTCACTGTGGATCCCACAGTGCCCCAGCAGCTGAGCTCCTGTGGAGGTGTCAGGTCTGCTATCAGGGTCTGCGTCGTGGGCGAAAGCGTTGCTAGGGCAATCCCGTTGAACAAACGGAGCACCAAGATCCAGCCTCATCTGAAAAAGCTCTGGGTCAAGGGGTCAAGATACTACAAACTTCCAAGGATTCATACCTTTCTTCCTCCTATGTTGCATGGGCTGCAAAATGAGGTATGCGTCGTGGGCCGAATCCAACAGTTCTCTACAATCCATTCCTTTTCTGAGCCAGGTGGGCCAGGTGGCTAGTGTCAGTGATTGAGGCCAAAAGAAGGGTGAGCACGCCCCATCCGCTGCAGCCACTAAAAAGCACTTGCTGAGGAGACAGGATGCCGTTGTCCAAAAGTACGCCCCAAAAAACCGAGAATGTCGCGCCTCAATGCTTCCAGAACAGAGTCACAGTCAAAAACAAACTGAACAAAATCACGGTAATGGATCTTTTGTGGTCCCAAATCTCCCCAAATCGTCTCCAACAAGGGCCAGTTTTTCAAGGTAGAAGTCACCGCTGAGGTGCAGGTAAGCGTTTGCATCAAGGAGGATGCAGCCAAGGTCGTTGGAGACAAACCCAGGTCTCCCTCCAGTGCTCGGAAAGATGCAGGCAAAAGCTGCATGTCAGCTCCTTCCCACAGGATGAGATCCATTCATGCAGGAGGTCTGAGCCTTTCTTCCATCAAAGTTTCACTCTTCATCTCTTTATATAGATGTCTTGGAGTTCCTTTATCGTTCTTTTACATCCCGGCTGGCCCCTAAATCTTGCATCACTTCATTGATTTATGCGGCTTAAAAAAGCCAACAAACAAGCTCCAAAGCCTCCACAAATACTTCCAGAAAGCCTCCGTTCCGCGTCCTTCAAAAAAGCTGACCGCGTAGATCATGGAAAGGGTGATGGAAATCTCCCGTGCCGAGAGGTCGGTCGGCTTCACCGGTGCAGTATCGGGCACGCCGAAGCGCAAATGGTCAGTGCTTCCTTTCCTGGCCATGGCGAAAAACCAAGAAATGGAAACCTCCAACTTTGAGCCCGGCTGCAGGAAGTTCAAAGAGCTGTGGTCATTTTACACTAGCCACTGAGCCACTGCTTGCTGAAAAGCTGGTGGGAATGAGAACTCAAATCCTGGAAATTGGCGCCCTGATGCGCCCTGCTATAATCTTGGCATCGCAAAACTCTCGGCAGACTCCAAGAAAGATACAAAAGAGTCGAAGAACATGACTTGCTCTGCACCTGTCACATTGCAGCGATTAAATCCTTTCGTTTGGTGCCTCGCAGTCTGAAGTCCCCAACCCCCATGCGATGCGGCGCAGGAGGCTATCCCAGCTGCCATCCCAGCCCCGCCTTGAGGCGTTCCACCTCCGCTTTGAGTCGAGCTACCTGGCACTCCACATTTGCGAACGAGCAGAGAGTGACCCTACCAGGTGGAATCCAAAAACTTGGGTGCATACTGTGTATACCCAACTTTGACCCCATACCAACATCATTCTTCGGTTTCAGAGGCTGGTGCAGAGCCTCTGCCAGGAGGTCAGATTCCTGGGCATCACATCTCAGCAACAGGAGCAGCAAGAGCCATCTTCGCGCCATCGCAACTCATTTGCGCAGCCCGCGCTGCATGGGGTGACTAAGTAACAAACACAGACGGGCTATACGCTGGTACTCCGATGATAAATAGCGGGGGTGAGCTGTACCTACTCTTGCTTTGATGATTGCAGCCAAGATTTATTCGAAAGAAAAGGCCCTGATTTGGCACGGAAGTAAGATAACCTTTTCGCGCTGGCCGACTGTTCATTTGAACTCATTTGATCCTTTCCAGTGGACTGCTTGGAGCTGCTTGAAATGCTAAGCTGATTCTTTTGGCCAGAGCCCCCTCAAGGAAGTGTCCCTGGTTGTCGGAGGAAAAGGCCCATGATTGAACAGATTCAAGCGCTCAATGTGCTGAAATTGGTTCGATGCCATGACTTTAATGAAAGCTTTTGAAGCCGAAAAATGCCATGAAGAGTATCATGCGTTTTCCAGAGTTTGGAGACAGCGACGGCCAATTTCTGGGCATTTTTTGCTAAGACTATACCGAACACTTATCATCCCCCATTTACAAATGATTTTCCATTAAAACTTCCATTCATAAAGGATCTTCCAGCCACCCTTCGGTTTTGTTGTGGGATGGGCGGTTGCAGGGCAATTCTGAAATGCTGGTGCTGGGTGCTGATGTTTTTTTCCGCGTGACAAGCGCCAGCTGACACCGTGCCACAGCTAGTCATATCTAGGTTACAAGAGTGGGAGAATCAACAACTCGGATGTCGCAATGATGGTGCAAGTCTTAGTCAGGTTTTCATGATGCGCCGAGGAGCGACCTTCATCTCACACTTGGTGGAAGGCCCTGACACACTTCGTACAGTGCCTGGCTTCACACCCCGGTTTGCGTCGAACCCAGGTGGTCCTGTTGCCCGGGATATGCAGGAAGGAATGCGGTGAGACCTCTGAAGAAGTATTGGAATCTACCGCCGTGTTGGCAGTCTAAGTCTCATTGGACTGAAAAAAAATAGACCCGGGAAGACTGGTGAAGACTGGACACTTTCACTGAAATGTGTGGCGTCTTTAATTTTCTGACATTTGCGAAGGAAAGCCGAGCTTCCCAGGGGTTGCAATCGCCCCTGCGGGCACACCTTTTGAAGTGTCTCAGCATGGCCAGGACCAGAACGATCCTACTCGCCTCCATCCACGAAGAATTCGGTGTCTTCCCTCTGACCCTGAAAAACACAGAAAGGACATACCAACAATACTACAAAATGAATCAAAATGAATCAAAACGACTCTGGATATGATTCCTGTCTTGCGAATCACAGGCAAAAGCAAATCTCATCGAAACTCTACCCGACTCAAAAAATAGCTACCACTGCCCCTTCCACACCATCCCACACCATTGTCCAAACCCAACAGCTGCCTCAGGAATCATCCATTGAAGTTCAAGGACCTGAAAGCAGGAGACAACCAATGAGTTTGTTTTTTGCCACTGGCATTGACCAAACTACAAGAAGCATCTGCGAAAGCGAGGTGCCGACTCTCCCGAATCTTCCCTTATGCTGTCATCATCGTTGCTGCCGAACATGCGACCTCGCGCTTTCATCGCTGCCAATTCATTGTTGATACATTATCACAATCGCACAAACGAATTCAAAAAAATGTTGAGAATTCATCTATTGGCTCAACGGAAATTATATGATGGTCTGTATCATGATGAGCCTCCTCCCTATATATAGGAAGACTCCATCTCTCAGCGCCCCACTGGGACTTCCATCATCAAGCAAATGGGAGCCTCCACGTGGCTCGCGATCCCAGCCACTATCTTCAGGTTCATTACCCAGGTTGTCATTGCCATCATTGCCATCCTCCTCAAAATCATCGAAATTCTCCGACCATCCCCTGCCAGGCATTGCCTTGGGTGGTGCCACCTCAGCACTAGCAGCACTAGCAGCACTAGGAGCACTCGCACCACCGGCACCGCCGATACCGATGGAGCTGGAGGTGGTACCAGTGATTCCTACAGCTGTGGCACCTGTGGCACCTGTGGCCCCAGTGGCTGCCGTGGCACTCGTGGCACCTGTGGCACCTGTGGCACTAGCGACGGTGCCGACAGTGGGAGTGGTGCCGCGGGCTCCATCCTTTCCAGGAGATTGGGATTCACTGGCCTCAAAGTCAGAGTAGTCCCTGCTGATCTGATGCACCTCCTTCGCCTCATTGACTTCGTTCACCTCCGCATTTACTTCATTCGCTTCATTTGTCTCGTTGGCTTCATTTGTCCCAGTTGTCTTCTGGTTCGTGGGAGGTGGATTGAAGTCTTGGTTCCTAGACCTCTCGCTGGCTACAGCAGTCACGTGCTCACTCAAAGCCCGAACCGCAGCCTCATCACTCTGAGCTATACTCCTCTCACTGGCAGCTGCAGTCACATGCTCGTTCAAGGGTCGAATTGCGGCTTCATCACTCTGAGCTGTACTCCTCTCACTGGCAGCTGCAGTAACATGCTCATTCAAAGCTTGAATCGCAACTTCATCACTGTGAGCTGGACCGCCTGTTCCATCAGATCTGATGGAGGGCACATTATCAACTGGATCAGATCCGATCCGATCCATGGCATCCATGGCATCCATGGGCTCAAACTCATCAGGTGAAGCCTGTGATCCTTGAGATCCAGGTCGGTCAGACTCAGCTTCAAATTCATCTTCAAAGTCCTCACTCTGAGCTGCTTCTCCCTCCACCCTGATTGGCTCCACCGGCTCTGGTTTCATTGGCTCCACCGGCTCCAGTTCCTCATCACTGGCCTCCTCTCGGGTGCTTGCCATGGCCGGCTTCTTGGGAGAGAGCCTGGGGGACGACAGATGCGAGGAATCGTCGTCTGCCTCAAAGGCGTCGCTGTAATCATCGGCTTCATAGTCATCCTCATACTCCTGCCAAGTGACTCAAGTGGTGTAGCCAAGCGGATCTAAGGGGTGTGTAGGATCCAAGGTTCTCAGATAAAGTCCTAAAAAGTCCGTTGGGTTCAACTGGAATGTTTTTTTCGATAATTTGGGGGTTGGATGAGCTATGCACTCAAAAGAAAGTGGGGGAGTCCTCACTTTCTTCCAGAGCAGGCGAAGGCTGAACTTTGCTCTTTGCCTCAAAAGCTACGTGAGATGCTCTGTCAGACAGAGTAGTATTGAACAGCCCAAGCCCATCTCTGGTGGCACTTAGGGTTAAGATGGGTTCAGACAGTTTAGACTATCAACAACACTCTGTTTGGTTTGGCTTGGGAGCAGGAACTCCCAGCTGTGTCACGGCCTTCCAACCTTTCCACCATCAGCCGCACCTTTGGGAGCTGATCATCCTCGCTCTCAAAGTCTGAGTAGTTTTCAGACTCGCCATCTTCACCTGGCGGAAGCTCTGCAGGCCTGGAAAAGTGGCTGCTGCCTGATGGCATGCACACATTGAAAGATATTGAGACTTTGCGGAGTTGAAAGCCCTTTCAGAGTGGTTCAGCCCCAAAACCCCAAGTCAACCAGAGGAACTGCACCGAACCCTCCTCAAAAATCCAATCGAAAATCCATCTATCAGCATCTTAACTCTGCTTTATCACCTTCAACGTTGCCTTGTTGAGGCTTTGCTTCGCTGTGGATCTTGTCGAGCACATGCTGTTCCAGCTTCTCCAGTTCTGCATGTGCCACCTGCCAATGATCATTGCAGCATCTGTCAATTGACGTGATAGGCCTGATAGGCCTGATAGGCCAAAGTCAATCCCAGATCTGACAGAGAAACTCGCTGCAAACAGGACTTAGCCCACCTGCTTGGCATTCCGCACCGGCTCCGGGGTCTCGGTCCTGTCCGGCTTCACGGACTCATCCTGCGTCTTAGCGGTTTGGAGCGCAACTGAGTAGGGGTGTAAGAAGCACCAAACAAAGGATGCCCCTTTTCTCGCCAAATTTTGCAAAGCCTCGCCTCATTCTCAAATTCTTGGGAATACACCTCCGGCAGTCCTCAGGGCATGGGTCTGTGGCTTTGAGGAAGCACTTGTTTGATGCAAATGCGATTTAGCGCAGCATATATGCCTTTGTGGTGATCAGTGATCAGTGATCAGTGTCATACAGAGCCTTTTCAAACTCGAAGAATAACCTATTTGGGGTCAGACATGAAGAAAACCAAAGAGTTTGCTCTGGCTACCTCAATCACAACGTTCCAACGAAAGGTTCTTTAGCTGTTAAGCCAAGCAGTGTCACCCACCAATGACTGAAATCTGACTCCTTCTGCGGCTCCTTCACTTTCGCTTTTGATCTTCTGCAAGACATTTTGATTCACCTTTTCCAGCTCTGTCCGAGCTGCCTGCTGACTAACGAAAAAATTGGATTTGGATCGGAACACGCCAGGTGAATTTCAAACTTAAGACACATGTTTGGGTGAGTCTACCCTAAATCAACAACAAAATCCAGTGGATCAAATCATTTTAGCTGTTAATCTCCACATCCCAACGGTCCCAACCTTTGGACCTTCACCACCCAATCTTCCCATCGCGCCTGCTTGGCGCTCTTCAGTGGTTCGGGCGTGCTTGATTTCCGCCCAGAAGCCTCCGCTGTCTTCGCAGAAGGCTCCTTGGCAGAAGGGACAAGACCATACAAGACCAAAATGAATGGGATGCCAGCAAGTCAAAGCATCAAAAGACCCAGTAAATTGAAATTGGTTGAGCACATTCCCAATGATTCCATACCAGGAACAAGTCTACTCCCTGTTCTCCCTCCGTGCCTTTTCTTTGGAACCAGAGCACTTTGCACCTCGCGGTCTCGCCTTCGGAGTTGCTCGAATTGGACCATCGGAAAATCATTTGGGGATGGGTCAAAACCCTGGTACCTAGTGAACCCCAAAATAGCTGGTAAATGGATGTTCATCCCACTAAAAATGTATCTATAGGTATTGACCCATACCCATTTGGATCCAAAACTTTTCAACAATTTCCGATGTCATCAGTGGTCTTCACAGTCTTCACACTTCAGCGCAGCCTCCAACGCTTTCCGCTTCGAGTTTCGTGGCGGCCGTATGGGCGGTGGGGGGATCCTGCATCACTTGGGAGAGAAGCGCAAAATCTTAGAAAGGAACATAAAGGAACCCAATGGCGAAAGGCGAAAGATGAAAACTAACCAAATTCTGAGAATGCTCATCTAAAGCCGTCCTGAAGACATCTGCCTTGTGCAAGGGGCGTCGCAATCTGGAATGCCTTGAAAAGGGCGGTAGGAGCTTCGACCGGGCTATTGCTGCATGGAACACAGAATGACAAGTAGCCAGCAGTGGTCATCAAGAAACGCGTCACTGATCCATCGACAGCCTCAAACAGTCCCCACAAGAAAGCACCAGCAGTTGTGTTACTGGCCTGTGCACGAGAGAGGAATAGACCTGCCACGATGTCAATGCTCAGTTCAGGGAATGGTTGCACGGGCCCTTCTATTGGGGCCCTTAATTTGCCTTCCTTATCCCTTCCTTCAATACGCCTAAAAAATCCCTTATGAAAAATCTCAAAAAGAGAAATTTTTCGGAGCGCTCCCTCCTTCCTTTCCTTCGGATCGTCTGCATTATCTAAGACAAACTCATATGGCAGTGTGTCAAAACCTTGTACCCCTGGTGAACATCAAAATAGCTGGTAAATGGATGTTCATTCCCCTAAAAATGGTATTAATAGGTATTGATCCATACCAATATCTTTCTGAAGGCCTGGTAGCGAGACTCCAGCTCCTCACGAGTGTTCACTGTGGGTCGGATACCTGGCTTTGCATCCAACACAGCTAATTCAATGCTGACTTAATGGTTATGTAATGGGAATCATGGGATAAATGGAGGTTTAATGGGATAAATAACAATAGATAACAATAAATATTAAAGAAATAACAATAAATAACAATCTCTCTGAGAATCAAACATGTCTTGCTGGAAACTCTTCGATTTAGTTCGATGAGTTTCCCATCAAAACCTCCATTTCGTTGAGCGATTTCCCAGCTAGCCATGTTTGAAAAACCAAAGGGCAAAGCCAAGGCCCCGGCGAATCAGCCGATCCAACAAGACCTTGTTGTCCTGATCTATCTGTCTAGCAGCTTTCTTTCGATAGCTCAGGTTCAACGAGCCTGCGACGAAGATTGGCATCAGCAACTGCTATCCCAATCAAGATCAAGCAGCCACAGCACAGCTCGACATGCCCTTCGCATCTTGTCATTCTAAGGTTCACAACCATTCAACGAAACATCCACTTAATCTGACATCCGTCAACTTCATAGCAGATTCGTCTTGACACATCAATCCCAAGACATCTATTGCCACTGGGATTCTTCCAAAAAGACCATCTCAAACATCATGAAATCATCCTTTAAGGGGTGCGATGGCAACATTTCGACCCATCCAATGCCCATATTTTCGCACCTGCCGGCGCAGAGCCGGGCGGCTTCGAAGGCTTTGAGGCCAGGGAATGTTGCCGACTTTCGGACTCGCGCATCACCTGAGGAGTCACCAGTGGACTGAGGGTTCGGGGAGGCTAGTCAGCCCCAAAATCAAACATTCAATGGATTGGTTTAAGGGAAAATCTACAGGAAACCATGGTTTTTACCATCAAATATAGGGCTTTCCTGTAAATTTTCCCATCATCCAATTCTATGAAACATTGAACGGAATGAATCAAGGCAAAATCGACGTCAGAGATCAGGGTTTTTTTGAACTTCCGACCACCTCTGGAGAATGGGATGGTATAAACTACCATCCCCAAATCAAATAAGCTTGTGGCATGATGCTTACAGTAACATGTTTTAACACATTATTGGGAATACAAGTTCGTATCCTCGCTTGGAAAATGCCAATGCTGAACCTTCCAGACGACATTTGCACAATGGTCTTCAAAGAACGAAGAAGAGAAGTATTTTGTATGGTGTCGGAACAAATACATCCAAGAATGATATCATATATATATATTATATATATATTATGTGTATGTATATATAATATATCAATGATATACAATGACAGTAGGTGTTATAATATATATCATGATCTATGATAACGTAAATAACTGTATGTTATTGACGTTGGTACATATCATGGTAACATGTATATCAATGTATTATATTATATTATTGTATACCAATGTATTATATTATACTATATTATATTATTATATTATATTATATTATATTATATTATATTTTATACTATATATATATATGTGTGTTGTATATATATGTGTGTGTGTTGTATTATATTATATATACATGTATATCAATATATTACATTATGTTCTGTTATACTGTATTATATATATATATGATATGATGTGATATGATATTATATTATGTTATATTATAGCGTATTATATTATGTCTAGATATATGTTGTACGTATATATGAGATGTGTCTAATCCTACCATCTCCACAGGGCTTCATCTGGGCTTCTCACCACGCAGAGGCGCTCCACCATTCGTTGGTTGTCGCGCTTCAGCGTGTCCACGGCCACCTCTTTTCGCTTGGCCCTGGAAATGCGCATGGCTTCGGTGCCTTGGTGATCATGGATGCCACGGATGCCGTGCCGAAATTCGGGCCTTGGATTTTTCTGGAGAATCCTGAACTATAAATGGATATTGATATATCAATGGATTATAAACTATAAAGATCTATCAAGGTTATAATCATGATTTCAATAATTCCATGATAACTTATTATAAATATGAATGGAATCCTGAATCCCATTAAAAACAAATATGAAATGGATATGGATATCATTAGAATATTAGAATCATTTGAAAATCATTTGAATAGGTTTTACGAAAAAAATGCATTTGAAATCTCATAAGTGGAGATAAATGCATTGATTTGAGGCTACCTTTCAAGGAAACCAGAGCTTTCAGACCACTTACAGGGGGTCCTCTTTCAGATTTTCCGGATGCCCAACCATGAAATGCATCAACCTCCCAAGGTAAAGGCTTGAAGGAATGTCAAAGCTTTGGAAGCCTGTATTTAAAGTATTTTAAATTATTTAAGAGGTAAATAGGACACATCAGGATCTCATCTGATCAGGATCTGATCAGGATCTGATCGCAAAAAAAATGGCAGAGCATCTCCCAAGCTGCCGACGCGCGTGCATGACTTCCGCCTGCCGCTCTGTCTCCAAGACCTGAGATCCCGAGCTCAACACATCTGTCCAAAGCGCTCGATAGAAAAAAGATGAACAAAGCCCCTCTTTGAATATGGTTCTCAAGAGCCCCCACATGGTCCACATGGTCAAATTTGGTCAAATTGGGTAAATGCGGTATGCTTTACCATTGAGTTTACCACGAGGTGCGCAAGGCATTTTCCACACGACCAAGACGACCAAGGCCCCAGCGTCATAGTAGGACTCCGCATTTTCCACTCGCTGCCTCTTCTGAAAAAAAAACTCGAATTCCGTTGGTTACCCAAAAAAGATTTTGCTTGGATGATCTTGGATGAAGGGTCTTCTCCATTCCGTTGGTTTACGGCATATTCATCTGGGATCATCTGGGTATGGCCGGGATGTGATCAATGATAGCACCAACTCAAATCTTCATCCCAGTGGCCATCGCCTGTGGGCATAAATCACTCGGTGTAAATGCTGGAATCGCAGACGGTCCAAAGCTACCAGCTCCTCGGGTGTGAGATGAAACAGGAATGGAGTGAATGGAAGGCCCCTAGGGGGATTCCCAAAATGCATCAAAAAGTGAACCTCATCAGAAAGGTACCACAACCACCTAACAGGGCTTTAAAAAAAAAGTCACTGGCTGTTCTCATGCAGAAGTCAAAAAAAACTGGCTTTAGACACTGGAGACCTTTCTTTTTGTCACCGACTTCCTGCCTCAGCCTGGTCCCAGGCCGGTGGGCGGTTGGGCTCCTGATGGAAACTCGAAGCACCAGGCATCAAACGGGGCTGGTGACTGGTATAAAAAAATCATCATAAATCAATATAAATCAAAGATCATATGCCTTTTTGGTTGTGAAAAATGGAAATGACCCCTCTCCGGAACCAACCAGCGTGAAAATGACATCCAAGGTTCTATCAAGAGGTTGACGATTGAAGCCTTGGAGTATCCAATACGTTGGACTTTATGCACTTGAAAACAATTGCCTAAGCACATGCGTGTCCCAAACACCAAGCCGCACCTTGGCCGAAGAACTTGCCCCAACCATTTCGGTGTAGCAAATCCCCCCTTGCTGAGAGCCATAGGGTGAAGTAGATGGACCAAAGGCTTCAAAGATGGGCACAAATTCAACTGAATCAAAAAAACTGGAAGCTGAATGTCGAAATGAAGCCCAGCTTGACTTCAGCTTGACCAAGAAATGGGGTTGCTCGAAACCTGCCCATAGAATAAGGAACTCTGGCTTCTTGAACATTCCCCAGCACATCAGCCAGCTCGCGTTGACGAGAGCCATCCTTTTAGCCATCAAAGCAGGCCATGCAGTCCACTTGCGGCTGTGCCCTTTCTTTGAAAGGGTACACGTAGTTGGAGTGAAATCTCAAATAGCCCAAATGCAAAAAGTTGCATCACTAGAAAACAAGTGTAGTTTCAAAGATTGTAAGCCAGTGTCCAAAAGTGGAGACCAAAGCCACCGCCTATCCTCTACCAGTGATGCATTCACACCTCTGTACACTTTGAATTGTTGGCCTCTTTTTGTCATGAGCCTGAGGACCTGAGTGCGGATGCAAGCAGTCAACTTTCTGGTAACCTCTCCGTCAGGCAAGCCTTATGTTGTACATGGTTCATGAAAATTATAAGACTGCCTCAAACTCTACTAGTTTCCGGATGTGTTCATCAGATTTCTATTTACAGAGGCTGGACAGCCTAGCTCTTGAAATGCGCGGAATACTTTTAAAAAATGGCAGCCCCAGGCTGGGTATGGCAATCTGGGAACCAAGCAAAACTTCCTCAGCTGCTCTCGTCCTGTGCTCGACGCTCAGGCCTGCAGGCTGACACTAGTGGCGCGTGAAAATGTAGATCCAGGCGGGAACTCTGATGGCAGCAGTCCAGAGGAGTCCAGAGCAAAACAACATAAAACAACTGCATTTCTCAGTTGTGGGACTTGCCACGATCATTGAACAACTCTGCGAGCTTGGGAACCAATCCCTTTCGCCAAACTTTTTTTTACCTGGCACTCGCGCGGCGAGTCTCTGTGCCTCTCCTTCCGGTTTTGACACAATGGTCATGGAGTCATGGTCATTTTCTGTGAAGCAAATAGCAACAGCAAGATGTCTGGTTTCTGCTGCATAATCAGCTAGTTTGTTTCAACTTTAAACCTCTAGATCAGTACCGCAAGGAAGATCCAGTTGGAACCTGTGAAAATCGGCCCGCCCCACCAAGGGCTTTCAGCTCACGAATCATACTCGAGCATATTTTCAGTGGGACATTCAAACCATGCTCCCCTGTGTCGAATGGAATGATCATATTGAACCCATTAGACTTGCCGGTCCCATGTCTGCCATGATTGCCAGTGTGAGGACTGGAAGCCTCATGATGGGGCAAGGCCAGAAAAGCATCTACCTATCCGACTATCCACGACTATCCAGGACTATCCAGGACTATCCAGGACTATCCATGTATCCGACTTGCCTCAGGGGCAAACAGGCTTCAGTCGCTCTGAATACCTTTTCACCAGCTTGGCGTCTTTCTTCACAGCATCAAACGTTTTTGTCAAAGTCTTCTGGCACGTCCACCTGGAATTTTCCAGAGGTGGTCCTCGGACGTGCCGTCAGGGTTGTCTTGAAAGAGTTTTGGCTAAGTGGTATGTCCCAACACCCACAAAGCCATGTCTTGCAGCACCAATCGCAAGAATCGTCCTACTTGGATCTATTTGGGGTGATCAAACTTGGTGCCAGACCTCTTGCAAGATTGTGTTTCTACGGGCTTTTCTGTGAACATCTGCACGCCCGCATGACTATCAATGACTTGAGACCAGCTGTCAGTGTTTCTGGGGAGCCCTGCGACATGGCGGCAAACATTCCGGGCCTCAGTGTGCAACATATTGAGCCATGAGCTACCGCTATCAGTACCAGCTAGGACCAAGCATGTAGATTACTGATGATCACTGTAGATCACTATCAACCTTGGGAGAAGGTTGAAACCCAGGAGGTGGCAGTTTTTTTTCCGCGCAACTTGATTGACCTGTTGCCGCTTGGAGGTCAGACTAGATCAGGGCCTGGTGCCTTTGGGCACAGACCCTTTCAGCGATCGCCCACATCAGACCCCAAGAAATGGGATGTGGTATGATGCTATGAATTCACATTGGTTCGCCGTGCGAAATTAAAAGTGGGGCAGGTCTGCCCTTCACCTGTTCAGGTGGAAAAGTTTTCACAAAGTGCTCTTATCCGTCAGAGGTTGCGGCCCAGGTTGCGGCCCTCAGCCGAAAGCCGCGCGGACTTTCTCGATGAGGTCTTCCAACTCAGCTTCTTTGCCCATGCCGTGAGACAAGCAAGTTGCCAGGAAATCCACCACGATACTACCATCCAGACCACACCTGGCATGTGTTTTGACCCTTGGATGGCTGCCAAATGCGTCCAATATTCCCTCCCCATAGTGTTAGATGATTTAGATATATTTAGATATACAATCAGTATCAATCAGTTGTCTTCGTTGTCTTCAGGGTTCTGATGTGAGGTACCTTTGCTTGTGTTCTGGTTTGAATTGTGGTGCTTCATCCCAAGTACCTTTGCAGCTCTGACAAAGCACCTGACGATATCTGTGTTTCTCCCCATTCTGACTTTCGAGGATCTGGAGTTGTTTGCAGCACTTTGGTTTCTGAGCTCTCCTCTACATCACTCAGATTGAAACATTTGACAATTTGACAATGTGACAAAGTGTCCCACTTTCGAATGAATACTTTAAAAGCAGCAGACACAAATCCAGAGACTAAAAACCTAGCACCTGGCCTGTGTTGTTTTGCGTGATTCCTTGTAAGGTATGTGAAATCTGTTTAAATGATCAGCTAGCAAAGGGACAAAATCGAAAGCTTGTGATTGTTTGCAGTAAACTCATACTACACATGTTTGAAAGCCAGAAGTTTGGGATGGATATATAGTTTGAAGTCTTGCAATGCGGCAAGCATTTCTCAGATGCAGATTCGGCGCTTTGCGCCCTCGCACCACTTTAAGTAGGGAGCTTTCCCAGGATCTCATGTGAATCCTGGCTCTCCCTCTACAGCTCTGGCTGGTTGGTCTAGCCTCAGCATCGCGAATTTGGCAAGATTCTGGCACAAATCTATCCTGGCTTGTTGCTATATTTCACGATGAACTTTCTCATAGCAGACTCAACCAATCGACTGCCAAAAACAACCGCGTCAGCTGAAATTTCAGCTCACGTGATTGAAAAACTTGGTCTAGAATCTAGAACTCCTTGCGCCCACACTTTGTGCACTTGGAGAACTTGAACATACACTTGCCACCATCCTTGCTGCAGCCAGCTGCACCCCCAGGATTTGCCAAAGCCCCGGCACCTTTCACAAACTTGCCTTCCGCCTGCTGACAGTAGTTGCACTTGCCGTACTTCCAATGGTGGATGCCATTGGGGGACTTCGAACAACTGCCACTGGCAGATTCCATGGCACTGCTGGGCGCCAATTTATAGGTGCTTGTCTCTCCTGGGGCCCGGCTTGCAGACAAGTCCTTCGGGATCTCCCCTGGTAGGTCCACTTGGCCATGAATGCTCGCTCGGGTCCTTAGCAACTTTGAGGAACTTTGACCATGCAGTATCGACAATAGGCTATTGCCAGATTGTTTGTAGCAACCCCAAGTAGATACAAAAGTCGGAAACCTGAAAATGAGCTGAAAACATCACTTGAGAAACATCCTGGAAAAACTGTTCTATCTTTTGGAGGACCCTTATACATCCTTATACAGCAAAACAAAAAGACTCATGAAGCTTTCAACGCCCAGAGTCTTTACAACGGCGTCGCACTTCAAACAGTGTGCTCTATCGTTCAACCACTGAGGAACAGATTTGTAACCACAAAGGTGGCAGGTCACACGTGTGCGATCATCACCGGATCCCTTGGAGCCTTTCCGCACCTCCCTGGGGGAGGTCTTTGGCTCATCATTCATGGTCTTTGAGATGTCGTCCGACATGGTCTCCCCCACCAACAGCCCAGCAGCTGCTGCCAGGGGTGGAGAGGAAGGTCGAACTACTGGTGACTTGGAGGCCGCCATCTGCGGGTGGGTCACAGAGGAAGCAGTGGAAGCATCTGAAGGTCTTCGACTCTCTTCCTTCTCCACTTTCATGCCAGACTCGCCGCGGCCGCACTTGGTACACTTTGCAAACTTGAACATACATTTCCCGCCCATCTCACAATCAGCTGCTCCTCCAGGATTCGGCAACACCCCAGGACCTTTGGCCAACTTCCCTTCTGCCTGCTGGCAGAAGTTGCACTTGCCATACTTCCAGTGGTGTACTCCATCTGGTGCCTTGGAACAACTTCCACTGGCGGATTCCATGGCACTGCTGGGCGCCAATTTGAAGGTACTCACCTCGCCTGAGAGCCGGCGGCCTTCGCCGTTGGCCTCCGCACCGAAGATCTCGCGCTTGGCTTCGTGGATGGAGCCGCGAGTACGCAAAACCGCTTGGCACTTCAGGCAGTGGGCCCTGGGAGCAAACTTCGGCAAATTTTGGCAAGTTTCATGATGCAATCCACAACAGCTTCAACGACTTCCTTCTATAGTTCAAACATCAATGCCACTTGATTCAGGGTTGGAAATTATCCACATTTTGGAGGAACCTGCCTGTCATTCAACCACTGTGGCACACACTTGTAACCGCATTTGTCACACTCCATTCTGATACGCTCCTCTACAGCAGCCGCCATGGAAACTGCCTGTTAGAATTGTTCAAGGTCAGCGGGGATCACTTAGAGTGGAATCAGGGCCAAATGGCTGCAGAGATTGCAGACATCAGATGTGGCTGACAATGTCCTCCCACATTCTGCAACTTGCGTATCGTACCGCAAGCCCATCCAAAACAAATATCAGTTCTCGCCACTTGGCCAGGCCTCACCATGAATTCAAGGTGTTCGGAAATGAAGTGATTCCAAACCGCCAGGATCTTGCACCAATTCTCCTGAACCAAATCGTGGAAATTTCAAACGGATGTCGGAAGTGGATGAACCTCGATTCACAGGATTCACAGGATCAACTCTACGGAAACGATTCATGTCCGTCTCCTCCATGCGTCTGGCCGGCGCCGACATTCCTTTGGCATGATGCTGAAGAAAGGCTTGGACCTCTCCACAAAGTCGGTTCATAATCCTGACATCTGAAAAGGCTGAGGGATGCTGATCTTGGGACATCACCAAAGCTGAAACAACAACCATCTTCTGAGGTGATTCTTGAATATTCTTGACATATGTTTCCATCTGTCGGAATAGCGTATCTTCACATCACCAGCTTGGTTTCCCATTATTTCCCATTCCCACTGCACCGATGGGTTTGGAATATGATTCTCCCACTGGAGATGGCCATAACTTTGGGACCCCCAAATTCGCTCCTGGTGGCTGCAGTGCCCTGCAGCTGGCAGTTGCACATGCTACTTTTCTTGGCCATTTTCACAAAGGGCGCCACGATCTCCAGGTGCATCTTCAGATCCATCGCCAATTCCTGACCGCTCCACTGCTCTAGCTCCAGACTCAAATTTTCCTAGGGTTATTGGGTTATTCGTTGGTCATGAGTCATACAGACTATACAGTAACCCCAAACAAAGTCACTGACCATTGCTTTGGTAGGATTTTGCTTGTCTGCCTACGGCTACGATGAGTTACGTCTGGGTTTTGGGGGTGGTTATCTCCATGTTTGCTGGCTTGAAAGCCATGTTTGTTGGTCTCATCCCTTTGGCTGTTGGCCAACAGCTGTTGCTGCGTTCTCACGAGGCCACCTGGGACTCGAATCTACACAAGGACTCCACGTCCTGCATTTTGAACTTGAACTCAACTCTCATGACTGGTCTCGATCCTTCAGGTTTGACCAAGCTCTGGGAAGATAGGATTTGTTTAACTTCAGTGCTTGCAGTATCTTGCAGTACTCTATGCCTAGCCAACCCAAGGTGTCAGCCAAGCATCCAGCTCGTCAGGTGCAGAGCAGGAAGGGTAGAAATCGTCGTCTTCGTCGGAGTCAGGTACCATGACTGGTTCAATTGGAAAGCTCCGGTGTCGTAAGCGTTTCGAGCCTGTGCTGAGGGTGGCTTACACTTTGCATTCTTCAGGTCATCAATGACTTCACTTAAGTGGATATGTAACTTTAACATACTTTAACAGTGAGTTCCGGCACCTTCGGAATTTGGACACATCAACACATCAATCACCACCCATCTAACCCCTATTCATGCCTTAAGCATACAGTAACAACATGTAACTTAAATGCCACACCTGCAATGAGGCTCTTCTTGTGCACCCGGCCATCCAAGACGTACACCGCCAAGCTTCGCCGGCCATTGGTCAGAGCCCAGCCAGGTACGAAACTCTGCAGACGTTTGGAAAAGACATCCACGGCAGACCATCCGGTGCCGCCACAAGCTTCGTAGGCACCGTTGCAGCGCCGTTGCAGAAGCGCCATGTGGTTACCCGGTTACCCACAACGTTGGCCCAGTGTGGCTGTTGCCAAAAGGCTGCGAAACAGTCTTGGGAGATTTGAAGATCGCTGGTGACAGCTACGATGAATTCAAGTGTTTACCCTCTGGTGAACTAACATAGCAATGGAAAATCACCATTTTTAATGGGAAAATCCACTATAAATGGCCATTTTCCATTGCTATGTTAGTTCACCAGAGGGTACAACCAATGTTGCTGCCACCTTGTATCGCAACAATCACACTGATTTCCAAAAAATATCCTGATTTCCATTGATTTCCTGTATGTTGTTGTAAAACAGGACAAGCACGGTGACCATGCCATAAGAACAATCATGGGACAATCTATGATGATTGCCGTGGTCGCTTGGCAGCCGGACACAAGGAGGAGACCAATGGTCACAACCACTGAAAGCCCAAGAAATATCCCAGAGTTCTGGCCAGGGCCGCGTCTCTTCAAGTTGATGAAAGCATCATATGTGCCCAAAAAAAAGAGACACATGGAGACACCAATACACCTATTGCTGTAGCTACAGCCAACATGCCAGCCGCACATCATTGAGGGTCTCCTCCAGGCTTTGTTGAGCCAATGCAGGAGCTGCTCCACCCAACCTCAAATCCCCAGCTTGGCTCGGCTGGTGGTTCATCATCCCTGGAGTATCCAAGGCTGAGACAGGGTGGCACTCACCACCTCAGGTCTTCAAAATGCTGGAGAAGCTGCATTTTGAACTCATGAAAAATCGGCAAAAAATACCTATCCATTTATATGCATCAACGTTCATGCTCATGCACATTCTGGGACTCTGGCAGTTGCACGCTGAACAGTTGGGGACAAGAAGTTGAGGAGTCCTAGCGAAACACGAGAGTAGATGTTTACCCTTATGTTCATCTCGGCCAGCCAGGGACTGGAAATCATGTCTTTTTTATTTGTTCATTGTTTTTCATTTTGATCATCACTTTGCTGGATTGAAAATGATCACTCCCTTTTTATCCCCGTTAAGTTTTTTCATTGTTTTTTCATTCCTGTTTTTCCTCCCTTTTCTTTGCTTCGAAAATGATCCTTGGTCCTTGGGAATTGCTACCAGGATCTTTTTCTCGAACCCTTTTCGTTTCTTTTCATTTTGTTTCGTTTCTGTATTGTTTTTGTTATGTTTCCTTCCTTTGCCTTGAAAATTGTCCTTGGAAGTTATCAAAAGATATCAAAAGGAGCTTTTTCTGGAACCCTTTTCGTTTTCTTTCGTTGTTTTTTTTCCGTTTGGCTATGTTTCCTCCTTTGCATTCAAAATTGACCTTGGAAATTGTCAAAAGGCGCTTTTTCTCAAACCCTTTTCGTTTTGTTTTCGTGTTTTTTTTTCTCTTTTTGTTTCGTTTTTTCCCGTTTTTTTCGTTTCCTTTTTCATGTTCGTTTGTTTTTTTTCCGTGTCCTTTTTTCATTTCATTTTTCATTGTGATTTTTGTGCGTGTTTGTTTTCATTTTCGTTTTTGTTTTCATTTTTTGTGTGGGTTAAGTATATGGTTGCTTTCCTGTTTTTCATTTTGCTGTCGTTTCTTTCTTAGTGTTCATTTAATTTCTCATTTGGTATATATATATATATATTTATATATACATTATCTTTTCCGTTTCTGATTTTGCTTCGATTCATTTTCGATGCTGAATGACAAGTACATGGTGGCAAAATGCAAAAAAGGAACAAGTATGAACATGATAATTAAATGATACTAACTGCACATGAGGGAAACACGATAAACAAATGAGAATGACACTTGCACATGATTGGAGAATGAAAATGAAAATGACAATTTCACATGATCGGAGAATGATGTGAAACAGGAAAAAAGAAACATGAAAAACAAAACGGAAAAAAATGAAAAAAAAAAAAAAACTTGGTCCGGACTCAGTCTGTGGCTGTAAGATTCTCATAAGTTTACCCCAAGTTGTGCAACTAAGGAGCTGACTTGGGCTGACCAAAACTGAAAGTTGGCAAACTTGCGAACAGGAATCGACGAACGAATCTCCTGAAGAGCTCAGACTCAAATATGCACCGAGGGACAGGCCTGACATGGCGCAAATCATCCCACAGCTTGTACAACATCCAGCAGCTCTAGGTGGCTCAACATTGAAATCACCCGTCCAGATTGCTATCTCTCTGACCCTTGAACACAAGTCAGAGACCCCAAACAGGAGATTGATCACTCCTACGGATTGATCACCAATCATCAATCGAGAAGTTGTTGAAACCTTTACTGAACTCTATCATGATCGTCAATCACTCTATATCATGAATTGATCATCTTGTTGATCACCAATCATCAATAATGAATCGAGAACTGCTTGTTGGATCGTTTCCTCTGAGACCCCGGACACAAGGCCCTCAGGAGCCAAGAGCTGCGCATGGCGTCGACGTCGAGTCGACAATCGCAGCGAAGCTGGAGACCAAATGGTGCAACGCCCCAACTCTGGTGGCTTCAAGCTTAGAGCCACCGCGCGGTGCCAAGTGGCTGGATTGGCTGCATCTTTTCAACCCGTTTGAGTTCATAAAAACATGCATGGAGAATGGTAGAAATATGTAGAAATGACAAAAACTGCAATGCAGTTGACAGTTTCAGATAGTCCAAAGATTCCCAACATGCTGGGTTGAAAACCTTGAGAACTGCCTGGAGTGCTGCGGCAAGCTGCGCCTGGAACTTGAATGTCTGCTCTCATGAAGGCTTGGACGACTTAACCTTGGCTTTGGGACTCGGGCAAGCTGTAGAATTAGAAAACTTAGCAGTTGAAAAGGTAAGAGCCCTGCCCAGCTACAAAAAATATATATATATACAATATATTATATATAAATCTATATTATTAATATATTCTAATAGAATGACTTTCAATGGCTCGAGGCTTCAAAGTCTCGCACTCTGAGGTCTTGCACGTGCCGTCCAAATGCTGGAAACCACCACAGCGAATACCGGACTGGCACAACGAGATCTGGGGTCAGGTTTCGTAAGGTGAAACTGATGACAGCGATGCGTCGATGCGAAGCAAAAAAAAATATGATGCAAAAAACTCAAAAACTCACGCGGCCCTCATTCCAACGGTTCCAACGGCCTGAAGTGGCCGGGTCATGTTTTGAGTCCCAAAGATCCTGGCGCTGAAGGTGGAAGCACCATTTCTTAAGGGCTAAATTGCTGCTTCAACAGATTCAAAGACATCCCAAGACTGGTCGCTCCTCGGCTCTTTGGGCGACTCAACTCAGTTCGGGTTAAGGTGGCAGAGGGAAACGCACAGAAAACAACAACCAGGCGAAATGCGGAAGATCTAAGGATCTCTATCTATCGATCTATCTATCTATCTATATCTATATATATATGTATGTATATATATATATTTATTATTTATGTATATGTATGTATACTATCTATATATATGTGTGTGTGTGTGTGCAAAGGAAATATATAACTTGGACACTAGACCCGTTAGACTTTAGGATCCATGGGAAGTCTTTCTCCATGGGAATTCCTTGCCCACGTGAAAATGCTCTGTACTGCTACTGCAAGCTTGGCACCCAAACTGACTGGAGGCCGCATATCATTCCCAAGGGGACGACGTGAAGGCATCCTGCATGCTTCTGGATCCAAGCGATTCAAGATTCTAAGATGCTGAAAGTTGCGCCCATTGCATCCCATTGCCAAACACCCTTTCCATCCTGGTCGCAGCTGAAGTTGCGGACATTGGTGGCTCCTGCAGCCCGACTTCCAGTCCCACAAGACCCATTTGGGTGCCATCACCATGGGTCAACAATTGGCGGGTTGCTGGATGTTGCTGGATGATCCATGATAATCCGCAATCAATCTTGATGGATGGTACCCCACAATCACCGCAACCGTTGCGGAGGAAACATCGCAACCCCATCGCTCCACACGAGGCCCAGAGCCATGATCTGAGGAGTCAATGAAGGAGCCCTAGCAGAATCTGGCTCCCAAGATGAAGAAATGCGTGCAATAAGTTCCTGCAGAATCAATACCTAATATATAAAAACTCAAGCTGCAGCTGCTGGAGACAAACGCGAACGGCGATTTAAAATGCAAAACTCGGCAAACCTTTTTTCTCATGAGGTTCATGCAGGAGTCCAAATTGTGTTTCATTTCTTTCTCGGAGAAAAGCAAAGTATGCAAATTAAGCCTGTATCCAAAAGACAAACTCTTGGTTTAATTTTCTTTCAGATACAATCTCGTTTAAGCCTTTCAGACAAACCAGACAAACCAGACAAACCAGACAAACCAGATTTTCTCAAATTCTGATTCCAGCAACTCAAATGGACTCTCTCAACAGAAAGGATTGATCCAGTCTGAAGGCATGACCCGCCCACCATTGCCATGTGAGGCCACCGTTTTCAGGTTCGGTTCCTGCACCAGATCGAAACGAGAGATGTCTTTCTTCACCAGATTTTCAGCTGGGTGTCTGAAAATCTATGGGGAAAAAAAAACAGTTCCAGTGGACGTTTGAAAGGTATGAGCCCATTTTTGGAACGCTTTCCAGGACTCCTCTCTGGCACCCACCTCGTTAGGATCCACGTAGAGACGGCTGCGCTTGGGGATGGAAGCCATCTGGCGGTTCAATGTTTGGCACCACTCGAAGCGTCAACGGACTCCTTAAGCCTTCACGTCCTTTCTTCACAGACATCATTTGGAGGTTCCTAAAATGGAGCTACCCCCCAAATCATCCAAGTCATTACACCATTTTAGGTCTTGAAAACTATGATAAAATATTAAGAACCACCATTCTGGTGATTTTGATGCCTGTCCTGGAAAAGGTCCCCACATGGTTCAAACCGCGCCAGGCAGACCCGCTTCCTTTCTTCCGCTTGCCGGCGCAGTGCCGCTGATCTGATGGGCTCAAAGGAGGACCTGTGACTCAGGGACTTTCGGCCAACCTTTCCCAAACAGCCAGTCCGATCATAGCAACCAAGGGACAACCAAGGGACACGTAGGACCAATTCTTGCAGCTGGTCACATTTCATACAGACACTGCTTACGCATTGTTGTGGAGATATTTCTTCGCATCTTGGCAGAGTCAAGATGACCTTCTGGGACTCCAATGTTTTTCCAAGCGCAAAAATGGAACTCTATGCCACACGCACACAGCTGGCGCACGTCAAGTCCAATTGTTCCAAATCCCTGGGACCAATGCGTACCTCCCGGCGATGGGTTTTTTGTCACTTTGTTTGGGGAAAAAAAACAAGTAATTTTGTTATTATTATATATTGTTATGATCATTGTTATTACTATTATTATATATTCTTATTGCTACATATTGTTACTATGATGATTAGTATTATTGTTAAATATTGTTACTATGATGATTAGTATTATTGTTAAATATTGTTACTATGATGATTAGTATTATTGGCAGCTTTTGCTTGATCAGTGAACCCAACATTGAGGATCCCCGCTGGTCGGATATTGTCAAAAAGCCGCGGCTGATTTCGTGCCTGGCTCAGACGGGAAATTCAACAGGACTTTCGCTGCTGCAAAACCTGCTCCTACCGCCAAAGGTTTGTCCTCTCAGGTGCTGTAGCTTCAGCTACCCTGTGGTAATCAAACATGGTTTGCTGAAAAAATCCGATTTAGTTTGTGATTTTCCCAGTAAAACCTCCATTTTGTTGGGGTTTTCCACCTAGCCATGTTTGATTACCGAAGGCTACTCGGCTACTCGGTGTCATCATGGAAGCTCCACAACCCTACAACCCTCAGCTGCTTCAGCAGCTTCAGCCTGCCCGCGCTCCAGCATATCCGTAGACCACCGCTTCACCGTCTTACTTCCCAGAGTCATCTGTCACAATGCGCTTGCTCTGACTGCAAGTACTGCAAGTTATATACAGACCACAGGACCACAGCACCACAGCTTTCATCAATTTATGTCGCAAGATTTAAAGAGAAAACCAAATTCAAAACAAGATTATTCCTTCCACATCTGCTTGAATGACTTTAAGAAGGGAACTGAAACACGCTTCAGTGTGTCCAAGGACTAGCGTAACAAGCATCCAGGAATCCCAGAAAACCTCCCAAGATGATACATCCACCTGCTTGGTGGAGAACTTTCCCGCAGCCAGCTCTTTTCCAGAATCTGCCAGGATGCAGCTAGGCACCAAAAAAATGCAGCCTGTCCACAAGCCAAATAATTCCAACGCCAGAAAAAAGAAAACAAACAACAAACAAACAAATGTTGGGACAATATTTGAACCATTCTTGCTAGACATTGTCATTAAAAGCTCAGGTCTATTCTTTGCTAGACATCATTAAAAGCAAGGAGCTTGTTGGGATCCACGACTGCACTGCTTTCGGCCTGCGATGTTGTCATAGCTGACACTGGGTTCATCGCCATAAGGAAGTTCTGTGACCTTGAAGGTGGGTTCACTGATGGTCCTGCGCCGGGCAACTGGGATTTCGAGTTTAGAAAAAATGTGTATACTCACTTATTCACTTAATCTATGCATCTATTTGATTTATTAGACATTATCGAGATATTTTATATATATATATATAATATATATATATGCAATGCAACTTGAGATCAAAAGCTTCGAGTCTTGAGATCATCACATCCGATTCTCAAGCCAAAAGTAGGCTGATAATGCTTCCGTGTGCTCTTCTCAATGGAGCCATACCTTTCTGTAAATAAATTTGCGTTGGTTAACTTCAACAGGCAGGTCTGCAGAAAAGGCGTACCTTGGCATTGCCCTTGGTGGAGCCTCTCCAATACGAGCACTCTCAGCATTGGACACCTTGGGGCTGCTCAGCTGCCGGCATGGAATACTTCAGACAACACTTCAAAGGATCCATCAAGTTTAACACGTTCTTATCTGTCATAATCGGTCCAGTCGGCTTTAATGTCGTGCCAGTCGTGCTACCTTTCTTGGCTCGCTACCCAGAACGGGATGTCAGGATGGTCGGAATATTTGGGGTACCTGCGGTTGCAACCGCAGCACACAGGAGGAATCGCATGGATTCAGTGAGATGGCTGAATTTGTCTGAAAATCTGGTATCCCAAATCCAATGGTTTTAAAAATAGTTGATCATCATTTTCCCCAGGAAAGTTGCCAGAAACTGTTTTTTTTTTTTGCGATGCCCCATGAAAGTTGGCACACTCCAATGTTGTTGGTGATATATCCCATTAATCACATCTCACCAATGATATCCCATTGATATCCCATTGTATCATATCCCATTTTGGCTGGTTAAAAATATCCCACTTTGATGCTTATTGAGCCCAATGAGTTCATTAAACAATTTCCGCTGCGCACTGCCGAGGGAAGGCTTTTGGAAAGCTGAAGTGCGTCATGTCGTACTCCATCTGAACAAGGCTTGTGCCGATCGAAGAAATCCAAGAAATCCAGGCTTTTTGGGTCATCCCAATAGACTGGTTGATGATGAAAAAAGATTTGAGGGATAGCCGGGATAGGGATCATCATGGGGATGATTATTAGGTTTATGGATTCAGGATATGGATTCCCAGTTCGATGATCCCCAATATCCCTGGGTAGCGTAACCCATGTTAGTAACCAATCAACCAGGCTTCTGGGTCTTGCTTCATGTGTAAAGCCACCAAATCAAACACCTTTCAACGGAGCTGAGCACAATCCCGGCTGGAAATGCCTTGTCTTTCCTTCTCTGATCCTGCGAAAAAAATCTCGCTCGATCAACGGATCGAGCCATCTGGCAGACCTACATGCACCTGCATTGCTATGGCTTACTCTACAGGTCAGCTAATGACCACTGTCCTTCATTTTCGTCAAAGTCTGCGGCTCTTCCCTTGGCTCACGGAAGAGATGGTGATTCACCTAGGACGACCGTGCAGAGCCGTGATGGGTCAAATTCCGCTCTGTGGTTGGTTAAAAAAATCCATGGTTATGACATGCAAAAACAATCAAAGAATCATATGAGCGTGGCACCTCCTGTTCCCCATTGCGGATAGACAATGGCACGTAGTACTCATCGCCTTGAGCTCGCAACTCCTTGTGGCTTCCAATCAGCTGAAAAAAGTATCGCTGACATGCAAAAACATCAACAGTCAGGCTCCTCGTTGTCACGTTTCATGAGCTCTTTCCGAGTCTCTAGAAGCCTCGGATGCATCAACTTGAAGTATCTTGAAACTGTGTTTGTTGTACACCATGAAACGCCATTCTGAAAAAAATGCAAGAAGAGTCCTCTTTCAATCCTGAAACCACGAGGAAATCACTGCTTCATTCAACTTCAACACTGGTTGTAGCAACCACGACTCCATTGGAGCAGCTTCTGAGGGCATGACTGGCTGCGTGTCCGAAAGATGGGTTCCTCCGTGCGTTCGATTCCCACAGTCCTGACCAAAATCGAGGAGAAATCTAGCGCAACAAAATTCGCTTTGATACTGACCAAGGAGACATAGGATCGCAAATAAACCCAGGACAAAGAATACAGAAGATGCGTGAAACGATAGCATCATATATCATCATATCAATATCTGCGCTGAACGAAGATATCTCTGAGGGGAGGCAAAACAACAAGATGGAAATGAATGGTCGAGTGATTCTCACTTTTGCATCTTGAAACATCTTGGCAGATCTTGGAAAAGCCATCAGGACCTCCCTTCACCCGCTGTCTTGTACTCACGTTCTGGGTTCACCGGGTAGCTCATGGGCATCAATCCACCACGCACGCGAGCCAACTGGCAGCCGCGGGAAACACAAGGATTTGATATGCTCTATATACCCTCTGGTAATTTAACATAACTATGGAAAATCAACATTTATAGTGGATTTTCCCATTAAAAATGGTGATTTTCCATAGCTATGCTGAATATCACCATGGGGATTCAAGCTCCTAAAGGTGACCCCAACAATCAGGGTTTGACCTAAGGGCTCACAACCAAGTACTTCAAGAATCTTCAAGATCTCACGCGTATTGGACAATGACATCACGGCCTGGTGGTCGCCCTCTGCCCGTTCACGGATATGGCTGATGGGACCTGAGTGCCATGCCATGCTCAAAACATGGTACTTGGTGTATGGTTTGATGATTTATGGTCATTGAGTCATCCCACATTAGGGATTCCTTATGAGTGTATCAATCCCTAGTGATGAATTGATGACCATCAAATGATATGGGTCAATCTAATCTGCGGAGTCTTCTCCTGCCTCAACATTGCCCAAGATCTGACAGGCCTCACAACGCTGGGCCAAACAGCTAAGCATCCATGCAAGTTCTGGGCTGCGTCTCGTGATTGGGGGGCTGCCGCTCTTTGACCTCACTTGCTCGACATACGGCCGCTGTGCATCTAATATAGAAATTTTACGCCCTGTCAAACATTGAGATGAATGAGACAGAAAAGAAACTGTGATATGAATCGACTGCTGAATTGCTTTCCAAACTGAGTGTCTGCAACTCGAAATGAAGAGACTGAAGCTTGCCAGACATGCCACAGCTTGCCACAGCTTGCCACAGCTTGCCACAGCTTGCCACAGCTTGCCAGGCTGAGACGGCTGAGACGGCTGAGACCATCTGAGACCTCTGCTGGCTCACAACGAGCAGCCCAGTTTTCACCATGCACCAGACCTGCACCCTTCAGCTCTGCTTTTCTGGTCTCTTTCAAGGTGGTCCTGCACAGGCACAGGTTACTGACAGGTTACTAACAGGTTACTGACAGGTTACTGACAGTTACTGACAGTTACTGAGTTTGTGGACATTGAAGGAGTCGCAAGTCCGCAAGTCATTGCAGAAAATTCATGGTTCTGTCCTGGTGTAGTGTTCCGGCACTTTGTCAGCATTGAAATGAGGTGGGTACCTGAAAACTTCAAACCTGCCAAGTTCTGCTCTGACTCTTGGACATGAACACCACCTGTGATTTCATTGCGAAGGGCACGTCGAAACACTAGCTTCATTGGCACTGTCGGGGCCGCAAATCACCCCACGCTTCTGCTTGATCTCAGAGTGAATCGTTTTTGATATCAGTGTGGATGGTACGACTTTTGCATAGGGATGATTTGTTTGTCCTGGGACTCGTCCATACCATATTACCATATCTTACCCTGCTTCTGCAACAACACTTGTTTTGGTGCAGATTGAATCATTGCATCTGTTGACAGCTCTGACAGCTCTTGCAAATCAGTGCTGGACCGGGCCGCATTTGTGGACCTGGCCACTCGCAAGCAAGTTGGCAGGTTCCAGCGCATGAATCAATTAGTTTCCTTGAAAACTCTTGACAAACAGTTTGCTCTACTGTTGTTGGAATCAACTCGCCGGGCAAACGTCACCAGTTGCATCCAAACCCCTCACGAACTTGTCCAAGAAACCATTTTGAAGTGCCTGGCATTGAATTGCTAACTTAGCAGAAAGGGTTTAGGGAACGATGTCTTAAAGACATCGTTCCCTAAACCCATTATGCAGCTGCTTGGTGTCCACAAAAAATATCAAAAAATAATGCAGTAGGAAAAGCGAGAGTTCAAACGTCTGAAGTCCACAAATGATTCAAATGGACTCAGCGTGACTCATGCAAGGTAGTGTGATCAGAGGCCTTTTTTTGAGAAGTGTGAGAAACCCAAACAAACCGTGGTTTTAATAAACCATCCCAATTTTTGATGGTTTATTATACCCATTGATGGTGAAATGAGGGTGGTTTTTTACATGTAAAAAACTGCCACTATCCAGAAGATCGCTTCTGATCGCGGATCGCCTTTTCGGCTCGCCGGCGTTCACCGGTGGTGAGCCGACCATCGGCATCTTGGTCGAAGCATTTACCTATAAAATAGTCCAGTTGCCCAACGACGCCATCACCTGGCCAAAATGTGGTGAATAAAATGCGGTCAAGTCGGCATGACGGAGAAATCTTGTGGAATTCTTCAAGAAAGGTGTTTCGCAGATTTTGAAACACCTGCAACTTGCGAAGCTGCACTGTTTGGCTGCCAACAAAAAAACTCTCCCCACCATCAAAGTCGTAGCTCTTGACTTCGGGAATTCTGCCCTGCTTGCGGGCCTGCGCCGGTGAACCACATCAACAAGACCATTGTTTCAAAATCGTTTTGGAACAATCCTGCAGATGGTGACCTACGGTGACCTACGGAATGCTTGGATACAAGCACTGATCCAAAATAATTTGAGCCTGTTGCAGCTCTGCCCTGGATCTTATAGCAGGAGGTTCATCCAGCCTGTTCATCAAGTGGCAATTTGTATATACAATTTGGATAATGTTAGATCTACAAAATCTACACTTGACAAGAAAGTTTGAGACTGTGAGATTTGCTGAAGCAGTTCTCTAGGAACACACCTGGTGCCACTCTAAGCGTCTAAGGATGATTTGTATTGGACAAATCCTTCAAACAGGCCAGTCGCACCACTTGGGATGGCGGATCTAAGTTCAGGTTCAAATGTCCACGTTCGACGTCAAAGCAAACATTTGAAGACTGTGCTAGTTACGGCATCGCATGGACTTCATTGTAAAGGATAAAACAAGGGGTCTGTAGTCTGTTGTGTTTCCTTGCTTGCCATTTTCAGAGTACTCAGGCATATGCATCTTTTTGGACGAAGTGCGATTTGTCCTGCAATGACAAAGAATTGCAAAATGCCTCATAACAATATTGATTTTCAATGCAATGATGCCTTCAACCCACAAATCCCGTTGACTTCAAACCCCCCATGTACAAAACTGACATTGAAACTTCACACACGATTTCGTAACAAGTTCGTTCAAACAGAATTTGAGAATCGTGGAAAACCTGCCTTGAAGGGTTTGCTGTGATGATGATGACCGAAAAGGTCGTAGTTCGGGACAGTGTAAGGCCCCTGGCATGACAGTGCAGTTCAATTTCATCACTTTTGCGTTTTTCATCAAATCATTTACATTTGTTTGAGAGACATTTCATCAAGAAAATTTTTGCTAAATCAAAATTTATACAGTTCAGCAATGAAAACACAATTTCACATCATTCCAATCATCACAAAGTACAAACATGAACCGAAGCCAGCTGAACTGGCTCTGCCATGGCTATGGTCGCATTGGATTCAGTGTCAGCGCGTGCAAATTGAAAATGGTGGATGTCCTGTTTACTGTTTTCACTTTTAAGTGTTTTCGCTGCATGGAAATGTCACGGTATGTGATAGAATTTTGCCATTGGAACACGTTGCCGAATTTGGTCCATGTCCACAAATATTGATTCCTGCGAGTAAGAACCATAATGCATGCATCAGAACGCACCCAGTTTGCGAAGTGTGATGTAGTTTTCGCTCCGGTTCCATTTTTCCGAATTCAACAAACCAGGAGCGTCAAATGATGTCATGGTGGCAACATAGTTTGATACATGGTGTTCTGAAACAAAATTGACATCCATGCAAAATCCAGAATGAATTGCGCAGCTCTTGCACTTGAACTCAAATCACAAAATTGTGTTTTGTTTCTGCCATGGTTTCCTGCTAACTCATGGAACAAGAGTGAAACCGTGGGCATACAACTGTGCATCACACCACGTTGCAGCTGCTGTCAGGATTGAATAAATTATGTGATTGTTTCCAATGCCGATGAAAAGCTACCAGGTGTTTCAATGCATATTTTTTCCAATTGTTCAAGCAAAATCTGCCACACAAGAGAAACACCGAGAAATTGTAGGAAATGTGCTGTGCACGTCATTACGGACGAAACGTGCAAAGCAAACGACGCAAGGCTGACACGAGTTGGGGCAAGGCCTTTGTGGGGCACCTCTCAAATCATTGTAAACCTCCCGCGCGAAAACAAAGCGGCAAACCAATGACTTGATAGATGTTGGGGCACCAACCTACCGCGAAATATCGCATGGAAAAACAACAATGCTGCCCGCGAACACTTCCATGGCAGCAAAACATGTCGATCGACATGGGGTCTGCATGGGCGTTGCCTTGTCGCATTTTTTTCATCATACAATGTGACAAATGTGCACGTGTGATTCCATTCAAGCCTCCATTCGTCAGAGGAAGTGCCTGATTAACGTTGGAATGCCTTCTTGAAGCTGTTGTGACCCTCAGCACTGTAAACTCACAACCTTTGCGCCACACCACCAGGAGTTCATTGTGATCGGTGGATCAACCATGTTTGGTTTTTTGTGGGTTAAAAAGTCATTTCCTCAACAATGCTTGGTTTCGGGGTTCTCATCCAGTATAAACGACCTTGTCCCTACAGTGCATCACATAATATATATACGTCATAACAGACATATATGTAAACAACGTGCATATCAAACATATATATATATATAATTGTATACATCGTCGCATACGCTCTCGCATCCTACGCATGGGGGGAGAACAACATACACCATCTCAAACTTAAACAAAACCTACAAATTTAAAATAGTGCAGTCGGAAAACATGAACGATCGACAGCTCAGGCAAAACTCTGTTTTCTTCTCGTTGGCGGACAAGGGTGATCTCCAATGAAATCGTAAATTGATTTCCATATCGCATTGCA
>Ga0126342_10001939_pt1 | contig 30938 bp, 28 predicted proteins | sample Cyp1metagenome_FD_92528 | JGI IMG/M metagenome (GOLD analysis project Ga0126342, IMG submission 92528) | Coral microbial communities from Lord Howe Island, Old Settlement Bay, Australia - Cyphastrea 1 metagenome | ecosystem: Host-associated > Invertebrates > Cnidaria > Coral ...
TATTATATTGTATATGAGATATTGTAGATTATATATTATATATTATATAATATATATTAATATATTATATATTATATATTATATATTATATATTATATATTATATATGATATATGATATATTATATATTATATATTATATTTATTATTTATTATATATTATATATAATATTGTATATTATATACTATAATACATCAATATATTTTTGGAATGCCAGATTTCCCTTGCCCAAGGCATGGTCCCCAAGCTGCTAGAGTTGCTGCAGCCACCAGAGACCGGCGATGGTGATGCCATCACGGTGATGGTCTCAGAGAAACCTGCGAGGCCGGACCGCGACGGCGAAGCATCACCGGTCTTGTCACCCAAATCGCATGGGTCACCAATGAGCCGCACCGTCACTTGGATCACCTGGAACTGTGGTGAAGTGCAGAATAGTGAGTGAAGCACCATTCTTTGTCTTCCAAGGAATTTTCAGGCTGGACTTTTTATTTTTGGGCCAAATGAAAAAGGCGTCATGGTAGTCATGAGAGCTGCAAATATCACAACCTATCAGAACCTCCCATTTGCTGTGAAGTTTTGAAGTTTCAACACTATGTGCGTTGCCAGTCCAGCTCAGGTGAGTGCTGGCCAGGACGGGCTGCAAACTGCATAATGTGGAAGATGTTAGACCAAGATCATCCAAGATCCAGATCAAAGATTATCAAAGTAAGTTTGGACAAAAAAAGATGTTGGAATGTTGGACCCTGGAGTGCCATGAAACCAGGATGAAACTGGATTTTTTGAGAAGGCACCACCCTTTCTTTTGATCGCTGATCAAATTCGCTGCTAGCGTTGTTGCCTGAAGTACGGAAGATCAACCTGTAGGAGGCGGCAGTTCACGCCCTCCTTGGAAAAGAAGGCGATGTGGCACAATATGCAGATGCAGCCTTCGACCGCGTGCCCGACCAAGTGAACCTGGACGTGGTGATCGCTGCACCATGTGTTCACATCCCGGTGAAGGACCTTTACCTGTCAAGCGTCAGCCTGTAAGCTCTTATAAGCCAATGTTTGTCATCAGGTGCGGTGCCACTACCGATGGGTAGAAACAACACTAAAGTTCAGGTTTTGTACATTTGCCCAACATTCAATTGGTCAGATGGTCTTGTTCCAGTTTCAACATGTTTCAACAAGCGCTGCATGGAGTTCATGATTTGATCCCATCTTCACTTCTGAGTTCATGGCAGGATTTGGGCTCAGTGACAATGAACTTGGGTTCCATCAAGCTCTTTACGCCGGAGCGTTGCTCCATGAAAGCAGTGAGGAGATTTGTTTGAGTCAATTATAATGCTTCAGATGGTTTTCAGTCTGCTGGATGGCTTAGGTGGCTTTGATTTGAGCAGTAGCGGTATAGCTCTCTGTAAGTCTGAAGATGTTTGTAGTTCTGTAGTGGAAACCAGGTGATTTCAACCGAATTGATAAAATTTGATGTTGCATGCAGCATTTGGCAGGATGGAAGTAGCACTGGAAGACACCATGCTCATGGTGGCCACCAAGCGGGACGACTGCAAATGCCATGTACATGTCATGGGTCATCATGGTCAATGATTGTGAATGAGATAAGGGGATGGCTGATAGATATTGGTGTTGGTCTTCCCTGCAAGTTCTTTCGATCATGGTTGGGGCCATGGGGGATCACGACTCTGGGTTGGCCAAACATCACTGAGTCTGTGACCTTTGCACTTCCGACCTGCTGTTTTTCATTGGAGAAGCTAGCGGGAAAGCGTGTTTTTTGTCTTTCGCACCAGGAGGAGTTCAACGTGATCAGCCCATTGCCCATTGACATCAAGCTGAATCACAATGAAACTGAAGATGCTTTGATGGAGCCTCGTCGCCGCTGGGGGGGATTAGGGAATTACAAGAAGTCACTGAGACCCCATGCTAAATGTTGTAGTTCAGTAGGTATTCTTAAACATAGAGTGAAAACATGTGAAAACTATAGACAAACAACCGATGTGCCTTGATTTATATAGACTTACTGCACACATTCCGCACGTTGTCGGCTTCCGATGATGAAGGGTTCGAACCAACGATCATTTTCCATGGTAAATGCTGCACATTATTCTCCCTTCATCCAGATGAACTGAACCATTCAAGAAAAAAATCAGCAGATAGGAGCACAGCAAGATGCGCCTTCACGGTCTCAGTTCCATTGTGTGCCTGTGGTCCATTCTCTCGTCAATCTCGTCACACTTCACAACCGGACAACCGTTGTCCGTTCCCAACGGTTCATCCACTGTCCAGGCCGATGTGTCTGTGAGCATCGGCGATTTGACGTTGATCGCCGCTCCCCAAGCCGTGCAAGTCCTCGCCAAGCTTCCGGACGTCTTCGCAGAGCTCGCGCCGGAGACCACGGAAACCACGACAGAGACCACGGCGGCTCAGGTGCCGGGAGCGAGAATTTTCGCTTGACATTGGTTGAATTTCGGAGATTGGCTGAGCTCATTGATTGTCGAAAGTGTTGAAACACCTGTCCAAGTTGTGCGCGGGCAGGCTTCCACAGACGTGCCCAGTGACAAGCTGGACCGGAAGAAGCTGGTCAGTGAGGTGGCTGGCAAGTCCGAGGCGGTGCAAGCGGCCACACAACGTGCCAAAGAACTCACTGAGCCATGGCCGTTGGGCGCAGGTTTGTATGGAATTGTGGCCCTATAAAAATTTATGGAGCAATTTATGGAGCAACCCTCAAACACATGTAGAAACGTCGAATCCTGCGATGCTGAACTGATTCTTGAGGGTTACCATAAGTACAAAGTGCCAGTTCATACACGTTACAAACCTATGACATCATGTTGATCAGAACAGAAAAAAGTGGAAGCTTCGTCTCTGAAGGTGTCGATACGTGTTATAAAGAACATGTAAAAAACACTTGAGGGACCCGCTGAACCCGCCCAGCCCTGCATTCGAGGAAAAGCGGCTGAAGGTCAATCTGATGGCCAACTTGGGAAAGCTCGAAGTGAAGCTGCGACTGCACTGCCTCGTTGACTGTTCTTTCGTGTTCAGTGATTTAAGTCATGACTGGCATATGATAGTGGAGCCCATCCTAGGTACCTTTAGGTACCTTTAGGTACTATAATATATTTCCATGGGTTTCCACAATACCTGGCCCCTATGCCGACTGAGGGCAGTGTTGGATCTGATACAGCCGGTTCTGACGCTTCAATCCAGAATCTTGGACAACGGCATCCAAGTCAGCCATGACAGCTTGATGCCCCTTGGCAAGGAAATGTCCTTTGAGGCCGTTTCCGTAGATCATCATGGACATGGTGGACTGTTTTTTTGAACGAACTTGTGACATTTGGATTCTATGAATCCACAGAAAACTGTTCTCATGTTGCAAAAGTATGCAAGAGTCAATGCAGATGCACCTCCAACATGGTGACCGATTCGCAGCAGTGCGGAGGACTGGCCTGGACATGAACACTAGCGTGAACCTGAGCAAGCTTGCGCTGGTGGCCTATGCTAGGAGCCTTGGCTGAGCAGCTAAAGATCATCTCCATAGAATACACAATAATGTGTCTCGATGACTGGCTTTTCTGCTGTGTCGCTGGCTGTGACTGCAGATTCCATCCTCTGGTCGACTGTGGTGATTCCAACCTTCAAATAGGCTGACTATGGCTGACTCTAAGTTTCTGGGCTCTAAGACTTGGCCGCGCTTTCTTGCAGCATCAAAGCCATGGCTGAAGTGGAAGAAGCGACTGCGGTGACTGCGGCTATGGAGATTGAGGAACCACAGGGATCAAAGCCGGTTGCGAAAGCGAAAGCAAAGGCCAAGGGCAAAGCAAAGGCAGCAAAGGCAAAAGCCAAAGGAAAGGCGAAGGCCAAAGCTAAAGCCAAGAGCAGTGCCAAAGCCAAGGCAAAAGCTCGGGCAAAAGCTAAGGCCACCACGCCTGAGGATGAAGATGCTGAGAAGATTGAGAAGCCCAAGAAGGGCCCCAAGGAAAAGCCTGTGAGTCTCCGCACGAAGGTTCAAAAGCTTCTCGAGACTCGTGACATTGAAGAGGTCATTTCGGAGATCCGCCTGAAGGTGGAAGCTTGCAGACAAGCTCTAAAAGAAGCTGACAGTGCAGAGAAGATGTTGGATCAACAGGAGGAGAAAGCCAAAGAGGCAGTGGCAGAGACATCCAAGGCGGTGCAGGAGGCAGTTCATCGTGAGGATGTGGCCGTAGAGAAGTTGAAAGCAGCCAAAAATGCCAAAGCAGAGGCTGCTGCAGAGACTCACAAGGCGGCAGCAGGTCGCACTGAGGTGGAGAAGACTGTGAAGGTTTTGGAGCTGCATATGGAAGGCAATCAGAAGCTGCTGGAATTGGAGAAGAAGAAAAAGGAGGCTGCGGAGGCTTTGGAAGCAGCCAAGAAAGCAGCTGAGGAGGCCAAGAAAAGAGAGAAAGAGTTGGCTGAGGAAAGTAAGGCCGCTTTGCAGGAGCAAAAATCGAAAGCCAGTGAGACGCTGAAGGGCCTAAAGACTTCCAAGACTTCCGAAGAGAAGGAAGAAGAGAAGGAGAAAAAGGTCCAAGAGAAGCTTGAGAAAAAGGCTTTGGCAGCCGAATTGGCACAGATCGAAAAGATGCGGGCTGAACGTGAGAAGGAGCGCCAGCAGAGATTGAAACAAGCTGCAGGCAAGGCAGCAAGCAAGAGCAAGGCAAAACGTGCTGCTGAAGATGCAGATGTGGGAGATGCACCTTCCAAGGCAACCCGTGTCAAGACATCGTGAAACTAGGCCTCGAGCATTTTGCCGAGATCTAGACGTGGATAATCGGCCCAATGTCTGTGGCCCAGAATGAAAGGCTGTTGATGTGCAAAGATTCTCAAACATTCTGCACAGGTTGTCCAGCCCAGAGTTGAAAGTTTAGCAGCAGCACCGTTTGAATGGAGTCGACGTTGGATGCAGCTGCATGGGGGTTTTAGTTAGTGACCGTGGAACATGGCACTCACATTGCAGTGCCGAAAGACGTCCAATGGTGGCATCGACAACAGAAAAGGCAGCACGTTGCCGTGCGAAGGGATCCATGCCAGTTTTGCTTGTTTTCAAGATGAGTGACACGATTTCCGACACACTTTGACTATCTTATCTATCTTATTGACTCTTTGACTCTGATTTTGTAGGTGTAACATGTGTAACAGCTCCGCATTTTGGCATTCCATGGCATTGACCGTCAACATGTCCCTGACATTTTGAAAGGAATCCGAGCTCTCACGAGTGGGAGCCGCTCCTGGAGCCCTTCCACATCGGTGCGTCCTTGCAGTTGGAATCAGTGAAGGAAGGCTCCGATGCGTTGTCCACGAAACTGTCGCTCGGACTTACTGTGTACAGCTGTCCGACCGTCATCCCCTGTCCATTGAATTCTGTTGTCTTGCTATTTTTGGTTTAAATTGGCTTGCGCATAATGTCACAAACCCAGTCGCACAGTTTATGTGCCCTTATAGTTGCACAATGACTAATGTGCTGTCACAGCAGCACTGTCCTTCACTCGTTCATTCGTTCACACGTCAGGGTTTGTCTGATTGCTCGTTTGACAAATCTACTCACTTGATTTCACTTGCATCAGAACTTGACAAATGGATTGGGAACTGCTTTGAGAAGCTGAGTTGAGCTGCTCAGGGTGAGAATTCGGGTATCGGTATTGCCAAGTGAGACTGCTTCACTCGCCTGATGGAAATCCATGATGCCTCAGGGGGCTAGCAGATCTAAATTCATGCCCACACTGCCCACACTGCTGACTTCAAGGTCTTGCAATGCCCACAATCCACTCCTGCTGAATGTCAGAGCACCTTCTCTATACAGGCACATAGGGTGGGTGTTTCCGCCATGGGAGCAACCAGCTGCCAGGGGCCCACAGTTCTGTCGGCAGCAGCTACATGTCAGAGTGAGGGAGGCGAGGCCTCTATCAAGGCTTGTACTCTCTGGTTAGTTAGAGACGTGTACATGAAACATGTTGTACTCTCTGGTTGGTTACAGACGTGCTTGATACTGTAATGCAGATATTACATTGTGCAGTCATAGCAAAGACATGCAAAGACTCAAGTAGACAAAAAGGATCTGATAGAGGTAAACACATGATAAAGAAATATACAGAATTCAGAATGCATCATGAATCAAGACACACATCAAAGAGATATAGGGAGCATCTGTACACACCATGCATGTGTCAAAGACATCGTGATATCCTGGGTAGTTCGTTTCAAACAACTATCCAGATAGCTACATAGTAGGCTACAGATGGCTATAGTGATCTATAATGTATAGCATTAAGTTTTGATTTCTCCAACTTTCTCCAACTTTCTCCAACTTTCTCAGCTTCTCAGTTGGTGTTAAGATGACACGGCTGTGACAGGCTTGCTTGCTTGGGCCCCATTTTCCAAGCCAGCTTGGAGTCTGGGGAGTTCACGGAAAAGACCAGATACCGTGCCTGGGCTCGGCATGTGGCACCAATATGCTACAGAAATGCTACAGAAATGTACAGAAGGACAGAAGGGTTTAGGCGGTTGGTTTAGGGATGTTTAGGGTTTAGTTTCGGTTACCTTTAGGATCCTTTAGGATTTAGGATCATCCTTTAGATACCTAGGGATACCTAGGGCATCTTCCATGGCCCTGGCCTGGCTGAGGTGCTGTGAACCTCTCAGGCCAACCTTTGCGCTTGGACTTCATTTGCCCCAGCGGAACGCTTCAGAAAGATCTGCTGCCCGATGGCTCCGAAGTTTCTCTTGAGGTCGGACGGGGATTGGACGTGGATTGGACGTGGATTGGACGGACAGGAGGAAGGCATCACAAGGCACTTGTAGACAACTCGTAGATGTGACACTGTGACATCTGTGACAGTCTGATGCTTTGTCCATTTTCCCGGGTCTTGCTGCTTTGAGCGGTTTCATCACTTTGGATCGATTTGGCCCCATAGAAGATGAACGTGTTTAAGGCCTCTTCCAACAATTCCCTTTTAGCAAAAGCTTTCTTGGACTCCATATCAGTCAATGTTGCATTTTTTCAATGTTTGCCAAACCTAACGGACCTAACGCTTGAGGAGGAGATTTTGGTCTATGGGGCCAGCGACATTTCAGTCAGCCTCGAGGCTGGAGTTTTGGTGACTTTCTCAATTGCACCGCAGTAAGATGTTGATACAGTGGAGATACAGGGATGACGGAAGATAGAGGTAAGACCTATAGAATTAAACAGGTGTTAGATCAGGCCGTGGATCTATTGGCAGTTCCAAAGACATGATACTTTTATCTGCCATCACTGCTGTGACAGCTTTTGTTCCAAGATATAACTCATTTTTCATCATTTTTCGACATCCCAATTTCATCCAATTTCCCAATGTCAGGGAGATGACTCCGTTGCTTCTGATCCACTGTCCATCGAGACCTGTGGCTGTACCGTGGTGCCTGGAAGCCTTTGCGTGGCGCAGATCTGGATGCCGGAGCCAGGACCGGCGCTAGAAGGTCACGCTATCCACAGCAATGGAACCATGGAACCCCAAAATGGCTCGACCGATGAAAGGACAGCAACTTTAGGGTGCCCGAAATGTGCAGAATGGAATCATACCCGGTCTTGGCAACGAAATTCGCATCTGACAATCTGAGTCACCCTTGCCCTCTTTGGTGACAGTGACAGTATAGAATTTATATATATATATGAATTTATGAAGTTCCAAATTTCACAGCTTCCACTGATGCTAGGATGCCGTATGTTGCTATTGGCCCCACCCTTGCGACTGCACAACACCTGCGATGTGCCGCTGGAGCTCAAACTGGCCGCAAGCTACGAGGAATTTGGTCGACTTTTACCATCTTTTACCCATTCCAAAGAGCTGGTTGATGCTGTTGTGTTAGTTTATCCTGGATGACAAAACATGACAAACTGTGATACAGTGATACTGTACTTTTTGCGTGGGCAATAGATCATCGACAACCAACATGCAGCTTGCCAAGGAGCAGCGATCGTTTTTGAACCTGGTATAGGGAGGTTGACGACACTTCAGCCCTTCACCAGTTCTAAAATTTCAATCGGGGCGTTGGGTTCTCAAGGTGCTATCCTGCTGCCAGGACCAATCTGCAAAATTCAGCTGCGATGCTGAGCATGTAGGCAAGATGAAAAACTGTTTGTGTTCAATTTCGTGTTATTTCATGTTAGTGTTGCTTGTATGTGTAAAGTTGCATATTGATAACGTTTTCAGACACTTGCGGTTTTCAGTTCATCCAGATGTAAGACATTGACATTAAGTTACATTAAATGAAGTTATAATAAGTTATATAGGTGACATTAAGTGACATCAAGTGACATTAAGTAGGCATTTTCAGAGAATCTGGGAGGTCTTGGATCAAGGGAAGAATATTTGATTATCGAGTTATCGGCTGTATCCAGGCGAGGCGCCACCCGTTGTCAAGATGCATAGCAACTTCACCCCATTGGATGCCGCAGCAAAAGAGAAGGGAACATATTTGGTGATGCCAAATGACTCTCGACTGTTGATGTAAACCTGCGTGGTGTGTGAGGGTGAAAATTCCTTTACCAGGTTGAGTTGCAGTTTCCGAAACAGCACAAGCAATTGTGTCACAGGTGGCAACAAGGGAAGCAACCAGTAGAATTTCAGGGTCAGCGATCCAAGTTGAAGACTCTTCATAGTTATCAATCACTGCTCGTGCATAAGCAAAAGGACGTCTTACTTCCACAATCGCTAGACTCAATGGTGCCAGAACGGTTTGGGTTTGTAAGACGCAGTAAACACATTCTTGTGCTATTGTGTGCTCACGTCATCGACACCAAATACCACCTGGAATGGATTCCCTTCATTGATTCCGTTTGTGAGGAGATCTTCGCCGTGCCAGAATCTGCAATTGAGAACAAAAACGGGCTCCGAGCAGATGTGTCATTTCGGCCTTTCGTTGAAGGACACGAATTCTGCTTCTTGGCATTTGGTTCCCCTGTCTGCCTCCCAATTTCCACAGGCCAAAGCAGCTTCAAGTCAAAACGCCACATGTTCAACTTCAATGTCCTTTGAAATGATCAGTGGCATTTTCTATGACGTACAACTTGCACAATTCTTGGAGATCTTGTTAATGGCTTTAGAATGTCTTGATTTCCACGCGACTGTGAAAGTATTCTATTCTCTTCATCCCAAACACTTGTATACTCTTGCATACAGGCTTTTGATGACGGTCTGCAGGTTGTCTGACCAATCCACCTCCCAATGTTTCCCAAACTGCTTGAAGCCTGGTAGCGCCACCGGACTTAACACCTGTTTGTTTCATTGCTGTTGCTCCATGTTCCTGCCAGGTTCACCATTCTCCTTTTCCAGCAAAGTGGAGAGCGATAGCTTGGATGTTCTGTGTCTGAGAAGCCTCGAGGAGACAAGATCTGCCCTCAGGTCCCAAAGCTTCAGCATGTGTGACAACCCCATTGCGTTCCGTGGAGCCATTGCAAGGAGCCGGAACTGCCCCGAATCTTGGGAGCTAAAGGCAACCGCGGCTACATGCCCCGCCAGGTCGGGGAGATTCGGGGAGGGTTTCTCGAATCCTCAGATCCTGATGAGGATTGAGTTCATTTATTCCATTTTGATTCATTTTGATCCTGTGTGTTTGGCTCAGGATGAAAAGGAGAAACATGACGACGAGGTGGATACAAAAACACGTTTGGATGCCCGGATTAGGGTCTTCCACTCCAAAGGTCCAGAAACAGACCCATAGGGCCCATAGGGCCCATAGGGTCATCACAGGGTGGATTGTCAACTCAGGTGCCAAAGACGTGTCAACTCGAACGCAGAAGAAGGGCATTTGTGCATGCGGTGGGAAGTGGCATGGCAGCACTTCACTGCCTTCCTTAGGTGTGAGGCAGAAGGGTTGCAGAACTAAAGGGGCTTTCACTGAAAGCACGACAGGCATCGACAGACATATTTTTATACTTGTTCAATGATGTTCTTTCTGGAGGAACACGCTTTTAGGCCAGGGTGCGCGCGGCCTTTTTTCTAAGACAGGGTCAAGGATTTCAATTAAAGCACGACCCCCGGTTCCTGAGACAAATTGCAGATTACCCCTTGCACCCAGTCACACCAGCAGACTCTGTATGATTTTTGAAGTTTTTGTAATCAGTTCAGTGCAACACAACAAAACCATAACCCTTGGCGTCCCGGTGCCTACGTTTCACTCAGCGGTGTGCCCAGGTCAGGAATGGTCACAGATCCTGAAGATCTGTTGGAGGACTGGCAAAGTGGATAAGCGAATATGGTGTGGAAGGTTGTCGATCCAAGTGTTTCGAACGATTCTGAATATATATATATATATTATATTTTTCATTATTTCTCCACCTGTTCAATCTTATTCAATCTTACTCAATCTGATTCAATCTTATTGAATCTGATTCAATCTTAATCAGATTCTGATTCCATTTCTTGTATCGGTTTGGGTAGTTGAGGACAATTTTGGGTCCAGCATTGCCTTGATGGAATGCCAGTATCCGTCAACACCAATCTGTCAGGACGAGGAGAGCAGGGCCGTGTCCAGCCTCAGCTGCAACATCAAGCATGGCGTTAAAGCCGGACATGACTTGCAGATCACCAGGTGTCTTGGAAGCACCTTAGAGTCGCATGTTCTTTGTCAACGACAGTTGACCTGACCACAATGATTTGGCATCAGCAGGGACCAGTATGCAAATACCACTACGTAAAACATACACATGTATACACATGTCATAATGTGTCAACGTTGTTCTTTTCAAATTCGAATCAAGCCCTTAGAGCGCTCACCGGAACCTCAACGAGGTTGACTGTCCGACCTCTCCTGAGTCTTGTGAATGCTGTGCCAGAGATGGACATGACCATGCAATACCGTGCGTCCTCCAAGGCCCACACTGCTTGAGAGGAGAGACGGAGAGACATATGTCAGCAGTGTTTCAGCTTCGAGTCCAAAAACGTATATAGATACCTTTCATGTCATCTCTGTGAGGCTTTGACGACCTTGCTGGACCGAAGGCCATGGAAAGAGATCCAGCTTCAATCCATGGTGCCTTAGTTCGCAATATCACTATCAACAGCTGCAGCTTGCCAAAGAATCACCTAGTCTACTGAGGATCTTCAACATCTCGACACTTGAATCAAGCACTTTTGACATCGTTTGAATGTTCAATCTGAAGGTTGGGGTGAATGTCTATGACCTCCCATCAGCAGCAAATGGTGTCGAGCTCCGTGGACGTTTGGGTGCTGACCTCAAGGATTTTTGACGGACAAGTTGGGTAGGAGCTTCATGGAGCTTCTTATTTTTGGAAGATCTTTGGCTTTGAAGTCACCAAGACTTGGAAGTCGAAGGAATCAGCCTGGGACTCTGGTTTTGGGAGCACCCTGAGGTGATGACATGGAGACGCCATTCTCATCCTCAGTCCTGGTCCGAGCTTCGGCTCTCCACAACAGTGCTGAGATGTTGGAGCTGGACTTTAAGCAGACGGCTTCAGGCCACAGCTTGATCGGTTGATGATGGTTGATGCAGTAGCTGGTTCTCTGATCTCCTGAATTATTATGAATTATTATGAATTATTCATGATTTCATATTTCAAGCCTCACAGTGCTTTGCAGTGAACGAACCGTAACATCAAACATATTTCAACATGAAACATCCACAGCAGGACCATTGGACATATTGGACCGCCGGTGTCGCCTTTCGCCTTTCGTCATACACTGTCAAGGTGCTGCAGCCGGAATCGTGGCGCAACCCCTGGGTGCTGGGCGAGTGCGCATGTCTTGTCCCAGACTTTTCACCCATCGCCTGGTGCCAGACTCAGAGACAGCATGAGACAGCATGAGACAGCATGAGACAGCATGAGACAGCATGAGACGGCATATGTCACCAAACAACACTAAACATTCAAGAGTTCCCTTTTTAGATCCACACACTCCCTTGTCTCGTATCGCTTTGCTCAGGATGATTTGAAGCAAGATGAAGAAGTACAACTCTTCAGTCATCCACACTTTGCTGAGTGCAGTTGGTGTGTTGTGCAGATTGCTGGTTTTCTGATGTTTTCTGAAGGGGTCAAATTGTATTTGATACCTGAAGTGGCACCGGTCTTGTTGGAAGCAACCAACCATTTTCGGTCATTCGAAAGAGTGATATTGCAAATGGACTAGGAGAAAGATATGAAGATGCAGAAAGACATAGAAAGACGGACAAGTTGACTAAGTTGTTCGTTATCTGAAGCCTGCGGAGCACTCCTTCCCGCAACCGACCTGTGCAACTTGCGCCTGCCACCGAGGCAGCGGTGCCCCGTTGCCAAAGATCAGCGAGTTCACAATGCTCCCGAACAATTGCGAGTCCAAGAAGTGTGAGGTGCCGAGGGAATCCGAGGGAATGCGAGGGACAGATCTTTGTTATCTTTTGGGGAATATTTGGGGATAGGGCAACAGAATTTCGAATGACAAACTCGACCAAAACTTACTGGGAATAAAGTATGCCTATACTTGATGAAGGAAGCAAGCGAAGCGAAGAAAAGATAGGGAGCACCACTGCAGCACAAATGGAAGGTCTTTGTATTCAAACAACGTGGAATTCGCTTCAAATCTTTGAGTATGAAAACATAATCAACCCACGTGTTTGATTAATCTTTCGCATGAATGAATGCCATGTGATGTACAGCATTTAGGGCAGCTCACATTTCAACCTGGCATCAGCAAAATCGGACAGCCTTGTGCGTGAACCACTGAACCACCAAATTTTGTCACACACCGGCTCGGCTCAGCTCCTGGTACGACGCTGGGTGGATGGAACACTACGAGAGATGAAGCACAACCTGACAATGCCTGCAGCTTTGCTTGGATCATCAAGTGTGTTCTGAGTGTCTTAGACTATTTGGATCCGGAAGCTGATTCGACTTGCCTTGCTTTTCCATTACTGGCTTTCAGGGCTAGCTGAGGCTTTTCAGGTACACCCCTCCTATTTTGGATTCCATGTTGGATTTCGGCAGACATATCTGTACGTATATATATATAATATATATAATATATATATGTATAATATATATATATAATTATATATATATATATATATATTATAAAATCGTATATGTAAAACATATTTGGAAAGAGCATGAAAGAGCCAGTATCAACAGCCACTCTCATTGCTTACACGGCCCAGTAGATGCCACTTGAGGCAGCCTTTGACTCCTTCGATGTCAAGACTCCGTGGGGAACCGGGTATTACTGCATGCAGACCGAGGACATGCTGCCCGGTCAGCTTAAGTTAGTTTAGTCATAGTCACTTCGTTGGGAGATGGATTTTTCCAGCCGGCTTAACTTCCCTGGTGGCAGGATTTGGCAGCCAGCGGGATGCTGGGAGCAAGCTGTGACTTGTCGTATCACTCAAAGGCTAAACATTCCGCACCATGAACTCCTCACTGTTCTCAAGATGCGAGCTATCGACAGTTGGTTTGGGGAGTTGCTGTGAGGGGGGGCAGTTGGAGAAACAGCAGATGGAGATGTCAGTTGGTCATCCGATTCAACTGGTTTACTAGTTTACTGATGTTTACTGATGTTTACTGGTTTATTTTTTCAGCGGTCGAATTTGATTTGCTTCGCACCTCCAAACTCCGCTCAGGCAAAGTATCCAGTCTCCGTCCACGCTTGGTGGTGACCAATGCTTCTGGTTCCTTGGCACCAAATATTCGCTGCATGTGTTTGGGCATCCCCTGCGAAATCATTCGGCCAACGCAACGATCATGTTGCCCATAGATGTGGGTTATCAAATCTGTCCTTTTGCTTTCTTGGAGCATGAATCATACACTGTCATACCAGCTTCCTGTCTTCTTTCTGGACATGTACTTCAGGTCTTTCACGTCAAGGCTGCTACTGGTGTTAAATTTAGACAAGATAGAAACCGACCGGGACATGCCATCAGTCCAAGCACTCAGATCTTGATCTTGAACTACAGACACCTGATGGAAATGTGGTGGTGCTGAACGCACAGCAGTCCAAGCCCTATCATTGGCATATTTCCTCCAGCAACAAGGCCCAGCCCGTTGACTTGCACAGAATTTGGAGATTGCAAGAGTATAATTTGTTTTTAGGACAGGAGTCTTTGTCTTGGCGTGCTTCTCCGATTTCTCTCTATTTGTTTGCAATACTTTCCATCCCTTCCGCTATGTCTCTTCCGATCTCCATCCGTGCCTCAGTCCGTATCTCAGTGTGAATCTCCATTTCTATTTATGGGTCGTTCTGCTTCTTGCCTGTATCTCGATGTACAAGTCTGTGATCCATCCATTTCTCTACCTGTATCTTGATGTACATTTTTGCTACGGTACGGACAACCAAGATCTTACTTGTAGTTGCTTTGCTAGGAAAGCACATATCATAATTGATGAAATTGTAGTTGCCCGCACTTCACTGGTAGTGGAGCATTTATTTTCTGATCTGTGTTTGCATCAAGCTTTTTTGCCAGTAGTGAACAGCACTCATCCAACTTTTTCTCATTCATACCATCATATTCTCTCCACCCGCGGCCTACTCTTGCACTCTTTCTGGCAGGGAGCAGCGTCATTTCACCTTCGACCAGCAGGCACGGCGCTCATATGGGACTGATATAAGATAGGATCGTGAAGATTCAGCAAGACAAGCCATCAGATGACGATGTTCCGTGCAACACTTGCTTTTCGTTACCAAGATGACATGATATTCATCGCGAGTGACAGTTGTTCTTATTCAATGTTTCGTATACAGAATCCTGATTGATTCTTTACTCGGCACCTTAGCTCGACCATGGCCAGGTCATTCAGATGTGAGCTGGTCAGCTGCTATCCCTTGCAGCGAGCAAGCAGCAGGATCCACCCCTCTGCTATTATCTGCCAATGACGCTCCGCCGCAGAGTTTTTCCGGGTGTTAGCTCAGGTAGCGGCCAGCCCATGCCATGTTCTCTGCTGCTACTTGTACTCGCTTGGCATATTGATGCAGATTTCACTATTACATGATATATGATATTACATACTGTATATCCATGTCATTAAATGACACAAGTGACTGATTCCAAATCATCAGTGGGGCCACAATTCTCTCTCAGCCAGTTGTCCAACTCAGGGCGATTCTCCCAGTGCGGCACCGCTTGTTTGGACAGCTGAGATTGCTCCTTCCTTTGGAGCCTTCTCCATAACACTGAAGAAACTTGTCTTGTACCATCTTGTACCTCTTTCGGAGGCACTTGTAATTGATTCGCATTTACAGATTAATTATATAAATTGATATGTCACCTCAATATACCTCACTCATCCAATCTTGAAGCAATCTCCGCGGGCCTAGCCTGAATATGCCTGAACGTTTAGAATCTACTAGAACAGAACCGTCAAAGAAGAGTGATGTACCATAGAAGATGATTTTCGTCACGCTTGGCACCTCCACCCTCACGCTTTGCGGGCCGTTGATTCGTCTACCATGTCTACCTCAGGAAGGGATCAGTCTTCATGGCTTCCAACAAAGCCCAGACAGCCAATGTCACTGGGTGGGATGGTGGGATCTTTTTTTTGTTGGGCTCTGACTATCTCTGACTAAGTCACTCCCCTGAGCTCACTCTGACAGCCCATGTTCTGTTTTTGTTGTCGCTCACTCGGGTTACGGGCCTGAAACTCAGGTGAACATGGAGTTGTACTCGGTGGCATCTCAGAAAGCCACCACAACTGGTGCTGCTACGGTGGTCAAGCCGGGCGAAGAAGCTCCCATCGGTTGGGCAGATCCCTACACTCTTCGGCAGTTTGGAGTGAAGGTTGTCATTGGTGGCGAGGACAGCTGCATACACTGGATACGGATAGATATGGATGAATAAAGGCGAGAAGATGAAGTTGCAAGTCATGAAAATCACTTAAGGCCGCCAGTGCAGTGGAAATGATGGACGCCGTGCTTTAAAAAAAACCTGCGCTGGATGGTGACAAGCTGGCAGTTGATCTTGTCTATTCAAGGAGTGTACACCAAAATGGTTTTCATTCACAATGGCTTCTGGAGGAGCACTTTATCCAAGACCTCGGGCGGCGGGCAGAAATACAAATCAAAGGTCTCAAAGTGATGCTTTCTGTTGCTTGTCAGCAACAACCAACGCATCCTAACACCATTTTTCTGCTTGAAATGCAGGAATATTGGTGTGTCAAATCTGGAGAGCAACAGTTAGGAATAACACTTTTCAGCTTGTTGGAGATCCCGTACAGTAACCAGGCTTGTTCAAGACCCACCTGCCTGGAAACGTTCTGTGACCCAACTTTTGTCCACGCGCCGCCTCGGCGTATGACCAAAGTTGAGTGAGGTATCTCGAGTGGGTGAATCTACCATTCTGTCGCTCGATGACGTCTATTCTCCGGTGGCGGCATTGCTTGAAACAGGTGAGAGAACTGATGATGCTCGGTGACACTGAAGGTTTGGACATATCATAATAAATCATAATACCTATATATATATATATATACACATATCACCTAAATCCTATAATTTCAATAGTAATGATGCTAATAATCATAAGAGTATATTATGATGCGATAATAGTGATAATGATGATAGTAGCAATAATAGCAAGTAAAGCAATTATACGGTTTATTGCTATTCTTCTTATTACTAAATCTTCCTTCAACCTCACAATGCCTTGCTTTTAGTGCCATTGCTTTTTCAGCAGCCAGTCTGGAAATACCATCTCTGCCAAGGACCTGTCCATCACATCGGATCAAGCTTCTACAGTCGAGGTCGACGTTCAACTTTGCCAATTGGGAGTCACCCGAGCTGATGTACTGTGTGAGTCGGTGTGAGTTTTGAATGTCTTGCTTGTGGCATCAATACATAATTTTCACATTTGAGATCATCACAGCATGCTTGAACTCAAAAACATGGCTTGACTTGTGCAGCATGAAGGTCTTATTTGTTGCCTTTTCGCCTCACAGTCATGTCCTGAATGACAGGGTGGCACTGGGTGGTGTTGTCCCTTTTGGCGTCTTTTTTTGATCGCTGAACTAGCCGGCCTCAGGTTTCCTTGGTGGATGACGAACCCACCCCTCGCGAGCTGCTCTTCATTCACGTGGGAGACATTCAGCTGGGCTACAAACAGAATGTGACGGAAGACAAAGAAGAGAATCTTGGTTGAGGCAGTTCAATTCATTGTACATAGATGTACACAGTATTTAGCCATAAGATATAGAGTATGAAAGAGTTGCGCAGGAAAATCTTTCTATCGCTGAGATTGGCCAATGAAATTCACCGCAGAAATTATATCCTGAGTTGCTTCAGCCCGAGTTATCTTATCAGAACATATGTGAATCATTCGGTCACATTGTGTCTTGAATTCACAGAAGAACAGGTCGTTCTGGTTATGTGTTACTTTGAACATCGGGTCTAGCTGCATTTTTTTCAAAACCGGAGATTAATTCCCAAATAATCACGAATCTTGCGCCTGCGCAGTGCTTTGATTTTAAGTCATAACGATCTGTTAATCACTTTCCTCAGTTTAAAGCCATTGGGGTGACTTGCGTTCTCTTTGTGTTTTGGAAGTTTTGGACTAGTTTTTTCTTTTTCTCACTTTTGCATTGTCATGCTGCGTTTACAATGGGCGAAGAAGTTGGTGTGCCTCTTTTCTGCCAGTTGGGGGATGTAGTTCCATGCGAGTGACAAGTTGACGTAGCTGTTCACGTCGCCCCTGCGAGGATCAACTTCCGCGTCGGCAAGCTGCAGGCCACTGTCAACGTTGTGAATGGTCTTGTAAACAGCTATGAAATGGCACTAAGTTTTCCCTGTTAAAGATGTTGTTTGTGAATGCGAACAATTTAGAAGTGACATCATTTTATGTCTCGAGTGATCTCAAAATTGAGCTCATCAATGATCAGAAGAACTTAGTTTTTTGCATCATCAGAACCATCAGAAAACGAAACTTCTCTTGGCTTACAGTAACTGCTTTTTATTGGGAACCTTCGCCCTATTCGCCCAGGGAATTTGTCAGCTGCCCGAACGTGTGGATGGTTCCATGCTTGAACATAAGCGGCAGCACAAGGCTGGTGTCCTCCGCAAGGACCGATTTGAAAAGAGATTCTGATGCATTTGACAAATGGAGAACAAGATGAACAAGAACAATATGAACTGATGACCTTTGAATTTTCAGGAAGATTCCTAGATTCATCTAGATTCTAGATGTTCACTTCCTGGACATCAAGATGGCTTAAGTGGATCCCAGTTCTATCTTTTCTGATGCTGAAACCGGGTCATGGCTCACTCGAGGAGCTCCCAGCTGTGATTTTGGCCAACCATGGCGAGAAGGACGCAAACTTCCTGGATATCAACATCCTGAGAGAGGCCACTTCCTCGCAGGACACCGGGTATGTTTCAATATGTTTCATGTTTTGCAATGTCGTTTAGGTTCAGTGATGTGCTGATGTGCGGTGTTGACACGAGATTTGTAGAGAGATTTGACACATGTCAAAAAGATTTGTACAATATATATATACACACATACAAGTTCGAAGTCATGAGATACTGAGCAAATTTGTGATGCCGTGTGCACACAAGCAGTGAACCTCAAACGCAAAGTGTCACAAAGAAATTTGACGAAAAGCCACCAGTGCTCTTGGGACACCAGGATTTGGTCCTCCCTGCTGCCAATGTCCTGATGGATAAATTGGACGTGACGGTGGACCATGACGCTGGGCGCTGGTTGCGGCTTTCCAACGTTGTACCATTTAACATTCGGCATAGCAACAATGGTTGGTAACCTGGGCAGATCCAAGTACTGCGTCTAGCTCCAAGGACTGGCTCTCACCGCTCCTGGACTGGCTGGAGCGAGCAATTCCTCAGGCAGTGATTGCTGTGTTGCTTTGTGCTTCAGTCAAGAACATCTTAAGACCTTAGGACATTTTAGGACCAGGATTCGCAATACACATCAGTACAATTCAACGAGAATTATCACGCTGCGGATCTTCCAATTTGGATCAGTCGCAATCGCAGGATGCCATTGATCTTGGCATCACCTGGGATGACATGAAGGCCAAGGCTGGAAGGCGCGGTGCGGGAGGTGTCAGCACTTGATGTGTTTAGTTTAGACTGTTTGGCCGTAAAAAGACATTGCAGAACGCTAAAAGGTCAGATGGGTTTTCACATCCAGAATCCAGTGATGATGATTCTTTTCCCCCTGACTTTGTTGTTGGGGTTGGAAAAAGGACATCAAAAACACTGCTAACACCCAGCATTGTCCCATCTCCCATGTGGGAACTTCCACCTTAGGCGTCCTCCGATCTTATGGCAATGACATGCGACCATAGTGCCATAGTGACCTGGAGCCAGGTCGATTGCGGTGAACTACGAGCCGCCTTCAGTGCCAGCAGTGGCATGCGTCGAGTCCCTGAAACTCTCCGAGATCAACTTGACTGTTTGGTGTACCCCAGCAGCAAATGCGAAGCAAATGCTCAGCAAAATGCTATCTCTGTATCTGTTGCCAAGAAGGAAGCATCCCTCAGCGGCAGATGAGTGTGTTGCATGATTTTGCATGGCACTCTTTCTCTGATCATGAATCAATATGAATCATGATAGCAGATATTTGCTCAGGCCGCTTGCCATTGTCCACCCTGGACTTTCTGCCTGGACCAGTGCGAACCATCCTTCGAGTCGTTTCTGTCAGCAGCCACTCGCAAGCATGAGGAGATATAACAATTATAACATGATATAACATGATATAACTAGGTTAACTAGGTCCGCAAATGTCCGTAAGCTCATCGCTTGGTGATCTGTGTCGTGGCGGTGGCAAACAAAACATGTTGACGCATGCTGGTCCGGCTGGTCCTGAGGCCATTTCACGTTGAACGCAGCTCAGATCAAATTGCCCGAAAAGAAGCTTCCAGACCCTTGGCAGCCTTAGCATCAAAGGCTGTCTAGCTACAATAGCTACAATGAAAGAACGGCCTAAGAACAGCGCGAAGACATTCGTGTGAAGGAAAACCTATTTAGTCTGGCACCAGTCAACCTTTTCGGCTTGAAGGGAAATGCAGGTGCAAATGAAAGCAGGCGAAGCAGGGCTAGGCACGGCGAAGCAGAGCTAAGCAGGACTGAGCATCTTGACTTGACCAGGAATACCGTGGACCAGTTGAAAACCTGGGCGTGTCCATTGGCATGGACTATGCGGCCTCGCTGCTGAAGATTGAGACTTGGCTCAATGCGCTCGGTTTCGCGTGAAACGCCGACTTGGAATGCAGAGCAAATAGACAGTTTCGAACAGGGTTTCACTCTTTTCTACTCTGCCTTTGTTGGATGGTGTCTACTCCGTGGTTTCAATTATTGTATACTTTCATGGTTCCGCCATGTTCCGCCCCTTTAAGAAAGATGAATGATTTTGCGCTGGGTTTAAACCACCAGACAAAGTCGGTATGTACAGAAGCGTCACGTGAAGCATCATGTCATCCCAACCGAAATTATGGAAATGCACTTCACATTGATCTCATGACTCATGAGATCCCACAGGACAGTATTGGAGCATGCTTCGCAGTGCATCTTGTGCAGGTTATGTCCCTCCTGGGAAAGAGTTCCTTGCTGAATGCTGGGGCCATTCCATTAGCGATGGGTGGGACCGCTGTTTCCATGGTCACCGACGGTGTCGGCAGCACCATTCGTGGTGGTGCGGGGCTCTTGGGACACCTCGCCATGGATGAGGCCCGGGTATCCATGACATATCCATCACAGAAGCATTATTTTACATTGCCATGCAGCCTGGCAGAGGTCTGACACATTCTGACACAAACAAAATTTGAAATGCCAACTTGGCCCATGCAAAGAGGTACAGGTTGTACAACGCGCGTTGTCAATTGGATCAACAGAGCTGTGAAGCCATCAGTTTGTTTCGACAACTTGCTGCCTTTGCTCGCAAGATACACATTACTATATAGTTGGGTTGGAACCTTCCTGAGCTCCCACATTGTTTCCTCCTTTTCTTTCCATGCGCCTGCAGGACTACAATCAGCAACAGAAGATGAAACGGGAACAGAAAGAGATCACTGGAGCAATTGATGGCTTCAAGGAGGCTGGCAATTTGGTTGCTTGTGGGTTCTACTGATGGGGAACCAGTGTTTTTTCATGTTTTTTCATAGTTGTTCAAAATTCAACTTCACCTGGGATACTCTTTCATCCCTTTGCTTTTCGGGTCTATATAAGGACAATTTGCTCAGTACTTGGCAGGGGACGGTAGTGTGCTGCATGATAGAAGTTGTTTCACCCGTTTGGCTGCTGATGCTGCGAAACCAACGACAAACGTGAGTTGAATGATTGTAATGCAAGTAATATACATATATATATATATTTACATATATATATACACATAATCGCAAGGCCAGAACATTGAGAATGTCGATCTTGTCATCTTAAGAGGCCGATATAAACTTGTGCTCCCTTTTATCGCAATTTTTTCTAATTGTGAATGATACCAGCATATGAACCATTATGAAACTTAGATCGTTTCAATTTTTGCTTCACATTGTCTTAGTCTCCTCATGGCCAGGCAGGAAAATCCTTGGCTACTGGCTTGGATGGTGCATTGGTAACTTGACGTAGCTGCCCAGGGAAATGCAGCCACGCCTTCCAAAGAATTTTCCAGAGTTTCCTTGATTCACAGATTGTCATAGATGTGCAGTGAAATCTGAGCAGGGAAGTCGCAAATGGCCATGGCATTTCAACAGTCCAAGCATATTTCCAAGCTATTTCCAACCCTAAATTAAATCCACACTTAAATCCTAAACACCCTAAAAGATTTCAAATGATGGTTGCAACATGTTGCACCATGGATTTCCAGCCTCTGATGGCCATGGCTAAGGACATCTTCCGCAAGCCGGTGCAGGGAGCTCGCCAGGATGGTGCAAAGGGCTTGGCCGTGGGCTGTGGCACTGGCATTGCAGGTGCTGGGGGTGGCCATGGATGGAAGATGTGAATGTGGTTAAAATATGTTAAATCACAAGTTAACCTGAGGACTTGAAAAGAACATGTTAGTTGCTACATCTTGTTACAATGTTACACTGGTTTGATTTCTGTGACCAGAAATCTGCCTGAATCACAGTGAGACGATGCACGATGTCTCATTTTGCCAGGCACAGTGGTGAAGCCTGTCGTGGGCGTTGCAAACGCGGGTTCTGACACTTGGCCGGTGCCGCAGGTTCTCTGACCCACCAATATCGTGATATCGTGACTACGTGTGACAATGATACTGGTAGGATCTGTTTAGTTATTGTTAGTCACAAGATGTCACAAGTTAAACCGTTTGCCAGAGGAGTAGCTTCATACTGCTGGGATCTTGTAAGTGGAACTCTTGGACCACCACCCCTTAAAAATCCTTTACATCATCTATGACCTCCATGACAGCCGGTCATGATCTAAGGACATCATTACTGGCATCTCAGCAGCTGCAACCTTCGACTCTGCAGCCAAGCGCCGACGTATCTCATCTGACGGGCTCGGAGTGGAGGGGTAAAGACTGGTTTCGGAATTGCCGTTTGATGATGTTTGATGTATCCGCATGCTCGTGCTGGCTATTTCATTCTCAGTCGTATGAAAAAGTATGAATCAAGTATTCAAAATGATTTAGATGTATTTTAGAAGTTTTGGAACGTTTGAATCATCAGGAGCTTGCACATATGCATGCACTTGCGCAATATTGCAATATATATCACACACACACATATATATATAATATTACTTTATAGAAGACTATAGACAGTACAGCATGCGTGTACACGTATCGTGTGTCTATCAGTTCGAATGGGACCCAGCAACTTAACAAGATGAGCCGAGCTTCATCAGCTGTCAAGTGCAACCGTTGTAGCAGCTGAGGTCGTGAGCGTTGTCGTTGCCGTGGACCCCGAATGCTCTACGGAAAGTGACTTCGGCTGCATTTGTTGCAGGCGGATATTGTGTAAGTGTTGCTAGCCCCTGTAAAGAGGGTCCAATTGGGTCCAATTTCAACTTTGGCATTGTTTGTCAGTGTATTTCATAATCAGGTACGGAAAGATATGCAATGATGCTGGCTGAAAGCAGGGAGCACTAAGCTGTATGGTGGAAAAGAAAGTCCTAACGGTACGTGATTTGTCAATGCTAGTCAGAGCTGATCATGATGAAAGTTTGCTATCTGCAACACTAACACCTACCAGAAGAGTTTGGAACAGTCGAGACACTTGCAACTCCAGAAGAACGGAGAACTGAGACAGCGAGAGAAGCTTGTGGATATGGGGAATGTCAGATATTTCAAGTTGTGCAGATCAAAGGTCGCAGTAATTGGTCTTGCCTGTGAAGCTGTGAAGCTCTCTCAGGTCAGCTGTCATGCGGAAGTGGAGCGACTCAGAATCTTGACATCTGGGTTGCGCTCGTATCTATGCTTAGTCACATGCTTGTGTCTCGTTAACGATGTCTCTATTGGCCCTGTTTCGTGGGATCAACTTGTTACTGGTAGTCACTTGCAGTTTGACACAGGAACCAAAATGAATTGAAGGTGATATAACAGCGATGGAAACCGGACAAATCCAAAGGGACATCCACAAAGTCAGATGTATGAGGTAATGCAATTATGATGGAAGTATGCTGTAGCAATCTGGCACTCGACAATGCTCCATTCGTGTCCATTTTATCGGTGGCTTCCCCCCAAGACATGAAGCTTTCCATGGCCACGTTTGATTGTCAGAGGGTAACATCAAATAATTCATCATTTTTACGCACTATAGCTGGGTATAGGTGGTTTCCGGCCCAACTTGGGAATTTTAATTCTTGATTATCATAAGATCAACCAGGTTTCTCCCTTTTTCCAGTGTACCCAAGGATTCACAGCTTCTGCTTCAGCTGGGGAGTTTTGCAGAGGGCGTTCAAGCACCTGGGCATCTCATAGCATGGCTTAAACTTGGGTGCACTAAGCGCATGACATGTTCATCATATCCATTTCAGCAACATTGTTTGTCCTGAAACGAGTGACATTTGGGTTGGTGAATCTAGCTATGTGCACTGCTGCACTCCTGCCAGACTTTACAGAATGAGCATAATTTTGCATAATTCTTATCCATGGGTCATTAAATGTCCCCATTGAACATCACCCAACCATTAGGTATATGGTCTATAATGGCTACTATTTTTGGTGATGTCCAATATTCCCAAAAAAAAAACATCGATCTACGAAAGCGAAGCAAAAAACATCTCGGAATATCTCGGTGCTGTGTTCGATGCGGAAAAGGGGCGACGAAAAAGGGTGGCTAGGCTTCACCGGCTCCAAGGAGATCGTGCCATTGGCCTCAAGTGCTTTTCACCGCTATGCCTTGCTTCTTTGCAGCGTGCCCTGGCAGAAGTTGGTTATGATGCTTTTGGAATCTTTTGGATGTGATATTGCTGTGGATCAATACCCATAAACACCAGTTTTTTTTTGATGAACATCCATTGAACGACTATTTTGATCACCAGGGGTGCAGGGTGAGACAAAGAGACACGGTGCCTGTCAGCCTCATGCCTTTTTCATCCTTTCGAGGACAAGCTGCTGGTGGTGAAGCTCCGAGCTACTCAAAAGATGTCGGAGCGGCATAGCACCCAAGTGGACCTGGCTGGAAAGGCTTCCACCAGAAGCCTGGCAGGACGGGACATGGGACCCCTCTGGAGCAATGTCAACAGATCCTGCAAGACAAAACATGCGACAACTTGCTCCTGCCTGTAAGACTTGCACTGTTCATGTCATGCAGGAAAAGGACACCATCATCGCATGGATCGCATCTTCTCGGAACTTCTTCATCCCATCGAAGAGGTTCAGAGGACCTTGCTGAAGAACGTGCCATTATAGGCAGAAGAAGGAACTTCAGCACGTTGGAAGTCAGTCGGAGTGGTTGTTGGTTGCTGCCTGTACAAGTATGGTGAGTTTCCTTTGGTGAGTTTTAAAAATTTAAAAACGGTCAGCCTTTTTGACTTTGCAGCTTACACATTTGGAGGATTTCTAGCAGTGCCAGCGGCTTGAGCCAGACAGAATCCACGGTAGCAGAAAACGTCCGTGGAGTGCTCTACGAGGAGATCAAACGCGTGGAATTTGTAGGCTAGGTCACCGGCTCTACCAACATGATCCATGACACCGGACACCATGATGACCATCTACATGTTGGATGTGCTTGGATCATCTTGGACCATCTTGGACCAAAACTTTGGTGACGTTGCCCCACATCTGTCAGATGTGGACGATGCGCTGGTTCTGGAAGATCAGCAGGGCAACAGTCACAGCATCCCCATAGTCTTGGAGTCCGATGCCAAGGTGCTGCATTGGCAGGGACAGCTGGATCAGAACATATCACGACTGATGATAATTGCAGGGTGGAATATGGAAGATGTAAGATGAAGACAGGTGAAGACAGATGAAGATAGATGAAACATAACACATGCTCCCTGAGTCTGTCTGTGAATCCAAAGTGATGAAGTCCTCTGGGAATCAGCGCCCATGTTTGAACATATGGCCAATGACCTGTGGCCTGTGGCTTATGACTCCCAAATGCGGGCTAATGCGGTTCATTCAGGTTCTAACACTAGATCAAGCATATTGGGTTGGTTAAACCATATTAAACCTCCATTTTTGATGGCTAAACGATTGAACGATATTAAATGCGAAAATATCGGTTGATCAGGCCATATCCCTGCTGCCGACTGCCTGTGTATCCTGTGTCTCAGGAGGCCTTGCAAGTCTTGCTGGAGCAAGCAGCGAAAGGGCGGCCCAACTGGCGTGACTTCATGCACGGATGGCGGCCAGAGGAGGAGGCGGCTTCGATGGGTGGCAGAAAAATTAGGGAATTCCCGAATGAGCGCGGACATCCCAAAAGATATTCAAAAAATAGATGATAATCTGAAGGGTTTTCAATCAGAGAATCCCAGCACTCCGAATGTAGAGGATCTTCTTCAGTCAAATGCAGTACAGCACAGGGCTTCTGGCCCTGCAATAGCCCTGCACTTGTTCTCCAACATGTTCCAAACTCTTTGTGATCAAGCTTCTGTTCAGAAGCCACAGATATCAAGGTACTCCAGGCACTCGCCAGCTCTGTTTGCATCTCCCTGTGGAGGTGCACGAAACTGCTATTCGGCCGAAGCAAAAGGACGAGGACGTAGAAAAAATGACCTCGGTGTCAATATAGGCGCTGTCCTCCAGTGCTTTGAAGGCCAAAATTTGCCAAGAGAATTTGCAAACGCAGAACAACTCCGCGTTGCTGGAGTTGTATTGGAGTTGTGTTGTTTTTTTGTGACTCCCAATCACTTTGCGGTGCTTCAGAGTGAGTGGATAGAAGTTGCTGCCGCATGAGCTGGCTTTGAATTCTCAGATGCCCAAGGCACATGTACAGAGCCACTGGTTGATGCAAGCTGCCAATGAAGGTTGGCTAATTAAGAACTAAGCGCTCAAACAGAAGTTTTAGCCACCCGCAGTCGAAGAAATCCTCCTGGAGAGTCCAGAAAACATGAAGAATATTGTTGAACAAGATTCCTTGAATATGTGAAGTGGGAGGCATTTTTTGCTGCGTTTGTAGGGATCTAGGAACATTTAAGCGCCACAGATGCATTCGCATTCGGCCTCGCCTCAATGGCGGAAAGTGAAAGCTGTATGAGGCGACCGTCAGCACGGAGCATCCTTCGCGTTGCTCCGTGCTGATGGTATTTTTCCCTCATGCCTACAGCGTTATCGAGAAATCTGAGGCTGTCGAGGTGATGACTTTATGCACGCATCGAGAAACAATATAAGGGTGGCATAGCATGGCATAGGGTGACTAGGTGTCTTGGAACTCAAATTAGTTGCCAGCCACGGGTCCTGGTACCAGCCCTTCCCTTGGTTGGGTCATGAGAAATTGGACAAACACATTTGAAAGGGAATGAGCTCAGATCACACAGATAGATGAGAATGTTAACAATCCTTTCCGATATATTTGCACATCGTTTGCCTTTTATGATTAAGTCAGTCAGCTGCAGATATTGATGTTATCCTTTTGATCCTTTTTGCGCTCATCAGATGATTTTTTTCCCAGCCTTGCAGGCACTGGTTCCTTGAGTTCGCCCAAATTCAGCACATGCCAGGCAAAGCGGCGGAAGAAGACCAAGGAATGGCTTTTCCTTTGGCGCTTCGGCATTCAGAACTTGAAAGCTGCTTGGATGCCTCAGCGGTGGGTGCCCGTTTGTCTTTGTGGTCAGTTTTTCTCCTGGTGCCAAGTAAAAAACATAAAAAACAACCAGTGGGCAAGATAGTTTTCTTGATTGCACCGCAAACTATGATCGAACCATTGGAGGAAATAGATGTTGGTTGAAGATTTTGAGGCAGTTGAGGCTGTCCGCTAAGCAAAAAGCCTGACCGGTAGTTTCGAGTTACACAGTTACACCATTTGAGGGACAGCCCACACCCACCTTGGGAACAGGTGAAACAGTTGGCAAAATTGGAAAAGACTGAGAACAGGTGAACCCACAGCCTCCATGACTCAGGTTTTGGACTTTGCTTGGGTCCAGTGGCAGCTCCTTTGTGCTGCTAGTGCGCGACGCCGTGCGCGTGTCATTTTGCGACTGTGGTGCAACGAAAGCCACCGGCAACATCAAGGGAAGGCCCTCCTTGGTGCATGGCGAGTAGTGGTGTCTCTTGGCACTTGACATTGGGCAAGCGGATGAAGCTGGAGCATTCCCATCAATCAAGAGGGTCGAAATCCAGGGCTTTTGAAGACCGCAGATGAATGTCTGGTGTGGCCTGCACTAGTGAAATCTAGTGAAGAGATTGCAGGAAGGTGAAACTGTGAAACAAAATTCTGTCTAAGCACATCACGTGTGCTGAACGTTTGATACACCTCCAAGGTCACTTTCCCGCTTGCCATACCTCTTCCACGCTTGGCGTGCCGTGCTCCTCTCACGGCGCCTGTCCAGAAGCAGCGTGAGTTTCGTGTTGGGCTGGTGGCTGTCTTCAGCACGCCAGGCGGCAGCTGATCAGGGCAGCAACAAGTTACTGGATCAGTCATCACGACATATCACGACAGAACATCCCGGTCTGAAAGGAGTATCATTCACGACACTACATGGAGATGTATGTTGTACTCGCTCTTCTAAGAAGCAACATGAGCATTGCACATTGCACTGCTGGATTTTCAGAGCCGGAAGTTGGGATGACATGGCTTATTAATTGTGATTAAACATGTATTTCTCCATTGATTTTGACACAATTGGCCGACAAAGACATGCTTACAGACCCCAATAGACCAGCAGCCGGGGAGAGCAATTTCTAACCCCTACATGGTTATGACATTACGAAGGTTAAGACATTACGAAGGAGTTAAGACATTACGCAGGTTAATTGGTTGCATTAGTTCAAGGTTATATAATAGAAATATAATAAGGGTTACAAAGGCACCGGAATATAAGGGTTAGGCATGGTCGTGAGCAGCCGGGGTTTGGGTGTCAACCACTTTCCAAGACCAGGGGCATGCACGATGGCTAGGCAAAGTCCTTGAAGAGATTCGCATTCAGAGCTTTGCTCATGGTGCATCAAAATCGGAGGCCTATGAGCATCATGACCTGGCATCTTGAGAAGCAAGGTGAACTTTGATGAACTTTGAAATCAGCATCAGTTTCAATCATGTTTTTTTTTCCCGAATGCGTAGCAAGGGTTCCCGTTTCACTCTGGGGGTCTGGGGGTTGAGGGTGTGTTCGCTCGACGTTGCGTTTACGACCGCAACCGTCCGCAACCGTTCGCAACCGTTTGCAACCGTCCGCAACAGTTTGCAACCGTCCTGGGGGGGGGGGCGTATGGCCGTGCCTATGGTAAGTTCTGCAAAAGGGGTCACCTTTAGATGTTGCAGATGTCGCGTTGCTTCGTTTCGCGTAGCAGGTGTGGCACTTCGTGACATTCAGACGCGTTTCGTAACCTTTCGAAAGTCGTTTTGTGTGGCAGGCGCAATACTTTCGCGACGTTTTCAGAAGATGAGCTCCCGTTTTCGTGACAGCGAGCACTTTGGACGTGATCCTCGTCTGTGCGTGGCAGGCGCAGCACTTTAGACGTGTCGTGTTGCGTGTTTTGTGCGAATCGCATTGTCAGGGCCGCGTCAAGTGGCGACAAGGGCTCCGACAAGGTGCAAATTCCATGGCAGGCGTGGCGTTTTGTGAGATGTGATGAAAATTGACGGAAGCCTCGCACGAAACATCGATTCTGAGGTCGCAAATTTGGAGGTTCATGAGAAAACTCGTAGGAAAAAATTGGAGTTTGAAGCTTCAAAGTGTGAAAGTTGAAGGAAGTCCGCACGAAATGCTCGTTCTGATGCTCCAACGTGTCTCATCTCGAGTCTCTGGCTTTCCTGTGGCCTAGCGGTGTCTATGGGAGAAGCTGCAAAACCTCTCCTTTTCGAAGGTTTCCAAGCAGGTTGTCATGTCGTTTTGCGTGGCAGGCGTGGCGCTTTGTGACATTCCAACCTGTCTGATAGCGTGTCGAAAGTCGTTTTGTGTGGCAGGCGCAATACTTTCGCGTCGTTTTCACAAGATGAGTTGCAGTTTTCGTGGCAGGCGCAGCATTTTGGAGACTCTACACTCGACACTCCATATTCCACACCCTTTACACTTCACACTCCACACTTTACATTCCACACTTTACACACTACACTTTACACTGTACACTTTACACTCCGCACTCTACACTCCACACTCTACACTCCACACTCCACACTTCACACTCCACACTCCACACGCTACACTTTACACTCTACTCTTTACACTCTAATGCGTCTGCTTTTTCCCGAATGCGTAGCAAGGGTTCCCGTTACACTCCACACTTTACACTCCAGACTTTACACTTTACACTTCACACTTTACACTCCACACTTTACACTTTACACGCCACCTTCTTCCATATTCCACAGTCTACGGTGCACTGGTATGGACCATAAAAATGTACAAGACTGTTCAAACAAACTGTTTCACAAAAGTGTTCTACGTGACTGCACATCCATGTGTTTCGACATCTGTACCATTAACATGTGTGTGAGCATTCGGGTTCGTGGGTTCCATCTTGTTTTTTCGTGCAATAATTATATATTATATATATAATATTTCTCTCTCTCTCTATATACACACACACACTTATATTATATATATACGTGTGATATAACATATGTATATATATAAATATAATTATATATCATGTTTCATTGATGTAGCCCATATGTGTTGGGAATTCGATGGTTCCTGTGGTGCGCGAGGCACCGCTTCTTATACAGCGTGTCAGCCTTGGGAGGGCAGATTCCGACGAATTGAAGTGATTTGGGTTTCACAGGCACCGAATGGTACTGATATGATTGAAGATGTAGATGAACAGGAGATGTCGATGTAAATGTATTCAAGCAAAATTATTTGATCCTATTTGTTGAATATTAGCACTGAGAACGTCTGCCCCACAGTTTCTATTTCGATGGCCCCACCAACCCCTCAATCCCATCGTACAGCTGACACTCTTACAACGAAGGCGCAACTCTGGCTAGAACTCGTTAGATATTAAGTGATATTAGCTGCATTTGTTGGCCAGCAGGACGAAGGAGGCGTTGAACAACCTGCCGAGGTTTTCACATCTTGGCGTGCCTACCAGAGCAGTTCAAGGTGCACAGTTGAGTTACTTGATTCAGTGCCAGACAAGCACATGTACTTCCAGTAATCATTCAGCAACCTACGTTTTCATGCGTTTTGTGCAGCTCTAATGTTTTGTCAAATGTATACATAAATATTATATATATATATATATATATTATATTTGCATACGTACTCCCCCGAAAACTACTGTTGGGCAAAAAAAAAGGTTCCATGTTAGCGCACGCATGTTAAAATTCATGAACGGGATAAGTGCCAGGTAGGTGCCATGTTGGTGCTAGTGAATTTGGACATTTTTGCACAATTTTTGGCTGCATGGCATACTAACATAGAACCCCACAAGCTGCCAGAGAGTGCTCATCCAAAA
>Ga0126342_10001940_pt1 | contig 30936 bp, 23 predicted proteins | sample Cyp1metagenome_FD_92528 | JGI IMG/M metagenome (GOLD analysis project Ga0126342, IMG submission 92528) | Coral microbial communities from Lord Howe Island, Old Settlement Bay, Australia - Cyphastrea 1 metagenome | ecosystem: Host-associated > Invertebrates > Cnidaria > Coral ...
GCACACAAGGGATTTTGTTTGTGTTCATGTCATGTTGACACGACGACATGCACAGGAACTCAATAGTCCTGAGATGGTATATGCTAGCACCGCGCGCCAAGCTATTGCTATCACCGTCTCCCAACTATCCACTCACTCGCTAGAGCTTCACATCAAAAGCCGCAAACAGAAAACTCTGCAAGCGGCCACATGAGTCAGTCGTCACACGAGTAAGATTAACTGGATCGTCCATAGGTGACAATGATTTCTGCAACAGCCATACATGTGGTACCAACTTGCACCATCGCAACCACACATCACGCACTGCAGGCCCCAAGAGCTGATTGGAACGCAAAATCGCAACCTCTCCTTTGCGAATATATTCACGTGCTGACCTATCTGACAGCCAACGGCCAAACAGCATAATGTCGGCAATTGGGACGCCACGGCGACTGAGCTCTGACGCCCCACTTCTGCGAAATGAATGTGTGGTAAGTGAAATGCCCTCTGCCTGCAACATGGATGCCAGCTTCTTAACCCAGCGTAAAACAGAAGCATAGGACATGTTGAACACTAAATGCTCTTTGTCATCCCACCCTGTAATTTGCTGGAAACGCATGAACCATTGTATCACCAACGTGTTTGTGATAACCACCTTCTGTTCCATGCCACGCTTTGTATTGCCCAGACACAATGTGAGACCCCCTGCACCCACAAACACATCCTTCCACTTCAGTTGCAAAGCTTCACCGACTCGTAAAAGTCCAGCATAACATATGCAAATAATTATAGCAAGAGGATATCTGTTAAGTGCAAAAGAGGCTACCATCATTGCTGTCACAAGTTCCGGGGGAGCTGCAGCGGCTTGTTGCGGCGGCTGCAATGACCCCCAAACATCAAAAACCTTCCAGGCAATCTTGTATTTACAGCGTGGATACATGCGACCCAAAGCTGACAGTAATGACCCATAGTCGGATCGACCAAATCCTTGTTCATACCCATCAATCAGCCACTCAGCTAAAAAATAATCTTGTTGCTCTTCACTCATCCCACTCCAATCGACACCAGTTGATTGCAACTCACGATTGAGGAGGTCGATCGCTTGCTGATACTTTGCCTTGGTGACATCTTTCAAGGCACTCAGCAAAAAACGTTCGACTCGGGGATGGCCATTTCCAAGCTGTACTGACTGCGCCAGCCCAAGGATCAACACCCATGTGCTGATCCAAAGCGTTGAGACGCGGAGCATAGGGACACTGGTAACCATGTATGTGTGCATGCCTAAGGCGCTCCACAAATTGCCTTGCCAGTTCGTGAGAAAAACCAGATGGATATTTCGCTGCTGCAGTGGTTCCAAACTCTGAAGTGATCGGATTGAAACCCGACAACTGCTCATGTTTGAACGGATGATTGCAACATCGAACAACTGAAGAACAAGCTTTTGGTAACACTAAACCAGTAGGTTTCTTTGTGAATGCCCCAAACATGCACTGGTCCACTCGAAAATAGCTGAGCCCAAAAATCTGCTTCAAAATTTTCATCTCAACACTGCGAAACACTGATGGGAATGGATCTCTGCCGCGGTCATGTGGATGCTCAAATCCTACCCAAGCTCCAAACATTCTGCCCTCCCCCAGAAGCCCGATACACAGCAGAGCCAGTACTGATCCGATAGCCACTGCCAAGACCTCCTTCGGCCGCAAGTTTTTGAGGGGACGCCAGACATCCGCCCTAGATCTCAAAGGTCTAGGACCCCAAGTGCCCGGCTTCAATCGACGATGTCTCGCCGCTGAAAAAGTGGAACGAGGAGGAGAAGCAAATACACCCACAACCCTTCTGCTATGAAATAATCTTAGCAACGCATGCCCATGCTCCATGTTGAGTAAATCATGACAGTGAAATTCATCTTGCACAACATTCTCCGCCCATGCACACAATGGATCAACTCTCAAGCCAACTAAGTGAAAGCCTTGGTCGCTAGCCAGCCTCTCAACCCAGCTCACCAGATCATCGTCCCGTGAAGCACCTGAGCACAGATGCACAAAGACCTTCTCACCACCAGCCCAACCCTTCAAAGTAAATGGATCCAGCATCACTGTTTCGATTGCTGGCAAATCATCTGATGCCAACTGCTGACTTGAGTGCAACATGGATGTAATGTTGGAGGAGGATCCCTCAATTTGATGCGCCTCACCTTCAAATCGGCGCGATGGCTCATCCGCAGGGTTGTCGCCTGACGGTACCCACGGGTAAAAGACCTCATGACCTCCAGCAGTACATATTGCACACATACGCTGGCATCTGACATTTAATAGATGACTTGCTGAGCGGCCCTTGCAAAAAGCTCCCACGCATGATGCACTGTCCATAGGATGCACAAATCTGCAGCCATCATCCACCGGCCTACGCAGCCGGTCCTCTGCACACCACAGAGCTGCATCTGCCTCACCAAGGAAAATGTACCTTGGCCGGGATGGAGCACCAATCTTGTGCCAATGGAATCTATCACGCGGCAATTGCAAACGCCGTAGTGGACAAGTGTGTTCTTCTGTCAACCCAATCCCATATGGTAACGATAAGTTGGTATAGACCCCATTGTGATCACTGAGTTGCGCCATGAGTTGCACAAGGTCAGGAGGCATAGTTGCCCAAGCTCTTCCCAAACCTGTCATGCTGGCATCAGTGCACTCGACCCTTGAACTAAATGGAGCTGAAAGATTGAACTGACAATAAGGCAATAGCATCGCCGCCATAAAAATCTCTGTCCATACGTCGTCAGGGATCTGAATTCTGCGGGTTTTGCTCTGTCGCTGTTTTTCCAACCAACCATATGTGACATCAAATACCGAACGCATCACAGGACGACAAGCATGACTGTACCCAAACTTTCCAACCAGTCTCTCAACATCACCCAACAAAACCTTATGTTGTGCCAGTATGTGAAATGTGGCTTGAAAAAGTGATTGACGTTTTGCCATGTTCACGCCCACCCAATGCTCATCAGGATCAACATAAACACCCTGTACTTCATGTCCTGGTTCAGCATTGACACTCTTTTTGCTGTTAGGATGAACACCATAACCCTTCCATGCCTCCTCTGCATCGCTGAGCCAACGAGGCCCAACAAGTGGTTGATCGTTCCGTCCTGCATGCTCCAATGCCCAGATGTCATCACAGATGGACCCCCAAATTGGAAGCTCTGACGGTGCAAATCTATCTGGATGGAGACGTCTCTCAGCAGGCATGTGACTATCATCCGTGGCCATATCAGTGACTTGCTGAGCCCATCCAGCACTAGGCCCGAATCCCATCGGAGCCGTTCTGCTTGCAGGATAACGCCGCTGGCCATTGTCTAGCACTATTGGGGGCCCACACAACCATTTTTGCCACTTCTTACCGACTTGCAGAGAATGGAAATAATGCCTGGCATCCCTTTTACTAACAAGAATCTTGCCAGATTTTGGAACCATGACCACCCTTAGCTTAGGGATATACGCAAATCGCGGCCTAGGCAACTTCAAAGGATCGATCAACTGATTAACAGAAGGGTCAGTGATAACCCTGTCCTCGTCAATGTCCTTGGGAACTGCGAAGGCACCGGTGAGGCAAAGCACCCCACGATGTTTGGCCACCTGGGACTCACGTTTCAGCACATGCAAGCCCGTCTTCACGTTCTTGCGAACCAACATAGGATAGCTCTTATGCAACCAGGTATGACCACGCTTGACCCTTCTCGGACGCAGTCTGGACGGCAACAAAAGAGCTGACGGTTCCATGACTTGTTGTGCAAACTGTGGATGATCATGTTGGAACAATGATTGCAAATCAACTGTGGCTGCTGAGGCTGGCACTCCGCCCCTCTCGCCAAGTGGGATCGCTACACCACCTCCAGCATAATGCTGACTGTGCTTCAAAAACTCCTGAATCTCTCCTAGATCCTGGGGCTTGAAATCCACCATCATGGATTCCCAACCGGACCTCAACCGGGTCTGGACACGATGTTGGGCAGCCGTCACAAAGGTACTTCGGCCTCCACGACCCCCATACAGCATGTTGAGCAACGCCTGTACAATGTTGCAGCCACGAGCAACCAGCAGATGATCACCAGCTGACAAATCGCCCATGACATACTTCTCCACTTTGCCCTTGTTTATCATAGGAGGCAAGGGGAAAACATGCTGCAAGCTGTATCCACGATCATGATCTTTACGAAAACCAACACCGAATTCTAAGTTTCTCTTCAGCTTGGATTGACTCGCACCCAAATTCCAGAGATACAGTCCAAAACTATGAACAGAACCAGAATGAGCAAAGATCTGTTCAACTGAAGTGAAAACCATGCAAAGAAACTGTGTCCCGCTGACAGGAGCACCATTGCGACCCTGCCAGCGAGCCACAGCCTTCCTGAAACGACCTGCTAGTTGGTGAGAGCCAGCATGCTCGAGCTGGCTAAGGCATTTCCCGACGGTATCAACTCTATGCACTCTGCTTTTTCCCAACTGCCTCCCTTTCGTTTGGCCTGCTGGATGGCAAGAATGCGCTGTGCCAATACGTCCATTGCCCTTGAGATCTCCCGTCTGTTGATGCAGTCCATCGCTTCTGCCAGAGTCAGAACTTCTCGAACATCTCGGATCTCGGTCAAGCCTGAATGCTGGCTGGCCCACTGAACAACATTCGCCTCCCTGAGTTGGGAACTTTTTGTCATCCGTCCCTTTGACAATCTGGCATAAATTGACGCCAAAAAGTGGGCACTCAGAGCTCCTGGATGTTTCGTCGCATAGGCCAGAAGTTCTCCTTTCCTTTTGAACTTCTGGGCATCCACGGCATGCACCTCGTCGTAGTCCAGCTTCCGGGACTTTGCCTTGTCCCTCCATCTCAGAGGGCCCGAGCTGTTGCTCGAACTGGATCTGCTGCTCCTGGTGGAACGAGACCTGGAGGCCGACGAGCTGCGGCTCGAAGAGGAGTCCTTCTTTTTCTTCTTCTTGGATTTCTTGTCCTTCTTGGACTTCTTCTTTTTGCTTCGAGACTTTCTCTCCTTCGAGCTTTTTCGACTTTTCCTTGACATCTCCTTCAGCTCCTGAATGGCCTCTGACAGTGACTGCATGTTGAACGGATCTGGACGCACTTGCCCTCCATCGGCTACCCCTGCCGGGCCTAGAGCCCCTGCAGCCACGGCTGGTTGCTGCACCAAAGCACCTCCGGGAGCGACTGCCCCGAGATCCAGCTTCACCAAGTCCATGCCCGTCCCTGGTACAGTGATTGGAAATGACTGAATCCCCTGACGTGCCAGCTGCACACCTAACAGTTGTCCCTCCTGTCTCAAGGCATTGATCTGATCCTGAGTTGGTGCCCACTTCACGTTGACATTCTCCGGTGGACAAATCCAATTGACAGTAGCTGCTGCTATGCCGGCTGGTGGAGTCCTGCCTGCTCCCATTCCCACTGGAATTCTGATGGAAGCTGGGATGCATTGAACCAGGCTCCATATCCATTCGTCACCGTCACCACTGGTGGTACGAACCAACAACTCTGATGATCCCTGAACCACACCAGTTGACCACACTTCGTCCCACTCCCCACTGCGCTCGAGCAACAAGAAACCTTCAGCCACTGCCATTAGCTGACAGGTTAACTCACAGTGCTCTGATTCACAATGGCTGGAAGTGGCACGCTGTTGACCAGCACAGTAGATCAAACAGCCCACAACGATGCAACCACACTGAAAAGCAATGCACTACCCAGAGAAGAAATTGCAACAACCAAATCAGTTCCTTACGGAGCTCAAAGGCTATGTAAAAACCTCCCAGATAGAAAGCAAACAGATGCAGCCGCTCAAATTGATCGCCCAATTGATCTGCTATATGGATCAGCTGATGTGCAGATTGGCCCAGAACCTTCACACCCTCTATCGCCAGCCAACCCTTCAAGAGACTTCCAAAGGTAATGCCACCAGTCAATACTATGGCTCCTCGGATTGCGACCTGACTCATTTGGCACTTGAGCCAAAACAAATTGTGATCCCATGCTCAAACTCTTGCATCTGCAAGAAAACGGTTTTGTCATTGCACTGGTTTTCATTCCAAAGTTCCAATAATTATATCGATTTCTGTGTCACTTCGTATATGTTTTTATATATATATATATAATCGAAAAGTGGGCTTCTTATGATGCTGGCTTTATGATGGTTTTATTGATCAATAATTTCCGTATAACCATGTGCAACCCCATTCCTCCGTTCATATTGAGGCTGCGGAGTCACCATCGCTTACTAGGGGATAAAGACACATATGTGGGACTATACAATGGGAGTGTTCCATAGGATCGGGGGGTGAGATTTATCTTATGCAAGGTGGTGCTATGTGGCCATGTGGTGCCCCCCCCAGTTGTTAGTTGGTTTATAAACTGTTCTAGACCCCCATTGGTGGCCCTTAAGTATAGAGAATTATCAAGAATTATATAGAATTATATCTGCCCTTCAATCATCATAAACCCAAGTGAAATTGGAGTAATGTTGAGTGATGCTCACCAACTTTGCTGAACTCACTACCTTGTACTATCGACCTCTGAGGTGACAGGTGAGAAAGCAGCTGATCAGCTGAGCTTTCGAGGTGTCTACTTTCGATTCCATTTAGATTCGACTTAACTCTAGAATTCCTGCATTTGAGTCTATTTAAGTCACTTAAGTCACTTAAGTCTAGAATTCCAGTTGCGTTTTTAGACCATTTTGGATCTAGAACTCCCACGCACACGTGACGTTCATGCGGCTGTCTGCAATCCTGGGCTTCCAACAAAGACAGCTTCCAGGTGACATCATGGAAGACATGGCCATGTTGAAAAACGCGACCCTCCGGTGTTTTGGTTTCCACAAGACCTTACTGGTTGGTGGTATACCTACCATGGTTTTCTTTACCATATAAACCACTAGAAATATTGACCTTTACTGCTTGGTGACGCAATAACAATCTTGAAAAATATGAGTTCGTCAGTTGGGATGATGACATTCCAGTATATGGAAACATAAAAAATGTTCCAAACCACCAACCAGCTTAGAATCGAAAATCATCGAACTGGGCCATGGCTTCCAGTAGATCATCGACTTTCAGAAGGGTCGTCTTCCATGGCCATGTTCGATTACCGGAGGGTATCCAGGCTACACGATTGGGGTACAACATTCTTGACCTCCATGTCTTGGTTCCACCTAGACTCTCTACCCACAAACATTGGTATTTTTCTGCAGAGTTTCATTACTTTTACCAGGTCTGATTACCATTTTTTATGTACTTGGAGGATCTGAGTGGAAAAAAATCCCGGTTCAAACTGCCATAATCGCTTCTTTCGCGCACCCGGAGGGGCAGGAGCCATGGAGTGCCGAGGGGTCGTGAACGCCAGAGGTAGAGAGAGACCTTGGGAGCTGGTGAATTGGTCGGCTATGACCATTATGGACCATGTAAAGCCCCTTTGCCCCTTCAACTACAGTGATCAAACACCTCAACAAATATCATTTATTTATTATATTCATTTATTATTGTACTGATCACCATGGTACTTTCAGTGAACATTGTTTCCACATCCCCCCAAGGGTCATGTGATGTATCAATGACACGTTTGATAAACTATTAGCCTACCAAGAAGAAAACACAAATTGGACAAACAACGACTTTGATAATAGGGTATTTCTGTATTTCCGTGCATTCCTAATACATACGTGAATATTTATGATAATCATAGATGCCTATATATGTAAACATAGATGCCTATATATGTAAACATAGATTCCTATATATGTGCGCAGTGGATAACATTAGCTTACATTCTATGATGTGTTTAAATGTGTTTAACACACACATATATATATATATATATGTAAATAATATATATATATATATATAAAATAAATATGTGTATATATATATGTGCGCATAACTATAATCAAACACACAGCATACCAGCATGGATCAACAAGTACTAAGTACTACCAAACCTAACGTATAGCCTATAGCACTATCGTAACCCCCAAAAAGATAGAGAAAAAACATCATCACTGTTTTAGTGGAATTGTACTTGTTCTATCTATTTGGGGCTTCCCATCAACCGGTTTCGCAGAATTTCACCAGAATCTCCCATCAACAAGGCACCGAAAGAGGAGCGCCCTTCCTTTCCGTGGTGGGATCAAGTAGGGGCTACCCCAATGTACCGTCTCACCCTTCAAGATGGCCTGCGAGGGCTTGCGAAGACTGGTTTTCTGGATGAGTGGATGACCGGAAAAAAATGAGAATCTAATTGGAATATCATGGGAACACACTGGTGTTACGAATGTTTCTTTCAGATTTGAGAAAATGTATAATAATTATGTAATGTGCGCATGTTTTCTTTCATCTGTTGAAGATTTTCCCCTTTCTTGTGCCTTTTTGACTAGAACATGGGAACATTGCTCAATTTTACAAGCATCTATTGGGGACGGATTCTTATTTGGCGTACCCACATTCTGAGAGAACTGCAGGCAACCAAGAACCGCCAATTTTTGGATCTCTATCTTTCGATAGTACCAACTCCAAATTCCTTGAACTTGTTTACAGCTCGAAGATGCTCGAGTGTAAAAGAAATGCACGCCCCCGCTTGGATTTATGACAGTCAACTTGGTTTCATTAGTCCTCTGGTAATTTAACATCATTACAAAATGTACGAGCAGTAATATAATAACATAATAATAATAATAATTATTATTATATATATATACATAATTACTAGACTATCCTATGATAGCTAAATTCACTATTACTATACATGGGGCCAATCTCCGAAACTATATAGAATTGCCGTAGATTTCTCTTGAGCCACCTCAGCGATCAAACCGTTTTTTTTGATGCAGCTGCTGGCAGTTGTTTTTTTGAGGCCGAGGGTTGCTCAAAGGTGGGTCAGAGCCATGAACAAAACTAAGTTGGGATGGATGCTAGCACATAATAATCGCCAAACAAAATGAACAGTAGTTCATCACTACAGTATTTTAATGGGATTTTACTTGTGTATTTTTTTTGGAGGTTGCTATGAGATTTTGCTGCTTCAAGAAGTCCGGTTGTGCCCCCTGCCGGTTGTATCCTGAGGTTTCGGAAACATATAGCTAGCTCAGCTCAATATTAAACAACCCCAGAAACCAGTGCTCAGTATGGGATTTACACATATTTGGAAGCATTTACCCTCTGGTAAACTAACATAACTATGGAAAATCACCATGTTTAATGGGAAATTTCACTATAAATGGCCATGTTCAATAGCTATGTTAAATTACCAGAGGGTAGATTGATTTCGGAGGTAATGATCAAAAATATTACAGTAAGGCAGTAAGGGGATGGGATGACCATGGATTATCTTTGTGCCTTGCCCACAACAAAAAAAAATGTCCTGTCACTTTCTCTTTATTTCCCTACGGACTTGGTGGGTTGAATGTGGGTAAACATGTGAATCGAATTATAGACCATACGTACACCGTAGATTTCTTTAGCGTGGTGGGCATCCCATGTGTTAAAAATAATAAATAATGTAAAAAGATATGATCATCAGGATTGTTTCATATTGGTTCACCCTAAACATGTTACGATAAACGCACCCTAAATGGTCCCAAATATGTGTAGATGCCTTATTAAACCATTTTTGGGGGGTGTTTAATATTAGGTTGATGGGATTAACTAATCATCTATCAATCATCATATCTCACTATCTTTCCATAGGTTTGCCATATTGTTGATTGTTAAATCCACTAAATCCACCAGAAAATATAATTCCCATCCCATATTGTTGATTGTTAAATCCACTAAATCCACTATACACCAATCATATGCCCCATGGCAAACAAAATCTCTAACCCGCTTTGCATCTCCATCTTCTGCAACCGCCCAGCCGTGAAATCAGGCGCTGTCGCTGTCCAAGTCGATATTGGCCTCTGCAGCCGGGTCAAGATTCGAGCTATGGTGTAGTTGGGGTGGATTTGCGAAAATTGATTTACAATCTACAGTTGTAGATATAATCTACGATAGATTATTTTATATATTATGTTATATTAAACTACACTATGATATACTATACTATATTATATTATGTAATATTATATATGTGCACCATAATGTCATAACTAAATACATGGATGTTACATGCAAAAGTTCTTGACCTACATAGCAACACATCTTTTTTTCGCCAGTTTTACCATTCCACCGTCCGGATGGTGAAGAATCTCACAAGGCAAGCCACAAACCAAGGACCCTCGGGGAATCAAACATGGATTGCTTGGAAACCCCATGGCCAAATGAGCATTTTCTAAATTGGAATCAAAATAACATGGAGTATTTTCAATTGCCATGTTTGATTGCCATCTCTCATCATAGTTGCTATAGCGATGATATATTCCGCCATCCACGAGACCACCATTGAATTTGCATTGAATTTGCATGGTTATGCCATCGGTTCCACAAGGATTGTTCATGCGTCTGGCAATGATGCATAACAATGTGATGTTGTTCACTTTCAAAACCCGCGTCTGGCACAGCGTTGCTGCAGCAGTGTTCAAAACCCTCTGCTTCCAACATACTGTTTGGTTCATAGGATTCGCATCATGAGATTATGATAATCCCTTCAGTATATTGGGTACAGCGAATGTAGTAGTACAACCCCCGAAGTAAGCATCAACCATCATTTACCAACTATGTCACCATTATGTCACCATTTTTGCCCCATCCCCATCTCGGGAGATCAGTGTCCTCATATGTTTGATCAACCCTTCCCACATGTGCGGCATATTTTCCCTACAAGGTGGTCCCTCCCCAGTTATAACTTGGTTAAAAAAATCCTGAAGTAGTTCGATATACCTACCATTCTACCATAAACCCAAGTTATCGGAAATATAAACCCGAACTAATCATCAACCAACATTTACCATATCCAATATATCCCCATATTTTTTTGGTAAACTATTCCCATACCGTGTGGTTTTTCCCGAACTTTGTTCATCAACCGACGCAGGTCCAAGTGACTTCTCCCGGCTGCAAATGAACAAAGGTCGTGGCCTCTTTACGGAGGCTGCCCATTTCCGAAACATCTCTACTGCCACTCTCTCTCTCTCTCTCTCTCTCGTATATATATATATATATTAATATATGCACACACACATACATATATATATATATATCGAGGGAGGGAGGGAGAGAGAGAGAGAGAGAGAGTCATACACATATGTAATATGTACAGTGTGTCTATATCATTGATTATCATTGCATATATCTATATATTGGGTTGACTTGGGTTTCTCGTACTTCAAGCCATGCACTCCTGGACCCCTGCCTCCGCCTCACCCCGCCCGCGTCTGCGTCTTGCACGCGGCTTCGCAGCACCAGAGGCACGGCCACGGCCACGGCCGCCCTGGACGTGGACGTTGTGATAGGTTCTACGGTTCCTTTTGGGAGGATTTCATCAACAAAGTCATGATTTTATAGGGTTTTTATAAAGTTTTTCTAGGAATTCTATGAGGTGAACATGATTAATGGGATTCAAATGGGATATTATGATATAGACGAGGTGAACATTAATTATATATATATAGAATTCTATGCAAAATAGTTTTCTTATTAATAAATAACATATGGGAATATAATGGTGGCATCGATCCGACAATTTTATGGGGATATCATGATATCAAGTGTGAATTCACATATGGAAAAGCCACTATGAAAGAAGATCATTTTCCTTTGGGGTTTCCACATCCATATGAATCTTCTGCTGCAGATCAAAGTTGTTCCCCGGCTTCGTATTGGGTTGTTGTCTTTATCTCTTGTATTGCGACCCCCTCCTGATCTTGCCTCACCTCTATCAAACTGATGTAAACTGATCGGTATCATTGTCTATTGACCTTATCTCTATTGAACTGTTGAGTATCAATCTTATTTCTGGCAAATTGGTTTCTATCAAACCGATCTCTATGAAGCGCCTCAATATATATATATAGTTGTTCATAAATTTTGATACATAGTTGAGCCAGGTGCAAAAACATGCCAGTTGCCATCATGGCATCCTGCACTATAGGTACCGGCCAGTAGATCCTTTGTAGATCGTAAAAACAGGTCGCAACCATGGGGTTACCATGGGGGTTCTATATCTATTACAAGGTATTCGTTTACCCTTTGGCTATTTAACAGTTCGCCATGGAAAATCATCACTTTTAATAGGTACATCATTAATGGGTCATTTTCCAGTTCGCTATGTTAGTCATAACCAGAGGGTACCTCAGGATAAACAAATGAAACACAAACACGACACTGGGCCGTGGGATCAGCTAACTGGATAGTAGTGGATTGTAAATTATAACCCACTACTGGTTGGTGGTTGAGCCAACCCCTTTGAAAAATATCAGTTCGTCAGTTGGGATGATGACATTCCCAATATATGGAAAAATAAAAGTTGTTCCAAACCACCAACTAGATAATATGCTATAATCATCTAAATCCATTTACTAAGTTGTTCACAAACTCCATGGCCCATCTAAGCTTCCATTTCATGACTCTGGCCTTCCTTCGCCCCTTGGCAGGTCGCTCTTCTGCGTCTCCTAAAGGGCGGTATGCTCCAACGAATTCTAGGCCAATGATAACCACACATGGAAAAATGGGTAAATAGATAGGTATTTGATAGGTAAATGATAACCAAATACCTATCTATTTACCCATTTAAACATTTTTAAACATTATAGGCCATTGTTTTGATGTTACCTCTGTATTTACCCATGTTACCCCTTTGTGTCTGGGGTATCTGTCCAAAGCCAATCAGGGGTGCCCAGCAGCTTGGAGAACTTGAAGAACAACATGAAGATTTGCCCTAGGGCAAACTCACATCTAAATACTCAAGATCTAAACTCAGTACTTGGGATATAAATGCGATGATTCATCCAAGTAACCATACCAAGTCATCAAGTCTAAGTATTTAGTTATTTTTTGTTGTGGTTCCAGAAGTCAGGATCCATGTTATTTTTGTCTAACCGAAATCACAACAATTCCGCTAGCTCTTTGGATGTTTTCCTACAAGCACATGGGAATTGCCCACTTCTAGAAGGTCATGTTTTGCAACAATGAGCGCTGACAACAAAGGCACCAACAATCTGCAACTTCAGGGATGTTCCACTTCCAATGTGACATGATGAAACCGCAATACCCTCTGGTAATTTAACATAGCTATTGAACATGTTAGTTTACCAACATGAACCCCCCCCCCAAAAAAAATGCAGAAATTCGTAACATCCAACAACCAACAAGCAGTGAAAGATTATGTTACATCTAGTGATCCATATATAATAACAGTATCCATGGAGTAGTTATTGTAGTATCCATATTTTTATATAAAAACATATAGTTGGATTGTAGTGATTCTATCTTTTTGGAGGCTACTATAACCCATATGTATATAGCTTTGAATCGTATCCCCATATTATAATAAGGCTACTATAATTATCTTCCCTATTCCCAACAGCAATTCTCTCCACTCACTGGCACTATATAGCTGGGCCAAGAAACTGAAGCACCAGCAATATGATAAGTACACATGGCTTGCCGGAAAATCCCCTTCAGTTATTAATGTTCATTGTTTTTGCAACTAAAAAAGAACATCATTTAGTTCGGGGATTCTCCAGTTGTCTTCTCTGACAGTCCCATTATAACATATTATGACTATAATTCATGATAGTCTGAGTATTATAGTTATAGTTATCCCATATTTATATTGATCCATATCATATATCATGAATTATAGTATATCTCATAAGTATTATCTCATCCCATATTTCATCATGATATCATTCTCATGATCCATGTTCAGAGTTAAACACTCCAGACATATTTGATGAAATCTACAGGATGGGGCCCCCCAGTTATGTTTGCTGCTTTAAAACCCCCATTAAATCCATTAAGTAACATTAAGTAACTATAGTTATTGGTTATCTCTACCATAAAACCATAGAATTCAGCCACAGCCATATCTCAATTGAACGCGATTTCGACGGGCCCATCCTGTATTGATTCGACTATCGACCATGATCTCCCCATCTTCTTCCAGTGGCTGCATGGCTGTCCTTCAGGAGATTCACCCCGTAGGCCCCGCAGGGCCTGGCGTAGAAAGGCTTCCAGCCCGAGGCTACCCATGTTCTTCCGGTTTATAGGGATTTCATGGGAATTTTATAGGGTTTCTTGGAAGTTGAATGGGATATTATGGCGAAAGAAGATGAACATGTTTCTCAAACAGGAAAATCTTGGATACATCGTCTTGAAACACGGATCATTTACAAAAATAGCAGTCTCTTTATCTCTCTCTCTCTCGTCTCTCTCTCTCTCTCTCGTAGATGATTTAAGCGGACAATCAACGTAGAAATTATATGATAGGATACCGTATGTTCCTTGAATTTGTGGATGTTCAATGTCCAGCGACTTTTCTTTTCGATTTTCGCCAGGTTAGAGTACTGAGTACAGTATATATCCCTTGTGGATACCTGCAGTGCGCTTTGAAGGAGTCCGGTCTTGGTTTCTTCAGCACACCATTTAGCTTGTCTGAAATTATAGGGGTTGTCGCCAAATGATCAATTCGAGTACGGAACATAATGATCAACCATCAAGTTTGCTGCAGCCCATTTTTGGACAAATCAAGTTTCTGCATTTTTGGGTGATTGGTCCGATATGCAAAGATGAGTTGGCTGGCGAAGTAGTGTGCAAACAACGATATGGATAACTTGTCAGTCTCTGCTTGGGACATTGGGATTTACAGGTGAGCAATTTAAAATCTGCGAAACAACCGAGAGATGGAAACAAGCGGGGTGCACCCACCAGAAACGTGAAATGGAACACGATACCGGAGTTACGAGAGTTACCTGTATTTGAAGGGAAAATCACCGAGCACAATACAGGATGAGGCCCCATAGTTAGCTAAGTTGGTTTATAATTTATAATTATAATAAAAAGAGCGTGTGATACTTATAATGATATTTAGATGGGGTTATAAACCAACTTACAACTGGGGGGCACCATTCTGTATGGGCTGCAAATGGATATAGCACCAATCTAGGGATCATATTCCATTTCCGGGAGGACTTCTTTTTGATACCAGTAGCTTTCGAGCCTTTCGAGCCCCTCAGAACTGTGGCCACCAAACATCCCAAACCTGGTTTCAAGATGTGTCAGCCGTCACTTCTAACGATAGTTTCCCAATGTTTCCCACTAACCATCATTCTTGCCGATGAACATATCGGCATGATAACTCACCAACCAAAGCGAATGTATGCTACCCTCTGGTAATTTAACATAGCTATTGAAAATGACCATGTGTAGTGGATTTTTCCCATTAAACATGGTGATTTGCCATAGTTATGTTAGTTTACCAGAGGGTAATGTCATCTTGAGGTACTTTCCCTTGCGAACCATCATTTACGATGGTCATGGCCGGGTCATTGTCATTCATCCCAACGGGTCTGTCTGACACTTTTTGGAACGCTCTAAATCGCATGGTTGAAAACTTCATGTTACCCAATAGCTATTGAAAATGGTCCATTTATAGTTGATTTACCCGTTAGAAATTTGGATTTTCCGTATCTACGTTAGTTTACCAGAGGGTACCCATTGAAAATGCGATCAATGGCAAGGAAAATTCCCCAATTTCAGGATGGTTCAGGTACCACATCTCACAGCAATAGTCACCTCAACCAATCATCCCAAGTCTGGTTGAAACGCAAAAAAAATCATGTCCAGTCTTAGATGCTCTGCAAAAAATCTTAGGTGTTTGCCAGTTTTTGCTGGTTAGTCTATATCCATATACCTGTATATATATACATAAATACTAAATTCTATTATATATATCACATATATATATAACACACATACTCACTTCCAAGAGATGAATGGACCACGGCCCAAGGTCACCATGCCACGAGTGGATTTACATCTGGCACCGGCCAGGGCCGGGTCCGCCGGGTCCGCCTCTTGCATCCGCATGGACCGCACCACCGCGACGTCACCGCTGGCTGGCTGCAAGTATTCCTCAAGGGAAGCATGAAGCTGGATAACTATGGAGATCAAGCATCAATAAGGATGATAGGGATAATGGGGATTCATCAACAACACTGGAATATCTGGAATACATATGGGATTACCCTCTGGTAAAAGTTTACATAACTATGGAAAATCACCATTTTTGATGGGTAAATCGGTAAATCAACTATTTCTATGGCAATTTTCAATAGCTATGCTAAATTACCAGAGGGTATGATGGATTATGATGTATATTAACTGGTTGGTGGTATACCTACCCCTCTGAAAAAAAATGAGTTCGTCAGTTAGGATGATGACATTCCCAACTGAATGGAAAGTCATAAAGTTCATGTTCCAAACCACCAACCAGTATATATATATCAGTGGTCCCAGTTATATCTTTTTCATAGCAGTTTTATATCTTATACCAGTTGTCAGTGGTATATATCAGCAAAGCCAACCTAATGGCTTATAAAATGGCTTGTGGGTTTCTCAACTTCCCGGGTATAATGGATACAAGTTTCCATCAATAGGGGATGCCCCAAAATGGTTTGTTTATACTGGACAATACCATTAAATCTACCATTAAAATGGATGATTTAGGTGTACCCCTATTTCAGGAAACCTCCATTTTCTTCATGTCATAAGTCATTTGGGATCATCTCAAAGCAACGCAGTCGACCATTTGCTGAATCAGAAGAACATAACCTGTCAAAGTATGGTTTGTTTTCCTAGAATCAATCTACCCTCTGGTAATTTAACGTAGCTATGGAAAATAACCATTTTTGATGGGAAAACTCACTATAAATGGCCATTTTCAATAGCTATGTTAGTTTACCAGAGGGTATTTGGCATCTTGCTTATGGGAAGCATTGGTGTTGGCAATTTGTCTTCGAACTACAGGCATTTCCTGCAGCTTCCAACTGAGATTCGTAAACTTGGTGTTCACTAAACCCTCCAGGAGCAGCGCAGAATCGAGATTCACCATCAAGTAGATCTCTTTCTGATATTATCAGATATGAACATCCAGTGACTTTCACATTTAAACATATTCAAAGATGGTACCCTCTGGTAAACTAACACGACCATGGAAAATCACAATTTTTCATCGGTAAATCCACGATTTCTATGGCAATTTTCAATAGCCAGCTGTTGGTTTACCGGAGCCAAACAACTTTGACCCCCTCTGGGTGCCGGCAAGTCTCCGTGATGCGAGGTTGTCGCAGGGTATCCTCCCAAGACGTCTCGGGGGAAAACAAAAAAGGCCCAGCAAGGGCCAGCATGGAAAATCCCCAAATGGTCAAGGGATTTATGGTGGATTCAGGATGTGCGGGAAACATCTATAAATCTGTGTTGTCCCTCTTTTTTTGTGATTTTTCGAAATAGTTGGCCTCCGGTAATCAACCATACCTTGCTGCACAATCCGGGCATTGAAGGTTGAGGCCCTCAAGATGGTGACCAGTTGGAGTAAACCAACTTAGCAAAGGATTGGGGGCATCAGTTGACCCAGTAACGTGCATTAACTAACTATATATAATGTGGTAAAGTCAATACTGAACCTACCATTTCTGGATGGTTTATACCATAAATATCCATAAATATTGTAATTTTGGGAATGGTGTAGGGAATTTGGTTTAGCACACATTAATTATTGTAGCAACCGCTACGATCACATTTGTTTAATTGGCTGAAAATGACTGTGGGCTGAGTTGAAGTAGCGCATCTAACAAAACACGGCATCTCAATGTATCAGTTTAATGCACTAGGTAACCTCTGTTAACTATACCCTCTGGTAAATTAACATAGACCCTGAAAATCACCAATTTTTAATGGAAACTAGTCTTCCAACCCCGACAACTGCCAGGGTCGAACTGTTAATTTACCAGAGGGTAGATTCCAGGAAAATTAAAATATGTCACGAATCTGAATTCAGACCCTTTGGAGATGATAACGTCCCTTCTTTCTAAACCAGCGAAAACGACGTGAGGTCATGCCGCTGGTAAACGTTTACAGTTGGCTATGGAAAATCACCATCTTGAAGTTCGGTAAATCAACGATTTCTATGGGCCATGTTCAAGTTCGCAAACTGTAACAAATTACCAGAGAGCGATGATAGCTATACCCACTATAGACTGTATAATGACATAACTCCACTTAATTTATATCATTATATATATACTGGTTGGTGGATTTAACCATCTTGAAAAATATGAGTCAATGGGAAGGATGACATCCCATATATGAAATGGAAAACAAAATTCATGGTTTTTCAACCACCAACCAGTATATATACACACTATCATTGGCTATACCCACTGAAGCTGGTTTTTCGCCCATGTTTTTTTTTTCGCTCAAAACGAAGGGCGTTTTAACCTCTCCTGGTAACGTCTCAGCGCCGGTTCCAAGCGTTCCATGACCTTCTCCTGAACGGGGAAGATGGGCATTTCCCATGGGATGAGATCAACAAATAAACATGGGGAAAACATGGTGAATCTATGAGATACCTGTCAAATTGTCAAAATATATAATCTTTAGCTGAAGAAGTAGATTTTACATCATTTTACATGTGGCAAAAGATTAAGTTGTACTTGTATCTAACCAGTTGGTTGACCCAGTAAAAGCCATGGCAAAAAAATCACGTGAACCAAGTCGCAGTAAGATGAAAAACCTTTAGATTTAGAGCCTTTGAATCCCCATGATCAGCATTACCCTCTGGTAAACTAACATAGCTATTGAAAATTGCCATTTATAGTGGATTTTCTCATTAAAAATTGTAATTTTCCATAGCTATGTTAAATCACCAGAGGGCATTTGTGGGTATGGTTATACTATATATATACTGGTTGGTGATTTCAACCCCTCTGAAAAATATGAAAGTCAGTTGGGATTACTATTCCCAATATATGGAAAATAAAAAATGTTTGAAACCACCAACCAGATATATATCATATTGCATCACTACATTAAATAGGATGTGGATATCGTACAATTATGCACAGGGTATCACATCATAAATCCAATCAAACACAAAGTCATCTTGAAGAAGGGAATATTTTTTACTATAAAACCTATGATACAGTGATGTCAAATCCAAACCTATAAAGACAGGAATATCATGGCGACGTATATCCACACCCTTTAACATAACACATCATACAAATAGATAGTTTCAAAACATCCAAATCCGATGATCATCAGTGTTTTTTGTCATTCAGAAGTAATATTCAAATGCATCATCATCCAAAATCCTATGATCCTATGCATGGGTCAATTGGGAATTTCTGGACCGATTGTCATTTCCAAAAAATTCCGTGCAAAGCCGCAAAAAAGAACATGCATCATCTGATCATAAGGTGTCGATGCACATGGAATCATTTTTTTTAATTCTCTCATTTTATGCCCAAAGAAAATTATAGCATTTTACGCAATGTGCACCAAAAATGAATTCCACAGTGGTAAAATCACTGGCCTCGGAGAGGTTGGCCTCATTGAGCTTTGCCTCAGCTGCAGTTGTGTAGAAGTCCAACGGAGAAACGTGTTTTTAATAGGGAAAAACTCATCTTAAACATCTATTGGGTGATTTTCCGGCAAGCCATGGTTGATTCTCGTGCGGTTGGTATACCTTTCCAATATGATAATGGCGAATTTCAACCACCAATGGGTTGTCAAACTGTGAGCGTCCCAGAATCGGGAGTGCATCTCCAGTTTAAGCAATTTTGGTATGACTAACCAATTGGGACAATCTGATGGACACTCACATCACCTATAAGTAATCCAATGTTGTACCTATTTGGTCAGGTCAGTTTCTAACTGAATATTGCGAAACCATCATAAACTATCGCATTTAGATAATTTGTAAATGGAGGATCGGTTTACTGCCCTCTCGCATTTGAACAAGGATAAGGAAATTTGGCCATGTTAATCCATCTTTATGGTTTTCCCAAATTGCAATTTTCCGTGTCATGTTAATTTCAGTTGAGGGTAGAATCCAATCTCAAAAGTCCAAAATGTGGTAAACTATGGTAAACTCATGTAAATCCAATCATGAACCATCCACAAGTTGGTTTTATTAGGAAAACAGTAAACCTTTGTCTAGGATGTAAAATGATCCTCGAATGATCCAACTGACATCTTGGATTTGCTTCAGGAAACCCCCAAACTAAACAATATTCATCCACATTCACTGTAGGTTCCCCAGTCGTAGTGGATTTCCCATTACCAAAATCATCCACTCAGCAAATCCAAATCATTTGTATTGAACATTATTAAACCCTACCGTGATGTTCAACAACTTAGCTAAGGATTGAGGGCACCTTCCTACTTGGTGGTTCATCGCACTTAGTAAGTGTGCTATAACCCCAGTTATAGTATGTTATAAAAATCTGTAATTTAACATAGCTATTGAAAATGGCCATAGAAATAGTTGATTTTCCCATTCAAAATGCTTGATTTTCCATAGTTTTTTGTATGTTTACCAGAGGGTAATCTCATATGAATTCCAGATATTCCAGTGTTGATTTTCCATTAGCCCCATATATCCCCATATGTCCCCATATATCACCATATATCACTGGCCACCTCAGGAACCTAAATTGAAGGTACCTACCATATATAAGGCCTATTTTTCAGGCTTATGTAAGTGAATATCCCAGCAAAATATGGCCAGAAATATGGTATGTTTACGTACCTCCATTTTAGGATCCTGGAGATCTCCCATAGACATGGGGAAAGCCTAGGAAAGTAGTCTACAAATGGCTGATTTTCCACATCATCGAACTCTTAGTTTACCCTAGGGTGTCCCTATATATCCCCATATATCCCTATCATCCTATTGTTGCTTATAACCCACGTTACTCATACTTTTGTCCCACTTACCTCGGCTCAGCCACCACCACGCGCTGCACGTCAACAGAGGCCCAACTGAAGGCTTCTAAGCTACGGTCCACCTGGGTGGCCAAAAACACCAACAGCTCTTTGGGTTTAACCAACAATGGCGATTTATAGATGAATATAGTTATAATGGTTATATAGTTAACTTATCTATGGCTAAAATTATAGTTATAGTTAATGGTTTGAATATAGTTAATTATATAGTTATAATGGTTAATCTATTATAATCATGACTATCCATTATATCTATGGCTAAAATTTTCGTTGATTGATGGTCAATAGATTGGTTTCAGATAATTTCAGGGAAAATCGGCAGATTTCAGGCAGGGGTTGTACCTCAAAATATCCTAAAAGGTGTGCTGTACATCTTGCCAGCCCATGGGTTTGATATGGAAAAACTGATGCCAAGCAGCCAATCGTGACATTCCAGCAATGTTTAATACAGACCGTCCTCGTTTACGACTATACCTTTCCAACAACTTTCGCGTGGTACCACCCTCATCACATGGTTATCAAAACATGTTCAAAATGAAACTTCCCCCCAAAAAAAAAACATGACTATGTTTTTCCCCATGCTCGGACAAAACCAGATTGTTTTGAAGGCAAACATTCCGCAGGAAACTCTTGTATATATATATATATTTATATATATACATAAAGCCCAAAGACCAAAGGTTCCCTAGAAATGTTCCCTTTGTAAACTGCCATGAGTCAACCCACCCACACGAAGCATCTCATCTATAAGGAGCTGGGAAAAGTAACTTTTCAGACACTTTAGCCTTGATGATTGTCTGAGGATAAAGGTACGAAGACTTCACAACCGAATCATGTTGATAAAGCAATAGTAAACCATCCATATGTTGATGATGCGTACTATTCATACCACAAATTCATGGTAAATTTGGGGGTGGTGTACTATTGCTTTACTAAGGCTAACCAACTTTTAAGAGTTAGTCTTATAATATATATATACATAAAATCTTATGATCAACAACCTTTGTATACATATATAATAGATTCGATTATAATAGATGTTCTTGATTGTTCTTGTATATTTCAATCCTATTCTACCACCACAGTCGTTTGTCATCCGTTTTCCCGCGGCTTTGATGCCAACACCGAAAAACCTCAGGCGTTTGAAAGGCAGACATCACCGCAGCGCTGGGAAAGTCGTCCGGGAAAGACCATTGCCTGGGACCCAGTCGTATCCAGTCGTCAGTATCATCTGATGGCTGCAGCTTGATGCTACTAGCTATACCAAACCGCCTCTGACCGCCTCCAAACATCCCAGGTAAACCTCTGCTAATTTAACATAGCTATTGGAAATGGCCCATGGAAATTGTTGATTTACCCATTAAAAAATGGTGATTTTCCATAGTTATGTTGACAGTTTACCAGAGGGTAACCCCGTCAAGATGCGCGCGGAAGTTGGTGTGTTTGCGCTTGAACCTCGGTGTGGTAATGGCCGAGTCTCGAGACCTCGAGACCCTCTTCGCCAAGGCATTTCTTTCGCACCGGCTTCATGTAGGGCTTAGGGGTTATATGGCTAAAGTTATAGGGGCTATATGATGTTACATGATATATGGCTGTAGTATGCTATAGTTACATTGCCAATCTTAGATGCCCTGCAAAAAAATGATAGATTCTTAGCTGGTGAACGTAGACAATCCCATACCAAAAGACTATTCAGGATTAGTTTCTACCCATCTAAGATTGCCCTAGTTTTCAAGAATTCAATGGGTTCCTTCCTCTTGGGGAATCTGGGATTCAAAATTCAAACTTCGACTTCTTCAGAGCATCCCCCTAAAGACCAGCAAATTTGGTCATGCGAACCATCAAATAGTGTGGTAATCTGGCACACCCAATGGCCACCATGTTTTTCCGATGTATGGCACGCTGTATGCTTTTTGTGACTTTTTGTGCTTGGGGGATGCAGTTGGGCTGATTTTTATGTGTATAACTACCGGTATAACCATGGGACTTTATGAAACAAAACGATTTGGACATCACCACAATCATGGAATAATCATGGATATTGTATCATGTATAACCATGGGATTTCTCCAAAAAATCAATGGAAACATCACCAGGATTTATGGCTATCCAACTTCTTCAGCAGAACTGCATCCCCCAGGGCCGCAGGGCCCCAGGGTCCTCAGCCAGCTCTGGACGTCAGGAGCTACGTGAGCTACGTGCCTGGCATTGGGACGAGGGTCGGTCTTGGGATCAGAGACTGGGACCTTCACATCAACTACTTCAATGGCCATTTCAAGAACCGATTGATTGGAGGTACCGATTCTATATATGTTTGGCCTATTTTTTAGGCCTAAATTTCAGGGAATATCCCCGCAAAATATGGCCAGAAATATGGTGCAGTACCTTCATTTTAGGATCCTGAAATTACCATTGACTATTTGCTTGATCTTACTTGGTTATATGGGGGTTCCTCAAGGTACCCCAAAAAAGCTTCAGAAGTCATCCAAAATTAGACAATTTTAATATTGAAACCCAAGGTTTTGGAATTTTAGGACACCTCCATATATTTGGGGGATTCAATCAATAAATGGGGACACATAACCAACATTGATATATAACTATTAGTGGATTGTGATTTCTCCGACCATGACGTTGGGAATCTATTGCCATTATAATTTGCAATTCGCGGTGGTAATTCCCGATGTGGATATATAACCCAAATGCTCCATGTATGGGATATTTACCAACATTTACACTAAAAGTCACCCAAATGTAGGTAAATATACCATATACATGGAGCATATGGGTAATGCAACTTTTGACCTTGTCATGAATCATGAACTGATTATGCACTTATAACTGTAGGTAATGATAATCAATCGGCTTTCTACACCTACTTATAACTGGGGGGCCCGACATTGTGTGGGCATTTTGTTGTGGAACTTGGTAGGGGGTATGTTGGTATAGTATTGAAATCACTTTGTGAAATCACCAATCATGCGCATGGTTTCCAAATTAGGCCTCTGTAGGTCACTTTTGTAGATGTTTGTGTGGGGTTAGCTAGTATTTAACTACCGTTTCAAATGCCATGTAACTTCAAAATTCAGTTGGCCGTCAAGCCGGCTCAATACGCACCAATTTTACAACCTGTATATTATATGCTCCTTCACCAGACTTTAGCCCAATCTTCCTGATGATTTGTTGACAATCTCCCCTCTGCTCAAGTGGCTTCATGCATGTTCATTGCCATTCATAACATTTCAACAGACATTAAGCGCCCATTTTTCAAAAATACTGTGGATGGAAGAAATCCTGCACCGCCTTGGATAGTTGAAATCCTATGAAAAAATGGAATCAACAACCATAACTCAGTATCACAGTACCCTCTGGTAAACTAACATAACTATGGAAAATCATCATTTTTGATGGTTAAATATGGTTAAATCAACTATAAATGGTCATTTTCAATAGCTATGTTAAATTACCAGAGGGTATGTCATGACATGTCATGACTGGACGATGAGCTGCCTGGATGGGATCCATTCAATGACAGATGCATCGAAGTCCTGAATCTCGCAGGTTGCGCCAGGATGTCAGGATGCTACTGGTCGTCCCAAATATGTGCTTGATATTTTGTTTGAAGAAAATACTGGTTGGTGGTATACCTACCCCTACCCCTCTGAAAACTATGATATAATCAGTTGGGATTATGACATTCCAAACCTATGGAAAGTCATTCCAAACATGTTGCAAACCACCAGAAATCACATGGGGATCATCAGCCTAGTTTTTTCAAAACGAAAACATCAACAGAGAACCACCAACAGCTGGGTCACCAGCAACAGCTGGGAAAAAACCTTTGGCAAATCGCAGCCCTGACATTCTCAAGTCACATGGAGTCCGGGTCTAAATCGTTATATAAAAAAACAAATGGCGCACCCAGGGGCTGGCCAATTTTATCAGAAAAATATGGCATTCGGGCGATCCATTCAGATTTCTAACAAAAACAGGGGTACCCTACAGTTATGGCCATTTATTAGTGGTTATAAGTGGGCTTATACATTTTATAAATGGTGTTTTGTTAGTACTTATAACTGGTAAAGGGCCATAACTGTACCAATCCGTTCAGCTGATATTTTTCCAGCATCATTCGCCCAAGATAAGGATCAACGTCAAAAAATATACCATTGATCTATTTAGCTACGGCAGGTAGCAGTTTTCTGATAGCATCTTCTAAACAGTGGGATACTGTGTTTGTCCATTTTGTGGCTCAAAAAATCCAATGACTAGTTGGTCTGGTTGATGGTTTCAACCCCTCTGAAGAATATTAGTCAGTTGGGATGATTATTCCCAATATATGGTAAAATAAAAATGTTCCAAAACACCAACCAGTGGTGGTTTTGTTGGACAAAACGCATCTTTGAAACCATCACTACTATATTGGCTATATACCAACTCAAGTAACCCCCTCAAAAAGATAGAAAACCACCAAAACATTGGAAATCACACCTACCAAAACAGCTAAAACTGATGATAATTTGAACCTTTCCTGGATCCTTTGAGGTAAGTTACTACATATCCCATCATATCCCATGTTGGAGAATGCCCCATCTTCGGTCCAAGAAAACTCCAAGTGGCTGCAGAAACTTTGTGGAGTCTTCTGGGACATCTTCCTGCAGGGTTTTCTCAAGGGGGAATCCCCAAGTCACCATGGATTTCGAACAAAAATGGCAACCAGCGCATGGTCAATGACCATTTCAGGAACCGACTGATTGGAGGTACCGATTCCATATATAAGGCCTATTTTTAGGCCTATGTAAGGGAATATCCCCACAAAATATGGCCAGAAATATGGTACAATACCTTCATTTTAGGATCCTGAAATTCCCATAGACATGGGGAAAGCCTAGGAAAGTAGTCTACAAATGGCTGATTTTCCACATCATCGAACTCTTAGTTTACCCTAGGGTGTCCCCATATGTTGGAAATATAAATCCCAACGTTACGGAATACATGTTGGTAATTCAATATGGGAAAATATGGAAACTACATATTTTGGAACATGAAACTGGTTGGTGGTATACCTACCCTCTGAAAAATGATGGAGTTCGTCAGTTGGGATGATTTATATATTATTCCCAATATATGGAAAAATAATCCAAATGGTCCAAACCACCAACCAGGAAAAACACATTTACCATCTGGTTATTTAACATAGCCATGGTATAGATGACCCATTTATAGATGGTTTACCTATTAAAAATGGTGATTTTCCATGGCTATGTTAAATAACCAGATGGTAAAAAAACCACCATCCCGAACTTTTGCTTTATGAATTTGGGTGACCGAATCCTCGGGAAAGCGCCGGAAAGATCCAAATATGGGAAAACTGGTGGAGGAAAAACCCGTTTTCGAAGCCTTGGTTTAGAGGTTTCCCAAGTCATGGGGGTAGCAGCAAGAAATCTTCGTCATTGGACTAGGGTAAGTCTCATTTATAATAGGTAAACAGGAAGGGACTCTAGGTAAATCATCTATAAAATATTGATTTATTAGTATGTTAATCATCAATAGCCTACAACTGGTTGATTGTCCACATTTTTTTGTATGTTTTTAGCCCAAAAAAAAACTTCTTCCGCTCCCACCATGTCCGCTCTCCTATGGCCCACGGCGCTCCTCTTCAATGCCCCACTCCACCCCGGTCCCGTCGGGACCCGTGAAGGGTGAGAGCCAGAAGAGCCAGCAATCACCCAGGACCTGGGGTGATGGCAGGATAGGCTGTGGGAATGGATGCTAAAGCGGCTAAAGCCCTTAATACATCTTAATACCAGTTATCTTTTCCCTCTGGTAACACAACTATAGAAAATCACCAAGATTGAAACCTTTTAATAGGTAAATCAACTATCAACTATAAATGACAAGTTGTAATAGCTATGTAATTTACCAGAGGGTATAGGATGGTATAGGTATTTTGATGTTATCATGAAAATTAGGGGCTGACTAAGGTTGAGGTTACTTTGTGAAAATGGGGTTATCATATGTTATCATGAACCATGGGGTAACTATGGCTAACTCATGAGTGGTAAACGGCCATAAGTCTATGAAATGGTGATCTATCCACAAGATCTTATCCAAAATGGTGGAATGATGGAGATTTACCCCTGAAAAAAACGGGGATTCAACCCTTTTAAACCAGCAAAAACATGATCTCGGAAGCAACAAGCGGCGGTTTAACCTCATCCAAATTATGGCTTTCATGGGAGGTTAATTGGGATATATCATGACATAGCAACTAAGCAACTATCTTCAGCTTCGCTGTGGGACCTTGCTTAGGAACAATATCCAAATCCCATTGACTGGTCATAAATTAAGGCATCCACTATTTTCAGACACCCCTTCTTGAAGGGATAGACATTGAACAATTTCAGAGTGATGCTTTGAAGTTGGGAAAGTTCGGACACCGGGAAAAAAACACAGACACTTTAACATGGAAGAACGCAAAATATCCAGAAACATGTGCCAAAGAAAAAAACAAAACATGTTTTTCAGTGAAACCTGAGGAAGTTGGGTGTTCGGATGGGGTTTGAGTCTTGCAATTTCAAACATGTTCTGGAGTTCCAGTTCCATTTCCCAATATTTTCCTAAGCAAAGATGGGACATGATGGGACTATGCCGAACCCCTATGTCTCGCAAGACCCACATCCCGGAACATCTGACCATGCAGTTCCAGGTAGGTCAACTATGGATCCGACATGGGTCAGAAAATCGACAGGAAACGCCTCACCTTTTTGGTTTTAAACTTAAAAAAAATCAACGTTTTTTGCATGCGGATGGTTCACCAAGCAAGTGAATCTAGCCTCAGTTCCCTGCCTGGGCTAAGTTGCGACAAAGACCTTCATCATACCTGGGGCCAGGGCCATGTCTTATGGTCAGCTCGTCAAGCGCGGCCAAAACATATACTATACCAGCAGGTGGTGCCAGCAAAAAAATATGGTATATTCAAACAGACACAAATGTTGGGATTTAAATGTGATGGATACACTTTAGGATCTATTTCCCCAACTAATTATATATATCCAATTTGGATGTCTCTGAAAATTAATACTTAACTTAACTATAGCAGCCCCTTTCTCGGTGAGTAATTTTTGAGTTGTCAGTAAGATGGACTGAACCATTCCAGTCACAGAAAAGTCCCAGCCGTGATGCGCTTGACGTCTCTTCTTGGGGTAGGCAAATTCGACCATCGTGAGGTTCTTACACATCAAGTAGCTGTGGAAACCACAATACCTCAGCTGTGGGGATTGGGAGATCGCGCCACTAAGATCTATCTCATTGAATCTCATCTCCAGTTGAATCCAATTCAATCTATCCAATCTGTCAAATTTTTGTAGCACAATCTATCTGATCGGTCTAATTTATCAAATTGATGTACTATATATATATACACATATGCAATGTATATGCTCAATCTAACGCGAATCAAAGTGACTTTAAAGAATCCATCTGCCCCATCTTATCTATCATCACATCTTATCTTGTCTTACTTATCTTATCTGATCTATCTGCCCATACCTACCCCACTACAAAATAAAATGTAACCAGTTCTATAGCGGGCACCGGGGTCATTCACTTTGATGCCCATAGCCGGATTCATTTGGAGGCTTGGCAGGATCAGTAGGAAGGTCAATTTCTACTGAACCAATGTCAGATTCCAAACCGAGATCTCTCCTAGTCACCAGTTTACCTATATAAATCCCTAATTAGTATCAGTTGGTCTTGTTTCTTATTCCCCATATCCAAATGCATCAAACAAGGGCAACCCCAACAAAAAACAACGCATTCACCACAACTTTGCAATTCTAGTGGGAATTTTATTTTCCTTTTTGGGGCTGCTATATGATGGTTTCCAAAAATTCGGGGACCCCCAAATCATCCATGTTTTCATGTTTTTTCCATCATGAACCATCCATCTTGGGGTACCCGCATTGAAACCAACATATGGAGGTTTCCTAAAATGGGGGTACCCCCAAATCATCCAAACTGCACAATTTGAGTGTTAAATTATCCCATGGTGCCTTGGGGATCCCCCATTTTGAGAAACCCCCAAATCACCACGGTTAAACCCATGGGTTTCCTATGATATTCCCATTAAAACCTATACCCTCTGGTAAGCTAACATAGCTATTGAAAATGGTAATTTATAGTGAGTTTTCCCATGAAAAATGGTGATTTTCCATAGTTATGTAAACGTTTACCATAGGGTAAACACCATATTTTCACCCTGCCCAATGTGGACGGAAAACGACCCTACCCAGCTGACTCCACCTTCAGACCCTCAGCAAGTTGCGACAGGGAAAATGCAGAGAGGAAACCACTCAGGGTGGCACCTACCAGTCGCACCAGTTCACCAAACAGGTCACCAAACAGGAACCTCCCTGGAAAATTACAACAGACCTTGGTAATACTGTGGATGGTGGCGAAATCCTGCACCAGTTGACTCTTAGGAATTGTCCCATTTATAGGAATTCAACAATCCAAGGTGGTGCAGGATTTCTTCCATCCACAGTAGTACTTGAATATAAGTATAGCAAATGAAAGTATGATAGGAAAAAAACATCGGAACGGCATATTTTGACGTAGTTTCTCCTGGCATTGTGACTGGATATGGGCCACGGAGGTGGTCAAATGATTGAAAGTCGGATGTGATGGCGGAATCGCTGGGTCCTTGAAATTAAAAGTGTTGGGATGATCAAAATACATCGAAATACAACACTTACCATCTGGTTATTTAACAGTTTGCCATGGAAAATCATCATTTTTTTATAGGTAAACCATCTATAAATGGGCCATCTATACCATGGCTATGTTAAATAACCAGATGGTAAATAATCACAGTGAAATCAATCATACTAATATGATCATGTTCATGATAACAGCCTGACAGCTATCATTACACCTAACGTCGATTCTTTATTGGATCGGCAGTTTCTTGACCTTTGCCCGCTGAGAGGTCTGGGTACTCGCTGTACAACCAAGTTTTGCTTGGTGGGTTGAAACCAGCCAGTGGCTAAAGAAAGTTGAGACCTGAGTGCGAAGTTGGAAATCCCACACGTGCCATGGTCAACACCCGTGTTGGGTGGTCAATCATCTGCCCATCATTAAGTTGATTTAAGGATTCTATGGTTACCCAAACACAAACACACACCAAACAAAAAAAACAATTTTCGAAGAAGATTCGGGCGACCAATGGCCACCATGGGTCCTTACTGTCCACACATCGCGTTTTTTTCCCCATGGCAACCCGCTTCTTGACACTGCCTGGGGATCCCCCAAACATCTTTCGAAAAAACCAGCTCCGTGGCACGCGAGGGTCCAAAGGTGCTTTGCTTGAAGCATCTTCCGCTGTTCCGCAGGTCAGCTGAACCAGCCCATCATGTGTCCAGTGACTGGGTCAGCTAGAAATCCAGCCCGAACCAGCTGCTAAGCTGGTTGGAAACAAGCTGGTGCAAAGAGAAGTTGGGGGTCCATCTTGCGTCCATCATGTGTCCAGGATGTAAAGAAAACACTCACCCAACTCAGATTGAATTCGCTCCTTGTCCTGTTGTCTGGCTGACCGGAAAGCAGCAAAGGGAGTTGCCCGTTCATAGTTTCATTGCATCCTGAACATGCTGATCATTTCGTGCAAATGAAACATGAAGTGATGGTTCCGGTTTGTCCGGAACTGCATTTGACAGGGATCAATTTGTGTGATTCTCAGGGTCTATGTTGGTGTGGGGGTGGCAATTTGCGTTTCTCAAGGCTGGGCTGCCAGCACCCCCTTTCACGATAGGTTTCCCCTGGTTTCCCTATGTTGGATGGTATACCAAAAAAAAACATTGAGAACCAATGGCCCATCCTTCTGACAAGGTGATGCCGCCTAGCTATGTCTGTTGGTGTAGTTTCATCCATCTAAGTACAGTTTATATCATATACAATATTATATATATATACATATCACATATGTATATATATATCACATACATATACATATATATATATATATATATCATATATA
>Ga0126342_10001941_pt1 | contig 30929 bp, 24 predicted proteins | sample Cyp1metagenome_FD_92528 | JGI IMG/M metagenome (GOLD analysis project Ga0126342, IMG submission 92528) | Coral microbial communities from Lord Howe Island, Old Settlement Bay, Australia - Cyphastrea 1 metagenome | ecosystem: Host-associated > Invertebrates > Cnidaria > Coral ...
AAAGCAAAAAAGCAAAAAAGGCAAAAATAACAAAAAGCAAAAAAACAAAAAGCAAACAAGCAAAAAAGCAAAAAAGCAAAAACGCAAAAAATCAAAAAAAGCAAAAAGCAAAAACGCACAAAAGCAAACAAGCAAAAAAGCAAACAAGCAAAAAAGCAAAAAAGCAAAAAAAGCAAAAAAAAGCAAAAACGCAAAAAAGCAAAACAAGCAAAAAAAAAACAAAAAAAACAAACAAAAAAGCACAAAAGCAAAAAAGCACAAAAGCAAAAAAGCAAAAAAAAGGAGAAAGCAAGATAAAACAAGAAACCCAAAAAAAAATCCAAAAACGTAAAAGAAAAAAATCCAAAAAAAATAGGCCTCCTATATATATAAGTGTGTATATATATATATATATATGTGTATACATATATATATACACACATATATTGCATATATATATGTGTATATACACATATATTAAATATATTGTATGTGTACTATACCATCCATATTATAACTGCGGCATTTTCTGGGCCCGTTGACCAATTCCCAATTCCCCAGTGGCTCCCACGGCCCACTCCGCTCCTGGGCTGGCCTCGGCGATGACCGAAGGATGGTGGTTTCAGCACCAAATCATGTCTGGTTGATGGTATATCATGGTATACCTACCCATCTGAAAAATAAAAAAATCTTTGAAACCACCAACCAGATGTGTTTTTCGTGTTTTTTGAAGACCAACACCATCAAACATGGAAAAAGCCAGTGTTTTTTCGATTTAACCATCACCAATTAGGGATTTTAACAAGGCGAACCCCACATCCATTCGAGCTTTTTTACGGTACCCAAAATGGATCCATCGATGCGCCACTAATCTGAAAGCTATCGGAATGGTGCTAGCATCCCTAGAAATTCCCATGGAATGAGGCTAAAACAATGCCATACAATGCCATGGCCTTACCACCCCATGGTATGATGGTTACCAGCTATCAAAATGATCATGCTGATGACTGGAGGATTTATGTTTATGACATGGTTAAAAAACCACATTAATCATGTTCACAAACATCATACCATCCAGAAAATCAACATAGATGCTGACAACAATTCCTTTTTGGAAACTAATCCTCCAACCTGCAACTGAAGGCAGAGTCCATCATGGTTGACCTTCGAATTCCACGTTTTTTGGGGAACAACAGTTGTGGTATGCCAAACGTTCCAACCCCTCAACAAAAACGATTATCAATGCAACAACGGTTCACCAACACTGACCCAGTTGCAAAATGGGTATGGTTCCAAATTGTGACTCAAGCGTATTGATGCATAAAACCATGTTGATACAATAGATACACCAGGTATCAATATAAAAAGGTGCATTGGATAGCCGATAGTCTTGACTCTTAGAAGCAAATGCTATGCAACAATTATACATCAGTTTAGACTTACCATCTGGTTATGACTAACAGTTCGCCATGGAAAATCCACCCATTTTATAGCTAGGTAAACCATCTATTTCGATTAGGGCCATGGCTTAACCATGGCGAACTGTGAATGTCATAACCAGGCCGGGTAAAAATATCACCACATCACTATTAGAAAGAAATCCAGCCACCATTAGCCTTGTTTTTTTGAGCCAGCAAGACCCCCAAAAATATGAGGCAAATCATATGGTTTCAGTATGGGATTTGCCTGTCCAGTCACTGGGGTTTATTTCCCCATTTCATGGCCATCAACGTGCCATCAATCATGACAAAGCTGGCTAACCCGGGCTTTTCCAGGAAAGTCCAATTACAATATTAAAATACAATCAATAGATCGTAAATACCATCAGATATAGAGTCACTTTTTATTTCACAAGATTATATATATATATCTATATATCTATATATTATATCATCAAAAAACCATGAACAAAAACATGTAACATGGGGTACCCTGGGCTAAACGACCCAAAAAAAAACACCGGAACCACCTCGGGTCGTCCCAGCCATGACCGACGCGGCCACCAGCGGAACAGGCTCCGCAGGCACCGCAGGCTCCGCAGGCACCGCAGGCACCTGGCGGAGTTGGGTCCCAGGACTTTCTGACGTCCCAAACAAGAAATAGCCATACATATACTAGTTACATATACTACATATATATATAATATATATATATGATATTGCGTGAATATATATATATATATATATCAATATATACTTTATGATTAATGTATCTAAGCATAAATATATATATATGTATGTATATATATATATATATGTCAATGTATATATATATATATATATGTATATATATATGTATATATATATATATGTACATAAGGAACGAATCTTAAATAACTATATTGTATATGGTAAAATATGTTCGACGCAAAAATGGTGACATTCATACATACTTTAGCTATATACATACTTCATGGTGTATATACGCATGTATATAAAATATCTAAATCATGGATGAATGTTGTACGCACACATATATACAAAAATCTACAAATATATATATACCCTCCGGTAATTTAACGTAGCTATTGAAAATGACCATTTATAGTGGAATTACCCATTAAAAATGGTGATTTTCCATAGTTATGTTAGTTTACCGAGGGTATGTACAGACAACAACCCCAGATGAAGCAAAACCCTGCACTGTTTATTTCATAAGGGGTGCCATTCTAGTTTCAAACGAAAAATCACTATTTCATCCCGGTTTGACAATGTATAAAATAGATGTATAGACATGTGACATGTAATACATATACAGTAATATACATAGTTATATATATATACCGTATATAGATTTATAAACATATATTATAGTGTGTATTTAGGTATTTATTGTTATCATCATGGGACAATACTGCTAGTATTTTAAGATGAATCCGGAAAATTTTTGTTGGTTGTGCACCCCATCCCAAAAATCCCAAAAATCATGGTTGGATCAAAAATACCCCCTGCATTTCTGTTGATCAAATCACAATTTTCCACATCATGTTCGTTAAATCCGCAGAATATCCCATTGAACATCCTATATATATATGGGTAAATTACAATATTTCACTAAGATGAATTAAGGCCATTTGGGGATGATTTCCCGTATCAACCATGATTTCCAGGGTTCGGTCGCACTGAGGTCGCGATCAAATTTACCCAGATATATGTCTATACAATGTCAAACCTGGGCTAATAAACCCCTAATCTGTTGATCATTGTTGATCTTTTTGGGATGCGACCATTCTTCTAACGTTTGTTGTCATGCGTTTTGGTAGCCGAGTACGTTTTGAAACCCGCCATTTTCAGCCAGGGGTGACGTTCTATTCCTATTGACTCATCGCCAATACTTGCATGCGCATCACGGGAAGTAGTTCACCGGGGGGGCATTCCATATACATTGGGTATTTGGATAAATTGGTGACCTTCAATAAGCTTACGGTATATAAATAAAGCCATTTGGAGATGATTTCCTATAATTACTCATCACATCTAATCACCATTTCTGAGGTCGAAGTGAGGTCATTTCCAGTGCCCGGATTCTTCTCGCCTTTTCTTCACCTCTTTAAGCAATGTCTAAGTGATGGACGGCGCCATACGGCTCCAACGGCTCCCGCAGTTTTTGACGCCAGCCGATAGGCTGGGAACATGAGACCTTTGCCAAGAAAAAAAAGGGCCAGCTCTCCCATCGATGTGACCCACAAAGCAGATTCAACTGGAATATGACTAATATGACAATCTTGGTGATCCAATGGAAGCTAACCAATGATTATTGCGCTTTTTGTACATGGTTAGTAATTCCGATTCTGATCCAGTTGATGGGAAAAACAAAATTTGTTTTCTCTCCTCAAAAAGCAGTCATCACAAGTCGCTGCGGATCATCCTTCCAATTTTGCTGCAGTGAATATATTCAGAATTAGGAGCCAAGCATAGCAATGAAACACACATTCTTCACCATCACCAATAAAAATAAGGGTATAGCCATAAGAAAACGGATAAGACAAACATCCTCTTCCAATTCAGGGGATGTTACCAGAAGAGAGTCTTCTCATAAAGATCCAGGCAAACCGGGGTTCTTCACAAAATATCATCAAATATGCTGCATAGAATGAACGTCCTGCTACAACCGTTGTCAGTTGTCGCCACCAAAACAGGGGGGCAACTGTGGCATGCCGTTGGCGCAACGGGTCACCTAGGATATCTAGATTAGATATAGCTAGGTCCGTCAAAGAGGAGCACGCTCGCATGCTCCAGGGCACTTTGTCACCCAGTCGTAGATAATCATACCCGACATTTCCGAGGCTTCAAACACCTTGCACCAGATTATGAAAGAAATATGTCTAGGTAGTTGGGTTTGGTGCCTGAAAAGAAAGGGGGAAACCGGGAAACCGAACAATTTGAAACCCATGGGTTAGAACGTTTAAATTCTCAGGAATTTCCTATGAAAATAGCACATGGCACATCCGAATCGAAAGTTAAGCAAACTATGCCGCCTAGGCCCCAGGAACCCGTTGAGGATATAGAAAACATGGTTTCCTCAGGAAATGAATGGAAAGAATATGACAGAATCTATAAATTACATGCATTCCATATCATTCCATATCATTCCATAGCCCAAAGGCTCTACCTTGGTTTCCCTGTAGGTTCAATACAGTAGTGCTTATTTAGGGGTCCTATCTTTGCTGCCCCACACAATTCCAAATCTGGACGTCCAGCATGGAGGTTTTATCCATCGGTAAAATCCAGGGTTGACATTGACCAACTTGGGATTTCTCGGAGTTCACAAACAAAAAAAGGGTGTTTGCATGGCTTTGACTTCAAAAACTTTGGTTCCAAAATGGTCCAAACATATTTCCTCCATCACAATGCGTGCTGATTGCGTATTCTCGCAGCATTTCAGGTGATAATTTGATATAATTTGATGATATTCAAAATTCAACCCACAAATAAATGATTCTCAACAAAAATCGGTAAACCATGTCCAGCAATTATATAAATAATAGCAGATATCATATATATATATATACATATTACATAATTCATAAAGAACTCAGAAAATTAAACCCGCCCGGTTGGGGATGGGGTCTGGATAGACCACCTCGGAAACTCGGAAACGTGAATTCCTGGGCTCATCACTGAGCAGTTGATTATCCACTTATACATCAACATCTGACACCTTTTTTTAAAGATGGGAGAAGAAGATCTGGCACTTTGTTCAAAAAAATGGGAGAAGAAGATCTTACAATGCACTGAATCCAAGTTTTTTTCTTAAAGTTCTCTCCTTCTTTACGGGAGAACACCACTGAATTGAGACTGGCGCAGCCATCAGGTACCACACATCCCGGCAGACTCCTGCGATAGATGAAAATCTGTGAAAAATGGTGTTCCAGAACAAACTCTTCAATTAGCAGCGGTATGCTATTGGGTTTACCAATTTATATACCATCTGGTTATTTAACATGGCCATGGAAAATCCACGCATTTTATAGCTAGGTAAACCATCTATTTCTATGGGCAATCTATACCATGGCTATGTTAAATAATGATGGATAATTAATGGATATAACCATGATGGATACCAATTTATAATAGCACATTTATCCATGATAGCACATGATGATTTATATAGATGAACTTAGCACATGGTTCCCAAAAGTCCGAAAGGCCGTGTTTCGGGGCTTCAAAAAACGAATCACGGGACTTGGACCGCTCTGGCGCGCCCATGCCGCCGGGCCGTTTTCAAAAAACTGGGGATATCCTTGATATCATTGATATATCAATGTTCTATGGATGATAAACATGTTGAGCCGTTTTTCTATGATAAATATTGTGACATATCCATGTTCTACGGGATATCCATTTTCTATGGGATATCCATTTTTCATAGCCATCATTGATAAATGTTTGGCTCAGAAAACTGGAGCTGCGACGTCGCAAGACGTCGTCGCAAGGAAAATCCTTTTCGTTTTAAATGATTAAAAAAAAAGGGCTCTCTGGTAAACCATATTTATAGATGGATGTCATTATAGATGAGTTACAATTTTGAATGTCATGTATTTTCCTTATTTAAATAATGTCATAACTTTTCGTTCATGAATGTCATGAATGTCATGAATGTCATGAATTGTGACATATCCAAAACCCCCAAAAAAAAATGTTAGGCACAACAAAACTCAAACATTTCAGAATGTCTGAGTGTCGTCTTTTTCATTACGCAGTCATGGGGGAGTTTCTGTGACGTCATGGGGGATCTCCAGTCGTCACCTTTTGGCATTTCAATACTAGTTATCATGGTCATCATTGGTCATCCATTTTCCTTGGATGACTTCGGATATGTCGAGCTACCCCCATGACTTAGGACATCAGATAATTCACAAAGAAAAACCTATGATTTTCCGATGCAACGGGCTACCCTCCATGACTTCCGTTCCGGCCGGAAACGAAACCCGTCCTCTGAGGTGGATTCCTCCCAGTCCTGTGTCAGTTGATACACTGGTTTCAAACGAAACCGTATAGACCTTTTTTCCAAAGCTTGGATTTATCTATCTTAACTAAGTGTCTAGTTCCAGGAAGTATATCAATAATTGATAAAATAAAATTTACATGAATCACATGGCGTTTTTTTTTCACTAGTTCATTTAACTAACTATCAATAAATGGAGGATGTCACCATCAACCAATGGACGATTTGGGTCAAGACGAAATGGGTCAACCCATGTTTCAACTCGAAGCATAGAATTTTGGGAATCAAAACTTCAACACAATTTTGGAGATCAAAAGAGAATCTATAGATTCGTTTTTGTGTAAGCCCCGAGTACAAATATGTATACGTAGAGTAGTTGTGTAATTTTGCAATTTATTCATATATCTCAGTATCTCAATGAATCGCATTGATTCACCGAAAAAATTGGATAAGGAAACAGCCGTTGATTCCATCAGCCGCCCCCAGCAAGCCAGATGGTTTTGTAAAAAGGCAATTGGCACATTCTGAAGCAAAGAGATCCAAGTAGGTTATGAACGTTATCCGAATGTTATCCATAACCATGAAACAACATGGATGACATGGCAATAGACATTCACCTCTTTCTGTGTTGTTGTTTCTTTGGGCTGGTCGAATGAATCCAATAATAAATTGTCAGCCCATATCAGCCCCGCAGTGCAGATAGAGTATGATGGAGTTTATGGAGTATGATTCGGTATGATGAAACCTAACATCCAACATTGGAAACTACTTCCAGAAACAAAACATATTCTCTGATAATTATCAATGGTATTCAACATACCATAACATTATGATCAACATAGCATTGTAAGAGTATTGACCTAATATTATGACATTTGTTGATCCAATGACATACCTTTATCAAGATCCAATTGTCATTGGCCATCCAATGCCCAGATCGGAAACCGCCCAAATCATCCTGGTGCCTACGGCACACTTCTGAAGGGGGGAATTTAGATTCTATCCGTTTGAATCTGGGATATGTACCATATGTGAGATAGATAGATAGATATATATTATATATATAATGTAACTATATATATAATGTAACTATATATAATATATAATCATATACATATGAAATATCCAGTTTTTGTTGGTTTTTGTTACCAACTTTTTGCAAATGTTGACTGAAATTAACGTTGGATTTGCTGGTCCGGGGGCTATAGAAGACACACTAGATCAAACATGATCAAACTAGTATATAGCGTCCGGTGTCATCAAACATGGCTAGCTGCAAAAACCCGTATACCATCTGGTTATTTAACATAGCCATGGAAAATCACCATTTTATAGCTAGGTAAACCATCTATAATTGGGCCATCTATACCATGGCTATGTGAAATAACCAGAGGGTATAAATGGACTCAGCTACATGAGCAAATCATGGGCGATGGAGATTTTTGGAGCCGATTTTCCAAGCTGATAACACCAGACCAAGCTGGGTACTAGCCATTACCCTCTGGTAAATTAACAGTTGGACCCTGAAAATAACCATTGTTTAGTTGAAACTAATCTTCCAACCCCGATGACTGCCAGGGTCGTCATGTTAATTTATCAGAGGGTATCCCATTCACATTCCATTACCATCTTCCATGATCATATTTCATTATCCTCTTCCAGTATCATATCCCATTATCATAATCCAATGTTATCCCATTTATCTGGGTAAATCAATATAATTGACTAACCTGAAACTTGCGGCCATTTGGGGATGATTCCTCTTACTAATCATGATTCCATGGTTCGGTCACAGTGAGGTCACTTTAATTTACCAGAAAATAGTCCAATTAACTATAAACGATTGATATGACCCATTAACTATTTTAGTATTTTTCTAGTTGTGATATCATTAATTATGCAAACATGTGGAATTCATTCCATGATCATATTCCATTGTCATATAACCCCAGGAATGTTTGGTCCAATTCTAATTATAATATATCATGGTGATATGGTTCATTATCATTTATACAAAAATAATCATTATATTATTGGGTATATGGGATCTTGGATAATATATCAATGGTCTATCATCATTGTCCAATTGTAATGATAATAAATAATGATTGAAATTTAGTGATTTTTCATACTATTATCCCCTATAAATCCCTATAAATCCTTATCAATCCCTATCAATTCCCATAGAAAATCCCCTATTTTTCCCCATTTATAGATGATCAGTCGTCCCCATTCTCTTCGAACAAAATCACCGAAGAAGTCATCCCTTCACCTCTTCTTGCTCGGAGAGAAAGCCGGTCTCACAGTCAGATGCGATGGGATGATGGGATTAATTCACAATGGAATTTGTTAATAATATATACAATATATTATATATGGATAATTGAATATAATTGAATATAATTGAATATATATATATATATGTGTATGTATATATATATATGGTAAAATAATGGTATATAAATATAATATATAATAAATGGTATATGGATAATACAGTAACTTTACTGGTTGGTGGTTGAGCCACCCCTCTGAAAAATATGACAGTCAGTTGGGATGATGAAGTTCCCAATATATGGAAAAATGAAGAATGTTCCAAACCACCAACCAGATTATATATGGATAATTGAATATATAATGGATAATACAGTCCAGTATTATCCAATATATCATTATTCATATATTGATGATGGAATCGATCACCCTCTGGCTATTTAACATAGCCATGGTATAGATGGCCCATTTATAGAGGTTTACCTATTAAAAATGATGATTGTCCATGGCTATGTTATAACCAGATGGTAATAAATACAGTATATTGATGATGGATAATAATGGATGGATATAACAATGATGATGGATAATAATGGATGGGTTATTCACAATGATGATGGATAATAATGGATGGGCTATTAACAATGATGATGGATAATAATGGATGGGTTATTAACAATGATGATGTATTATAATGATGGATATAACAAAGATGGGGGATAATAATGGATGGGTTATGAACAATGATGATGGATAATAATTATGATTATAATGAGTCTTAATGGGCATGCATGAATTATAATAATAATGATGGATCTAATTAATGGATGGTAATGATTATAATGATGTGATTGTAGAGTAACAATGAAAATAATGAGTCTGAAGAATAGGATTGATGATGGAGAACCATGATTCATACATCTGGTTGATATGAACAATTTGTGATTTTTAATGGGTGATGATACTGCAATGACATTGATCTCGGGATCTCTTATTGATGTATCAGCTAATACATCAATGAACTTGTAATATGAACCTAGGATTAATGGATCTCTTACCTGTTGTTTTATCACTAAATCGATGAATTTGGAATTACATCAACCCAGGATTGATAAACCCCAGGGTTTACAAATGAATTTGGTGGTTAACATTAATATATACATCTTAAATTATGAAATCTAAGTGTAAATCACATGATACAAAACCTGAGAGAAAAGCATGGGGCTGTTCCCAGGGCGTCCGCAAAGACATGTGGTTTCGTCTTAAAATGGGTCCCCAAACAATTGGCAAATTTACCCTCTAGTGATCAAACATTATATTGAGGAACATCCACCATTTCTAGTTGATTTTCCCAGCTATAAACAAACCTCCATGGCTAGTTCGGGGATTTTGCAGCTAGCCATGATGGGGATGTGGCGGTTCCAAATGTTCAGAGCCATCTGCATAGGGGCTGCCCTGAAACAAGGCCACAGTGGTGCTGGTCATCACCCAAAAAAGTATTAACAACATGCTAAAACAGGTATCATTCTGCTGGGTAAATTGTAATGTTGTATAATAGTTCACTATATTTCACTAACCTCCGGGATTCCCCTTATCAAAACATCTCAAAACCATTCAAAACCACGGCCGGACGCACCTTCTCATCAGCTGCCGCAGCGATCTTGGCTTTCTCCTGCATGGATCACCCGTCCCATCTCCGAGAAGCATGTCTTTGTGTTTATTAGGAACAAGGTGGTGCCCCATAGTTAGCTAAGTTGGTTTATAACTCCCATAACTATGGTTTATGGCAGATATAACTATAGTTAATGGGGTTTATAAACCAACTTATAAGTGGGGGGCACCATCCTGAAGGGATTATTAAATTATAGATAGTAACTTAGTAAGCCCCCCCAAAAAAATAGAAAAACGAGCTACTCTCTCACAATTTTGGGTAGGATTTGATTTTTAGGAAAGCGACGTACTGTATCGATTAAGGCCTAGGGGGGAGGTTGTTACGGCATTTCTGACCAAGGGCCTCAATTTTTGGGCCATCCCGTAACAGATAATCATCCAATCTTGCTGGGCAACATCCATACGTACTTGTGAACATCATCACCATAATATCACCATTTTTTATGCAGGTAGTTTAACTATGTTTTGAGGTTCCAAGGGTTTCCTATGGTTTTCAGATGTTTCCAGCACAGAGACGACCGCTATGGTGCAGCGATGGGGATAAGCTTCGCTCCGCGTAAGGGAGCTTCCAACCACCGACATATGGCCTCTATGGGAACTGTGCTTGTAACATGTGCATACCTAACCATATTTAATGTATGTATACAAGTATGTATACACATGTTGAGTATATATATAATTATATATACAAATGTTGTGTATATATATATAATTATATATACACATATAAGTACACAAATAGAATGTATATGGAAATGCGAATACGAATTGGAAATCCCAACCAATTTGAACGGCGCGGCTGTGAGCCCACACAAGCCCACAGCTCTGAATATCTCTGAATAAAATCCACCTTTTGCATTTGCCCACCTTTTCCAGAATCTGCAAATAGCTGTATAGACCTTGGATTGATGGAAAATGCTGGCTTTCCGCCAAGGTGGTGGTCAATGGGAAAACCTAAGTTTTGGTGGTCTTTGTACTACTCAGATTTTAGGAACCACAAAAAAAACATCAAAAAACATGAAAAACATGAAAACTATTTGACAACCACTTTAGCTCAGCATTTTCTTCGTTTGAAGCACCGAAGCCGCAGGGCGAAGCCGCACCTGGGCCTCCCAAGATTGTATGTTTATGATATTATACCAATTATTATATGTATCCATATTTTCCAGATTATGTATCATAAATATATCATAAATACCATAAAACTAAAAAAAAACATCCCGTTTTTTTCATCCCATTCATGGCTTGGTTTCATCGCCTTGATGTCAACCCGCGTTGACGACTCGTTGACTTCCCATCGTTTCTGAATGGGGTGTTTGGGGGGGTATCCCGACCATCCAACATCAACTAGGTTTACCCACTAACACAAGCGTTCGCCCATAAAAACACAACGTCAGCAAGCGTGTTTTTCCGCTGTTTTTACGTCAGATGTTTAAACGGTAAAGTCTACGCTGGTATCATGATGTTCCCGAGCTGCATCTGGGTCAAGTTCAAGTGGTTACCTAGGGAGGTCATCCCAATCTCAAGCAACTGGTAGCCCAGTTAATGGATACCGTGCAGGAAAATATAGCTGGTGATATGTGTTGTTATATAATGTGTTTGGCAGAGATACTCTGCACGGTTTTTGCTGGTTTGTCTAATTTTTGCCATCAAAGTTACAAGAAAGGTAGGTCTCCCACAGCCTCTAAATCTACCTGAAAAAGATGTTCCAACATGTTCCAATGATATTCGTACATTCCATCCCTGGAAGTCATGGGGAATCCCCAGTCGTCACCATGCTTCTTTCCCGCAACGACTCATGGTCATCCACGACTTGCCCTGCAGTCGCTGAGGCAAAGGGCTAAAGGCGATGACGTTGCCAATGACGGCGAACCAAATCACCTGTCGCCGGATGCCATGGTTAGTGATAGATTGACATAGATTATATAGATTGTTACTGTAACAAAAGATTATATAGAATAATTATGTAGCTTATATGGATATATAGATTGTATAGATTATATAGGTAACAAAAGTAGTAACACATGTTTTTTTCAAGGGAATTGTGAACGAATTGGTTGGATGGGAATTTAGATGATGGAATTGGAATTGATCATATGGGACAATTACAAGTAATCTATTTGGTAGTAGCGAATTAGTAATAGGGGATTGATTTAAACCCCATGGTTTGATAATACTAGTGTGGATGATGACGTAGAATCAACCGCCATACTGTGGTGTTAAGTACAGTATATATATATATATATCGCTACTGTCATTCTTATTAGTATAGTATTAATACCCATATTGTCATTCTTATTCGTATAGCTATTGTAATGTATTATATAATTTATAATTCCAATATCATTCTCAGCATTACCCATTAATCATATTACTATTTGCATAATCATTGATTTCAAATATGTCAACAACCACTGCGAATCATTGCGGCTATCCGGATGGTCAGCCTCAACGCCGAAATCACAAAACTTCACTAAGCTGACATCATCATCCGACCATGCATATAGGTGAAAAACACTGAGAAATCACATCCGACCATGCAATGTATAATATATAGGGGAAAAAACACATGGGAACTTGCAAAATATCACCGGAATATCATAGTAAATCTATGGAAATCCGAAATCTGGAGAAATGGGAACATCACATGGGAACATCATTGGGTGGGGTATACAATAGTACGTCTGGATAATATGTCTGGATTTAATGATAAATCACCAAGCTGAAATATGGTTCCGTCGTCATATATTGATCCAGACCCCTGGTTGAGCAAGTACAAGGTTTCAGAAAGACACCCGGCACCGAAAACTCCATTCGGCTCTGGATCACAGCCAGCATTCGCCCCCAAAAAAATGGTAAATTCAAAGAGAAAATGGGGGGTTTTGATCTCCTCCCATTTGCTTCAAATCAGAAATCCCCGAGTTTGCTGCGCATCCTGAATGTCATCTATTAGGTAATCCCCGGAAGTGAAACAGAAGATTTAAAGCCAATTCATCACATTTCATCACTATTGAAGTAGGATTTAAGTAATTCATCACTATTGAAGTAGGATTTAAGTCATTCATCACTATTGAAGTAGAATTTAAGTCATTCATCACTATTGAAGTAGGATTTTTACATGATTTTCCTATCCCTTTTTGGTTGGCTTCCTCTACAACGTCCTCATGGTTTTCTCCCGAAACGGCGCCTCAATGTACGGGCTGCCAGGCAATGAATGTACCTCCGGCACACATGTGACCCCAAAAAAACTGGAGGTAGTTTCTAGAGATTTTACACCTACCAACTAAACAGATATAAAAAAATGATATGATATGCCTATATATGTCTATTAATGCATCTATTAATATGCCTTACTCCCTAATGTTTGTACTTTTTTCCGTCAATTTCTGGGTATGGGGCACAGAGTCTCCTTGCAAAACGGTGCCAAAAAAAATTCAAACGCCCAGAGACTGGGCCATAGAATGCAGTTGGAATATGCAAAACATGGAAATGGGTCAAAGGCTATGACTGTATATCCCATAGGATCCATGTATGGTATATATGCTAACATTGGGGGTATATTGATGGTAAATGTAATCATATATAGCATACATGGATCCTATGGGTATATAATAATACTACCATGTATTGCTTTCCGGTGATGAACATCGCATATTTAAGGAACCGAAATGTAAGCGCCACCCATACTCCAACAGGAACGATTTTGGATGTGTTGTGGTAAGTCCTTTTGAAACGGCCCGAGTACAACCATCATCCTCAACATTTCTTACAATCATTCCTCTTAGCATGGCAAACAACGTGTTTGATTTTCGCTAAGAGTACCGAAAAATATCCAAGAACCTAATATATCATCAACAAAACTTCAGCTTCCATCCCCATCAATAATGTTCTGCTTTTTCACGGGCTCCAAACCCCAGTTTTCCACACATTTTCACACCCCCTGAAAAACCAGCCGCCCATTCGCGCCCCCGGACCTGCAGGAAGGGCAGGGTCAAGGTCAACAAGACCAGCGCAGCCTTGTTGAAGTTGCCGCCAAAGGCCGTGGCTGATCTCAGCGACGTGGCCAGATGCAATGGATTTTTGGCTTTTCTGAGAAACGCGTGGATGTGAATTAATATGGATGTGAATCACCAAGAAAATATATCATGAAAATATCTAGAGATCTATAGATTTATAGATATCATTATATATTTCATATTATTTTATTATCACTCACTGCATTCTTTCGGAAGACACATTGACAAATGACAGGATCAACAAAAAAAACGCCAAAACAATGGGAATCTCACCATAGTCCATCCCAATTACGCGCCCATTCGCCCAGAGAAAAAATGACTGGCAGGTGGTTCAACATATGCCCCTAATATCACCGAGTAATTTCATGTAATTTCCATCCCAACTCTTATTCTTGAACATGTTCAATCTTGTTCAACTAATCCCACCTAATCAACATCCAACAGAAACTATGGTGGATGTAAGACAACACAGCCAGCGGACGGCGAAAGCGTGTGCACGATGCTGAACTGGACAATGTTATACCTCAGTGTCAGTCGGTCTCTTGAACCACCGATTCTTCAGGTACTCCTGGAGTCATTTTCGAACTTCAATGCTGCCACTGAATGATGAGAGGCGAAATCAGATTTCTGGAGTTTGATTTCTCAAATGACACGTATATTTCCAACATCCATTTATTCTAAGACATAGATCAAGGGCTGTTCACTAGAGCCACGACCGAAAAAACTGGGACCACCAATTGGGTCCCCGAGCATGAAGGAAAACCTGCCAGCCGCGGCGGCTGGGATGACTGGTGGGTTTCATGAATTTTCATGATATAGTCCTTACCGGATCATAACTGGTGGAATGCTTACCACCCTTGCAGTCTTCGCTTGGCCCTGCGTAGATATCGATCTCTTTGTGTTTTTCGATGTTTTTCGTGCGGTGTTTAACAGCCCCCCAAGCCGTGACGGGAGAGAATCACCATCCAAATACACCCCCAAAAAGTTAACATGCAGCCCGAAAAATGGGGTCATGAAGACGCTAGTACCACAGGATGTGGTGTTTGTTGGTTCCAAGTCACATGAAAAAAGTGTCCATGTATACATGGACTATATATATACAATTATATACATATGTTTTGGTGATTCTGGGGGCCTCCATGTCGGGGATGAGAAACTTTGGCTGGCAAGTATTGTGAAAGCTGACCCCCCTGGCCCCCTTCTTGAAAAACTGCGATCGCGACGTCACAACTAATTACACAAAATAAACTCAGGTGCTATCCCCAACAGCTTGAAAGCTTCTCGTTTTTGCCGTAAAAAGTGCTTATGCCAAAAAAAAAATCGGAACCCTCCGGAACCTCACAAGGCCTCCGGAACCTCACAAGGTCTCTGCACCGGAACCCTCCGGAACCTTGACCGGAACCTGGTGTTGAATCTGCACCGGATCGCACCGGAGGTCATCTGGGCCAAAGACCCCATAGCAAAGTTTTGACATTGGGGGGTCCGGCCCCAGAGAGCTGGCAAGTTCGCCCTGTGGAATCCACTTCGAGTTCGCCTGGTGGCATGTACTGGATCTATCCATCAGGGCGGCCCAAACAAAAGTATTTCATAGTATTTCATATATTATATATGTTTCTATATGATCATACATATCCTGTATAGATCATATATGATCAAATCACATCAGTTTTTCATATTGACAAATTATATCCCAATTATACTGATATGACAATATTGTATAGATATAATATATCAAATCACCCAAATATGATCTAACAGATTGACCTTTTCCGTCCCAATTTCGCTGGAAATCCCCGTCCCCTCCGCACACTCCACTCAGCGCGAAGAGAGCGAAGGTCCCGGGAGCGATGCGCATCACCTGGCAACGGCGAAAAATTCGGCGATTTTCCATGGGAAAAGCACCTAGGAAAATGGTGAGTTGAACGTGACATGGAGATTTCAGGGGATTTTTGATCAGATTTATCCAGCACATTTGGGGATAGGGTGCATCAAAAGCTGGTTTATCCCTGGAAAACGGCGATATCTAGGACCTAGGACACATATTGGTAGATAAGGACACAATTATTGAACAAGGTCAATAGGTGTCACCCATTATGAAAAATTTAAGAACTAACGCAAGTAACGTAATATGAAAAACAAATGCAGCACTGGCGGGAGAGAAAGGACATCTTACCATATCCAGCTCTGGAGTTCCATCTGGACCTGCCTGACATTGAAACCTCAGCTTTGACCTCCTGAGTAATACACCCCAGACTCCGTGTGGAACACAAGAAACACCACCTAATTTACCTTTGGGGGGTAGGCGCTTAATTGTGGGATTTCTGGTTTTGGGTTTTAAAGACTCTGTGACTTCTATGCAAAATGCATAGCTGTGGTAGACCCAAAGACATGGTAACGGCGCTGATAAGAGGCCGTGCAGTGGTGTAAGATCCACATTCGTAGCATCAGTGTCCAATCGCAATTTCCTGAGGGTTTTTCAACATTTGCATCATATCAATGTGTTTTCAATGAGCTTAAAACCACGTAGTGTTCACCGAAAATACTCATGTTTGAGTGTTTTAACTCAAAAAACGGAATTTTTTATGACAACTCTTGTTTTCGAAACTTTGCTTGACATGAATTCTGATTTTTTTTGGCATTCACAGGCACAGCTCGATAGTTAACTTCTATACATTCCTGTGTGTATAGAAATGCAAGAGAACCTAGCAGTAGCGTAGCATGACGTATGTGTGGTAGTGCAAGAGAAGCGAGCAGTAGCGTAGCATGACGTATGTGTGGAAGTACAAGAGAAAGAGCAATAGCGTACCACGAAGTGTGTATAGAAGTGCAAGAGAACCTAGCAGTAGCGTAGCATGACGTATGTGTGGAAGTGCAAGAGAACCTAGGAGTAGCGTAGCATGACATATGTGTGGAAGTACAAGAAAACCGAGCAGTAGCGTACCATGCGGTGCGTATAGAAGTGCAAGATAGAAGTGCAAGAGAACCTAGCAGTAGCGTAGCATGAAGTGTGTATAGAACTGCAAGAGAACCTAGAAGTAGGGTAGCATGAAGTCTGTGTGGAAGTGCAAGAGAACCTAGCAGTAGCGTAGCATGACGTATGTGTGGAAGTACAAGAAAACCGAGCAGTAGCGTACCATGCGGTGTGTATAGAAGTGCAAGATAGAAGTGCAAGAGAACCTAGCAGTAGCGTAGCATGAAGTGTGTATAGAAGTGCAAGAGAACCTAGCAGTAGCGTAGCATGAAGTCTGTGTGGAAGTGCAAGAGAACCTAGCAGTAGCGTAGCATGACATATGTGTGGAAGTACAAGAAAACCGAGCAGTAGCGTACCATGCGGTGTGTATAGAAGTGCAAGATAGAAGCGCAAGAGAACCTAGCAGTAGCGTAGCATGAAGTGTGTATAGAAGTGCAAGAGAACCTAGAAGTAGCGTAGCATGAAGTCTGTGTGGAAGTGCAAGAGAACCTAGCAGTAGCGTAGCATGACGTATGTGTGGAAGTACAAGAGAACCGAGCAGTAGCGTACCATGAAGTGTGTATAGAAGTGCAAGAGAACCTAGCAGTCGCAATGAACGTTAACATTCCCCCCACCCACCCACCCGAACCGGTTAACAAACACAATGACCAGAACCACGCTGAAACAGAAAAAAGTGAAGACAGCACACGGCCCCTTAACAGCGACACCAAAAATATGTTTATATATTATACATACATACATATATATATATATATATATATAGTTTTTTGACATATTGTGCAATCCCCCGAAATCATGCTTATGAAATTGATTATGTAGTCACAAGATCATCCGAAATAAATTGAAATGATCCATATATGCATGTTCCATCAAAAAGTGACAAAATCCTCCATCACCAAAATAATTTCATGTGCTTAAGTCTGACTTGCCTACAAAATATGCTATTTCTCTGACTGGTCTACAAAATATGGTATATCCATTCCATTCCAACTGGTTAATGATAATTTCCCCCAAAAAAATGATCAACCCAGACAATTAGTCATTAAAAAGTCCGAAAAAAACCTGGTTAATCTGCCAAACAGTTACAGTAGTCATTTAAAAATCTAAAAAAAAACTGGTTAATCTTAGAATTTCCCAACTGGTTTTTAAAAAATGGCCAACAAATCCTTGGGCCTCACGGAGAATCATGAAATCCGTGGCATCCTCCGTGTTGAAGACCTCTTGCGGCGATGAATTTGAGGAGCTGAGAATGGGGGATCCAAGTCATCAGGGGTGTTAATATTAACATGTTATATAATATATATAGTGTATATATATAGATATATATCATATATATAATATAAGATATACATATACTATATATATATATATGTTATATATATATGTTATATATATATGTTATATATATATGTTATATATATAATTATATATATATTATGTATATTGTATGGATGAATTTGGATGATTAATGGAATGGGTACCCCCATAAAAAGGAAACCTCCAAAGCTGTTGATTCTAGATGTTGGTTGTGCCCCACTCCGCTTTGTGAACTCATCCAATCATAAATGTGCTGTTCGTGCCACCAATTTTCGACATGTTTCCCACTTAATGTGTCTATGTTCCCATGAACTATGCGCGTTTAATCTCCAACTAACTATGTATTTTTGATAGTTATACTCCAATCATATCTGATTCTCCTCATTAACATTAGTGTAATTGCAGTAGTCCCATTACTTCTCCCATTGTGGACATATCTCATTATGTTATCTCATAACTTTCCCATGCCCTCAATATGTCCACCCCCCCAAAAGAAAAAGTTGGCTATATATCATATATCATACATCCCCTTTATATCATATGTTCCCCATGATTATCCCACTCTATCCCCATTGATTTTAGTTTAATCCCGTTCAAAATGATTAGCTCACCGTTTTTCCATTCTTCCCTGTTAACATAATTAGTTAACCATTGAACATAACTAGTTAACCATGATTCCCACTTAAGCCATTTAACATAATTAGTCAACATTATGTCAAATTCTATTCATTAACTATTTCTTATGATACCCTCTGGTAATTTAACATAGGTAATTTAACATAGCTATTGAAAATGGCCATTTATAGTTGATTTACCCATTAAAACATGATGATGTTCCATCGTTTTTTGTAAACGTTTACCAGAGGCTACTTATTGTCCTTAAATATCCCGATGATTTCCGATGTTAGATCATTAGATACCACTAATCCATTGATATGATCAAATGTCCGATGACATATTCCTATCCCACTCATGATAGTCATAATATATGTCCATTAACAAGTGGTATTATCACATTATATATACAGTAGATGGGTTTACTATAAGGCTGGATAGTTTACTATAAGTGAACCAGAAACATATGTCCAATTATGCTCCATTATGCCTTTTAAGTAAAATGGTTGTGGAATAGTCCAGTTCACCATTAAGAGTTTGATATTCGTTAACATGCTGTGATTTGCCCAGAATATCCTATGATCCCGATTTTCTGATGGACATATGACTCTGACATAAACGTAAATAAGGCGATTATCATGGCATAGTTATCCCTAACGATCATTTCACTAATGTGGCGGTGATGTCGTTAGTCGTTGTCCGATTAATTGTGGAAATATATGGGCTATCCTAATGATTTCCCCATGAATATGTCCTATAATAACTAATTGTTCATTGACATTACTGTACAATATCTTTTCAATGATATCCTAATTGTGGTAGCTATTGTCCAGAAATGTCCAGAATATCTCAGTCAACCATATGATATGATAGTTGATATTAGTCAACCATTCGCTGATTTTCCATGAAATTCCCATTGTACCTGTTGTGATCCCACGAAAATTGTGGTTAAATCTCCCAATTTAATCACCATTTATAACATTGTATAACCATTAACATGTTCATATCATCCAATGAAATGACAATTCATATGGACAATATCAGTGGATGGTTGCGAAATCCTGCATCACCCAACGGATGCTTGAAACCCAAACAAAATCATGGGATGTTTACCATCGTTTTCAACTGGTGATTGGGATTTCGCAGGCCCATCCACCGTATCAGTGACATATCCCAATTCCCAAAAATATGGACATCTCCCAATGATTTCCCCACGATATCGGAGATTTCCATAGGAATTTCCACCCTTCTTTTCCTCCGGTAAAACGGACGCGCACCTCGGGCCATTGTCCAGGCACGGGCTTCTCCAAGAACCTCAATGAATCTGAAAAATCTGAGTTGCGATGATCACATTCCCAATGGAAAGTCATGAAAAAATGGTCCAAACCAGCAAGAATATATAGCTATATATAACAATAACAAAACTATTTTTAAACAGTAGTAAATCTAAAAACAATATATTAGAATTGAAAAATCAATTAATATGTATATAACTTTATAGTAACGGTAATAAACATTAGGGGATAATGGCATTACACTACTTAACAAATACTGTTGTCTGATAACTAAAAGAATACCTGAAACCATCAAGCAGTACATACAGTTGGCAAACGTTGGTTAAAACAAATGCCAACACAAACGTCGATACACCAAAAAAATGTTTTTATATGGTGCACGTATATTTTGCATATATAGAAACCCCAAAAAGTCGAAACGTATTTCCAGAGTTTTAGAAACAAATATATTTACTGTACTTAATATTTCCAGTTTACAACTACTGTTCTGTCTGGGAGTGAGAAAAACTTCATCTGAATCTATGTGGACGTGATCCATCTATCTGTGTTGCTCCTCGGAGCTCAGGTGTACAAGTTGCCTGGCTGAATGGCTGAAATCCATTGAAATACCTTGTGACTTCCTTCGGGCCATCACCATTTTATAGTTCATGGATATCCAAGTCCAAGCCATTGTTTAAACTTCATATAGATACAAGTTGCCATTTGTTTAACTTCAAATACAGTAAATATAGATAAAAATTCGTCATGAATAGACATAGATTAAATGACAAAATCACTCCACATCAATCAACATCCTGTAGCACATTTCCCCCGAGCTTGGAGGACCGTCGCCTTTTGTTGTGGTTGGATCACCGAGCAACACCGCAAAGGGCACAAGGAAGATGGTGGCGGGCACTGACATGTAGGCCACCGTATCATAAACCTCGGTCCGAAACCGAAAGATGGTGCTATTTGCAGCTGTGAAATGTAAACCATAGCAGCTGGGGTACCAATGTGCCGGAAAAAAAAATAGTTCTGTTTAGTACTACTGTTGCATACTGTTGCCCGAGTTAGCGAAGTGGCTGGTTGTTGGGGTCTTCTGTATATCATGCATTGAATACGCCCCACTTCTAAGGAGGCATACTCCACTTGAAAACCACTGAATATTTCACTGCACGTCTAAGTATAGACCATACTAACACTGAACTATCTAACTTCACACAACATCTTGAGACATACACATATCGTGCTGGGACAAGCGACCACAAAAGTCATCACAACAATACAATGGTTGACCCCCAGTTTACCAATTGGGGGGTCCTCCACATAGTGATCATTCCAATATTACCCTCTGGTAATTTAACATAACTATGGAAATTCACCATAGAAATAGTGAATTTTCCCATGAAAAATTGTGTTTTTTCATGGTTATGTAAACGTTTACCAGAGGGTACTTGCTAATATAAATATGGTGTTTTTGAGATGGGACGACCCAGGTTTTCGATGTCAATCCTGCTGTCGCCAAAAAAGATCCCACATCATCCCAATATGTCGTCCCAGTATGTATATATATATATATATCCACGTACAGACACCCATATGTCATATCAACATATATCATCATATATCAACATATATATATACTCTTTGGTGGTTTCAACCCCTCTGAATATTAGTCAGTTGGGGTTACTATTCCTAATATATGGAAAAATAAAAAATGCTCCAAACCACCAACTAGTGTGTATATATATATATCAAATTATATCAACTTTGCTATTGAAACCTATTACTGTATATCACATATCCCCATTATATCCTGATAAACAGTGCCAGAATAATTACTTAGGGGCCATCTGGTAGTTACCGACTGTTCAGAAAAGGATTCCCAGTTCATGATGATAATCCCGAATAGATCGAGAACTATGTACAGGTAATTACAGTATTATGTATGAAATAGAACATATATAATATACGTATAGGTATAATACATATATATATATATATGAGTTAATACCCCCGAACTAATCATCAACCAACCATCATTTGTCAATTGTGTCAATTCTATCCGCATATTTTTAGATTATATCAAAAAACATCCCCCTATAGGGTTTGATATCCACCCCAGACTTTGTCATGTTCCACATATCCCCCTATTTACATCTCCACATTCCTACAAAATGATCGGATATAAGTGAGTGATGGGGACAGGGATAACTAATCTTATATCCCCCTATTACATCCTCATATCATTGTTTTATCAATTATGATTTCCTGCAAATGAACAGTGTTCGAAACCCTCTGTCGTCCCTGTATATGAGTTGGTTAATAGGAGTTCCCAGCGCATGGCTTGTGATAGTCCCCAGTATATTGCAGAACCCCCAAACTAATCATTAAACAGGCGTGCCGGACGCAGCCGCTGCTCAAATGACTTTAGTTGTGTAAGTGATTAAGAAACATTAAGAACCCATAATATGAGTTATATCCCCAAATGTGTGGATTATATTTTTAAGAAAAATAAGTCCCCAGTAATTATATTATATTGGAAAGCACAACATAGTAAAACCCTGATCATACTCCATCATCAAAAACATGTGTTGTATAGCCATGTATAGCCCCTTTATTTCAGGATGCGGTGACGAAATCCCAAAAAAAAACCAAGCGACGCTCATCTTCATCTCTCCCAGCACGCCAGCCAAGGCCAGGTTTAAGGATCCGCAGAGCAGGGACAAAATGCATATCACCACCTGCTGATGCTAAGGAAAACCCAGATCTCCATAAAATGTTTATAAAATGTTGAGGAAATGAAATTCTGAGAAAAATGAGCCGCCCAAAAATGAAAATGAATGAAAGTGGGAACCGAAAAACTTAAAGTTGATTTCATGGGAAGTATGGGTTTAAGGTGTATTTCGGGAAAAAAGGGTTGTAGAATTGTTGGCTCTGAAGCAGGTCCAACATCCAGAAATGGCGGACAAATCAAAAATGGTGGAAGATAACCAAGATAACCAGAAAAAATATGGGGAGTGAAACATCTCAAGAAACGGGATTTATGCACATATCTCAAAATGCAGTTTGACTTTCGCCCAGTCCTTCGCAAAACTTTCGCGAAAATACCCCTATCCGCAGACCCCAGCCATCAGCAGGGGGCGCATCAAAGGAACCGCAAACACCAGGGGCCTTGGTGTTTGGCTCTCGCAAAGCCTCACTTTTGGAAGCTTGGCTGCTGCATTTGGAGCTTGTTTCTTGAGACTTCAGAAAGCTAGGCAGTACCAGCGGCAGGTACAAGGATGTGCTTCAAGACCATGGTATTTGGCTGTGGCGAAGCCTCACCTTCGGAAGCTTGGCTGCTACCTATGACGGGAAAGGTAAATGTGCGGTACCATTCTCCTGCCGGACCCCGGGCCCCCGGGCGGCAGGAGGTGGTAGCACCGAACAAGCTGTAATGTATACAATGATAATGATTCATAATATCCGACTTTCGCGAAATTTTCGCGAATAAAAAAATATCTTTCGCGAACTCGAAAAAAATTGCGAGGGTTTCCAACATAACTTCGCACGGCTTTCGCAATTAAAACTTGTAAGGACCTTTAGATCAACCACCATATATAGTATAGTATACTAATATTATATCATATCATATTAAATAAAATTATATTATCTTATATTATATTAATATATTGTATTCTTACCAGATCAGGGAAAATTGTTTTTGAAACCATGGACGACTGGGGCATCATATTTTCTACGCAAATGATGGGACATTGACGATCAAAGACGAGCTGGGAGTTGAATGGAATTGAGTGGAATTGACATGAATTGACCCAGAAACGTGAAGCTTCAAACGCCTCTGGTGTCATCATAACACTTGAAAACCCCCAATTTACTTCAATGATATTCTCTGCAAACCACCATTGTTTGGGGCATTTGCTCATATTAACCACTATTAACCATTATTAACCACTATTAACCACCATTATTCACATAAGATTAAGTGGTTTATCTATAATATTTGCTCATAGTTTGTCAATATTTCACCCGATTTTCTGAGCCAGGCCACACCCAGGACCATGTTGGAGGAGGAGTGTCCCTTCTCAGCAGAGCCTCGGAAGTAGGATCCGATGTCATGCCATGTGTCCGTCTGTTTTTGCCTCAAGGTATCTTTTGGTAAATAACCAGCAATAAATGATACCAAACAATAATACCAGCAATATTGGTATATCATGATATTTTATCATATTTTATCTATACAGTTATGTACCAATAATGATAATAACACAAATAATCATGAACAATAATACCAGCAATAAATAGCAACAATGATAATATATAATAGTAATTATGTTCTGGTTGGTGGTTGAGCCTACCCCTTTGAAAAATGATGGACTTCGTCAGTTGGGATGAGTATTCCATTCCCAATATGATTGGAACGTCATAATCCAGTCATGTTCCAGTCCCCACCAACCAGCAGTAGATGGGTTTATCTCCAACTTGGAGGTACAAATGGACCATGGTGGATCAAACCATGACCCAATTTGGGGATGGGGATTCTCCCCGGTGTAGCGTTGGCATACCATCTGGTTATGACTAACATAGCCATGGAAAATCAGCATGTTGAATAGGTAAACCATCTAAACATAGGCCATTTTCCATGTTAAATAGCCAGAGGGTAAATCTCCATGTTCAATCACTTTGATGTCAATCCTTATACGCATTAAATATCATTTGCACAATATATGACCATGTGTCACACACAAAAAAAAAATGTGGTTCGCATGTTCTTTATCTCCAAATCCCACGATTCAAAAAAAAATGTTCCGAAGGTTGTAAGCTTACAGTTTGCCCATGTTCAAATAGATGAGCTCCATGATGTCCAAAAATTATTGTTCCATATTATTCAATATATTGTTTCCATGTTTTTATTTTGGAGTTCTGGCACAGTGCGGTCCAGGCACCCATAATCTTGGCAATGGTAAAGAGTGCCGCAAAGCACACACCCAGCGTCATCAATCCAATCCTGGGGGAGGGAAACCGGAAATTGAAACTATTGGAAACTGGATTATATACCATTAAGGTACCAGTTCATCAAGCACAGAAATTGTGGTTAATATACTGTTAATGATGATGGTTAATGATTTATATACCATTATATACTATTATATACTATTATATGCTATTTTCATACCATTGTAACATGATATACCGATGTTTAAATTTTGCTACCCCATGTTCCCATGGCAAAAGCATAAGGGACGAGTCCTTTTCTGAAAACTTCCTCATCCCCAGTGAAGCACACAGATTGACCCCTGTTGTGTGTTTATTCCAAAACCAACTGGAGTGAATATGAGGGGAAAAATGCACTATCTAAAAACACAAAAAAAAATCCAGGGGGTTGCTTAAAAATGCTGGATACTGCAGATACCCAAGTCACCATGACGACTGGATGATGACTGGTGTCCCCATGGCCCCCATGGCTCAACCTCCATAGAAAAACCCTTGGTTCATCCCAAGCGTCTCAGCAATCCGGCAAGGTTTGAACGGATAGAGACCGAACATCGCTAACCTTAGGCCGGGTCGGGTCGCATGGCCAGCTGCTAGTTGTCATCATGGATATCTTAAGGGATACATGTCAAAACCCAGAAACATACTACTGTAATAGAAAATCTATATAGAATCAACATAACTAGAGACATACTACTAGAGACATACTGTAGTTATGTTTAACATGCTGCAAAAAACAAAAATGTTTATTTACCCTGTTTCATTTGGGGATGTGGAGCCGCTGTTTCAAAAAAAAACTCTGGAGTCTGTGGAGTTGACCTATTTCGCTACAGTTCCTGTCCAGCCACCCTTGCTGTGACATGAAGGTGGTCAGGGGCAAGCAGGACCGGATGATGAGGTTCACGGCAATGCTGATGTACCTCTGCAACGAATGGCCCATTGAAGCAGCAAATACGGGGAGCTCATTGAGATCATGACTGGTTGGTGGTTGACCTACCCCCCTGAAAAATGATGGAGTGAAAGTCAGTTGGGATGATTATTCCATTCCCAATATATGGAAAGTCATAAAATTCCATGGTTCCAGTCACCACCAACCAGATGAGGATACCACTGGTTCTGTGGGGAAAAAAACCTGGGATGATGATCGGGGAGATCATAAGAGAGACTGAATCAACATCTTTGGCAAATGAAGATGAGCGGCTTAACTATAAAAACATTACCATCTATAAAAACATTACCATCTGACGGTCAACAAAAATGGGAAAAAAAAGTCAAGACATCATCACCAAAACTAACAAGGGTATGTCAGGGCCACCCAAAAAAAAAACTCCCGTTCGGGTATTTTTGGAGCGGTGCCATCAATAAGATGCATTTGATGTGTTTCCCTTTCTCTCTCCCTATGAATATATGGTACCTTTATGATCATATATGCATGTAATGGAATTAGTTTGTCCAAAAAAGAATAGCCCATGATATGGCCAGTGAGGTTTCCAACTACCAGAGGTAGTTTTTCAACCCCTATATCTTTTATACGTAAAATGGTGCTGTTCCACTTCAATTTCCCATGGATTTTTCATGTTGATCCATGACTTTCATTGATGTTCCAGGTCTCAGTCTTTTTTGGGGCCAGAAAAAAGGTAAAATGGTGGCTTCACCATCAAAAATAAGGGTCATCTATGGTCATCAAAAATATCTGGCGGCAGGTCATAACCCATGGAAAAATGGCATGGTGTGCAGGAAAATGTTTCCATCATTTTAATGGGTTCTGATGGAGATCCAAAAATGGATCATTAATGGTTTCCATTAATGTTTCGTCATACCAAAAAGATCCAAAAAAATGACGAAATTCATCGAAATTTCACACGGTCCGGACCCATTCTGGTCGTCGCTTATTTCGACAGGCGATTCAGGGCACCCCAAACTGAAGTTGTTCAAGGCAATGTTCAAAGCGAAGACACTTCCTCAGCCAGATCTGAGATCCATATGCGGATGTAAAAATATATTTCGCATCAAAAGTCACCATCATAAGTCTTGTCTTCCATGTTTTTGGGACAATCATGGTAAAAATGTTGTTGTTTTTATGACAAACATGTCGCAAAAAAATGGACGTATCATCTCAGGAGATCCGCCATGGCGATCGAAAAAAGCACCATGGCCTATGCCATTACTATTAGACTTAGACATGGTGAATACTTAAAAGTAGTAGTACTGGCCAGTACTGGCTCACAGAAAAAGCCATGGTTCATCAATCTATAAATATAACGATCAACGCCGTTCTTCAAAGTGGTCATTCAACGATCACCATTCGGAGGACTGTTGTACATCTGCCGTTCAGCACAGTTGAGCAAGAAACTCAAAGCTACCTCGTCAGTTAATTCACAATGTCATATTAATAATAATATAGTACAATAAGTTATATAATAATGATAATAGTAATAATTAATAATAACTATACATTCAATTGACGAAGATGTGGAGAAACCATGAACGTCGCTCTCCAATTTTCCCATGGCCGCGCGACTCGATGTCCATTGTTTTCTACCACTAGGGTCATGGAAGAATTACATGACTCATGTTTCGCAAAATCAAACATTCAAGATGACCATAATCATATTGTTTAATATCAACTCATATGTTCAATGCTAACATCATAAGCCATCAATCTCTGGTCCCTTGTCTGGTGGTTTCAACATATGTTTCAACATCTTTCGACGAAAAAGAAAAAAGCGCATCGAAAAAGATATATAAAAAGCATCGCCAAGTTTATCCAAGTTTCCAAAGATGCAAATGCTAATGACCTCATTGCATGAAGTGAGTCGCTTCGTTTCAATCCTCGAGTTGTCCGACGAAAAAACCGTCGGAAGACTGCCGAGGTGACCCAGAATTTTTGAAGAGCAGCGATTTCTACAATCCTGGAGTAGATACGGAATCTTCAAAAAAATCTGTTTGTATATCCCATAGGATCCATGTATGGTATATATGCTAACATTTGGGGTATATTGATGGTAAATGTTACCATATATGGCATACATGGATCCTATGGGTATAGTAAATTGAGAAAAGACCTATAGTAAATTGAGATTCTGGGAAAAAAAAAGAGTCATAGACTATTTCAAGATTTAATAAAAAACGATTTAACCAAAAAGTGATGCCAAGAACAGAAAATGTGGAAGTAACGAACCTCTACCTTGGTCAATCCAGAGAAGAGGCGGGAATGGCTTGAAATTTATGATACCAAAAAAACGAACATGCAAATGTACTTTTTTTTATGTATGAAAACCTATTATCAATACTATGAACTATGAACTACCGGGGAGATGTCCAGCTATACCATGCTATGCCCGCTACATCCCGCATACCCTAAATATCATCTAAGCCTGGTACCTGGCTGAACATCCAAATAGCTGGTAATCATCCCATCTCCGATTGCTACCCATCCGACTGTATCTGTCCGTATCTGTACTGATCAACCAAATTCAACCAGTATTGCGCTCAATTGGACATTCTAAAATTGCTGATGGCTACTACAAGTTCTACTATACAATATAGTAGTATACAATGATCCATTTATAGTGAACATTAGTGAACTATTTCAATTAAAATTGCTGACCGGAATAGTAAAATAAATGGATCCAATTTTTTCGGCAAATCATGAAATCTCTGGCACATCACAACGCAACGCAGCTGGATGCTGCCGAAAGACTTGTACGGAGTATAATACCTCGATGTGTGGAATCCCAATGGTGATGTTGGGTCACTGAAGTAAGTGACATTTTTGGAGTTACGAATGGAAGGGGTGCCCTCTGTCTCTATGTCTTCAGATCAGATTTTCAGATGAGTTTAGTCTGGTTCAACAGGGAAATGTCGGCCAATGGGATGAGAAAAATTGCCACTTTCATGGGGAAAATGAGGACAGTGTCCTCGGCGAATAAAAAGAGGGATCCATAGGGATCCTATTCTCAAAGCCATGTAATTATAATCCATAGGATCCATGTATGGTATATATGCTAACATTGGGGGTATATTGATGGTAAATGTTACCATATATAGCATACATGGATCCTATGGGTAATCCATGTGTAGATCATAGATCCGAAACACTGTTATGATCTTCAATTCATCCACATCAGAAAACGCCGAAAAGGGTATCTCAAAATTGGAGCTATATCCAAACGGTGGCACAAAGCTGGAGTAGCAACCTCTGCCGCCCCAAAAACTCTGCCGAAAAGCACTATGACGTGGTTTTCCAATTGTTTTTTCAATGTAGACATGACATGAGATGTTTCAAGGGCCTCTGTGGTGGGACCCGGTGCAAAATAAATCAACATCTGGTTGAATGCTCGGAAGAGGACAAATGGAACATACCCAGCCCTCCGCCCTTGTGCAAACAAAGATGACACCGGAAACGTTTTCCATGATTCCAAGTCCATGCTTTCAGTGCATCAGTAAGTCAAAAACTACGAGTTGATGTCATAGTCACATGAAAATGACACAATAAAAAATCCATGGGTTTTATAATATATTTATAAACACATTATACACATAATATTCATCATGACTATGGATTTTTTAAAAACACATAAAATCGAGCCGTCGCCAGGTACCCCAAATTTCCAGCCAGGTCGCAGCAAACCATACCTGGCAAGAAACGCAGCTTGGTTACCCTCTGGTAAACTAACGGAACCATGGAAAATCATGGAATATCACCATGTTGAATGGGTAAATCCACTAATTTTCAATAGCAAACTGTGAATGTTTACCAGATGGTAACCAGCAAAAATCATGGTACCAACGGTGGGGTGAACCCCAGAGGAATGGAGTTGAATCAGCAATGATCTGCCTGATCTGAGTCTAAAATTGTTGTTTAAAGTGTACCGACAATGTCATCCACTGATCAATCATCATTTCCCCACACAAACCTGATATTTGGTGGCGATGTTGGGATATGTTGGGATCCATGGTTCACCTCATGGTTAATAAACCCTGATAAACCACTTAAATGTTGGATCCCATAAATATTAAACTCGGTGAAATTTGGGGTACCATGAAACCTTGGGAGAAATCGCCCCTTTTTTTGACACAACTTTCAACAGTGTTGAAACTTGTTGAAACAACGGGCTTTCCATGGGGCAAACTTTCAGCCAGGGATTTTGGGGTGTAACCAGATGGTCAACCCTGGATTTCCGTTCAACTCCTAGGGTGTGAAAAAACAAATGGGAAATTGGGGGGACCAATAAAGTATCATACTGTGGATGGAAGAAATCCTGCACCAGTTGGTAACTATTGGGAACTATAAAACATTGTAAATAATGGGATTACAATGGGATAAACCATCTATTAACTGGTGCAGGATTTCCTCCATCCACAGTA
>Ga0126342_10001942_pt1 | contig 30928 bp, 26 predicted proteins | sample Cyp1metagenome_FD_92528 | JGI IMG/M metagenome (GOLD analysis project Ga0126342, IMG submission 92528) | Coral microbial communities from Lord Howe Island, Old Settlement Bay, Australia - Cyphastrea 1 metagenome | ecosystem: Host-associated > Invertebrates > Cnidaria > Coral ...
GGGACAACCCTAGCAAAACCATGGAAAAATATGGAAAAATATTGGAAAACCCTAGCAAAACCAATGGAAAAATATGGAAAAATATGGGACAACCCTAGCAAAACCATGGAAAAATATGGGACAACCCTAGCAAAACCATGGAAAAATATGGAAAAATATGGGAAAACCCTAGCAAAACCAATGGAAAAATATGGGAAAATCCACTCTCAATGGATGTACAGTAAATGATGTGTGAATCGAAAAACATCGAAGGAAAAGGTGGATTGTCCAGCCATGTTTGATGAACAGAGGGTAAAATTGATCTTCACCCACTCAGAAATGGAAGTGACTTTAAGAATCCCATGATTGATCTTAGAGAACCTGCAAAAAATACGTTTAAGGCTGGGCAGCTTATACCGTATACCGCGCTTTATTATTTATATATATATACTTTTATCGCAAAATATTGAACCAGAGTCCACACGTCAAACGATCCTTCTTTCCGCTGGTAACTTTTATTAGCTGGTCACATTCCTTTATGGTGACTTCATGCTTCGTGCCATTCACACTTTGATGGACGACCAATTCATTATCTTTGAAATTAGTTCGTCAACATAAGTTGCCTACAACATGGAAAATGTGCTGTTTCGATCACCTTCCCGTTTCTGGGACGGAACATCAGAAAAGAATCTAACCGCCATCCGCTTGTTGGTGGCTGATCCCTTCTTAATCCTCACGCTTTCATTGCGAAGCCATGCTTGCTGAATGTTTGAAACCGCCATGTCTGGGTCAGGGTCGCCATTTTGGGGGTCATTCGCCCGATGTTCACACCAGCTGGAAAAACCCGCCCCACGAAGTCAAGGTGCAAAGGGAGCTCCTGCGACTTCTCCAGCTCACCCGCAAGCACTGCCGCGGCGCCAAACAAACTCAGTTTCGTTGACGAGTCATTCTGCTCTTTCGATTCGTAAACGCTCAGCAGCAACAGGTGGTGCTCCGCCAAGCCGGTGAAAGAAACACCTGCAGTGGCGTATCATGGATCATCAGAGTAGCTGTATCACTTTGCAAAAGGACTCAAAGAGTTTTGGATTCAGCCACAGTACCTGGGGTATAGTACTACTACGTATCTGTATGTATATGTATATTATAAAATATTATATATATAATGTACATGAGATGTGATACATGTACATACCAAGGCCTCCCTTGGTCCCTCAAAAAAGATTGACCCCATAATTTGGTTCAAAGATGTTCAAAGTTCGCAGTTCTTTGTCCAAAAAAATACGCCCCTTTCAAAGAATGCAGGTCTTTGGTTTTTTCCGGGCGTGTTCAAGGCATGGATCAAATTCATCAACGAAGAGTTGGAAATGTTGTGAAGATGGCTGGGGTTGCTAAAGCTGGTGGTTCCAGCAATCACTGGCATGTTGAACAGAGCGACAACATTCCCATCATACCATCAGAGGTCGGTACACGTAACCACGAATTAATTACATTCAAACTGTGTGTCATTGTCCGGAAAGAAAGAATTGTCTGGTTCCTTGAGAAAGACCTGCAATTTCAATGAGAACCTGTTCTGCAACAACAACGCTACCAATCACCTACAAACAAAGTCCCGAACAGGAGTCTTTTGGCCCGGAAAAGTCGCCTTAGACCTAACAATAATACTAATGATGATAATGATAATAATAATAATAATAGTAATATTAATATTAACAATGATAGGAATAATAAAAATAATATAACAATACTAATGAAAATATATTCATATGATATATTAATATAATTTAATATATATATATACATACACATACATATACATGCAGTAATATTATTTGGACATACAATACATACTATCATGTATACACCTGTATGTATGTGCGTGTGGTTGCAAAATATGTTACGCACCATGTTACGCCCTGCCTGGAGCATCTGCATCTTGCTCCTTAACTGTGATCACATGCTCGAAGCCGGACACTTGACACTTGAAGCAGAAGGAACGACCTGGTGCAGGCTGGGCAGGGCGGCTGGGCCGCCAAAGTGTGCACAGGTGGATTGGTGTTTTGGCGCATCATTCGAAGATTTTCAGAGGAAATGGCCGGATGATTGAAAGTAGCAGTAAGTTTGCGTTTCACGTGTTGATGTGGCTACAGTAGAAAAAAGGATGCCCGGGTACCCCTAAATCCAGCGGTTAATCCATCATTTTCCGAAAATTGCCATAAATTGGGGGATATACAAACCATTTTGAGGCACTGGTGAAAACCAAATACACTGCTTGAGATGTCTTCAATTCCTTTCAATTCTATCCCTGCTGCGCCTGACTCCTGCGACGTCAGCGAAAGACTCTCGACATCCACGCGAAGAAATCGGCCGGTTTCTTTGGAAACACTCTGAAAAGGTAGGCTGCTGGCAACATCCACCTCACAGGGGAGACGGATCAAAAAATATTGGAAATTACATGTGGGAAGAGTGCATGTGTAGGCTGGGTCAAAAAAAAAATATCAAAAAGAAAATATTTACATGATTCAGTCGAGATGTGGGAAAAGTGCACGCCGCTGTGGCGCGAAGCACATTTCCAAATCAAAATGTTAAAAACACGTAAGAAAAAACACCTCTTCGGACCACTTTTGGAAGTTGAATGTGGCAAAAGTGAACGCCGCTGCGGCGCAAAGCACATTTCGAAGTCAAAAGTGTTAAAAACTTACTGTCTCGGACCACTTTTTGACGTTCAACTATCCTTTTTCGTGGCAAGCGCTATGGATTCTGCACCTTGCCAAAAGTGAGCAAAACGTGAGGGTTTTCACAGCAAAATGTATTGGATAGATGGATTAGATAGATAAGATAGATTAGATAGACAAGATAGATAAGATAGATAAGCTAGATAATATAGATAAGATAGATGAGATAGATAAGCTAGATAAGATAGACAAGATAGACAAGATAGATAAGATAGATCAGCTGGATAAACTAGATAAGATAGATAAGGTCGAAAAAATGGATAAGAAAGATAAGATAGATAAGAAAGATAAGAAAGATAAGATAGGTAAGATAGATACAATAGATAAGATAGAGAAGAGAGATAAGATAGATAGGTAGGTAGATAGGTGGATAGACAGATAGACAGGTACACAGATAGATGGATAGGTAGATAGAAAGATGGGTGGATAGATGGATGGATAGATGGATGAATAGATAGATAGGATGAATGGGTAGATAGATAGATAGATAGATAGATAGATCGATAGATCGATAGATCGATAGATAGATAGATGGATGGATGGATGGATAGATTGGATAGATTAGATAGATTAGATAGATTAGATAGATTAGATAGATTAGATAGATTAGATAAATTAGATAGATTAGATAGATTAGATGGATTAGATGGATTAGATGGATTAGATCGATTAGATGGATTAGATGGATTAGATGGATTAGATGGATTAGATAGATTAGATAGATTAGATAGATAGATTAGATAGATAGATTAGATAGATTAGATAGATAGATATAGATAGATATAGATAGATATAGATAGATATAGATAGATATAGATAGATATAGATAGATATAGATAGATATAAATAGATATAGACAGATATAGAGAGATATATATAGATAGATATAGATAGATATAGATAGATATAGATAGAGAGGTAGATAGATAGATAGACCTGCCACACAGAATCATCATCATGTCCCAAATCAAATTCGACGACAATTTCACAAAACGCGATTTTCGACCCTTGCAAAACGTCATCCAAGTTCACCAAGTACCGCGCCCACGAAAAATGACTTCCAATTTTGCACCTCTAATTTTGACCCAGTGCCATCCCTGCCACGGATGAAGGAACTTTTGTGCCACAGTGCTGTTTTTGGGTCGTCAAAAATTTACCGCGCACGTATGATACCACCTCAACTGAACACCAGGCTCTAACTCTTACCGTCCCTCAGTGTGGCCACACTGTTTGGGGAAAAGAAGGGCACTCTGAACGAACTAGCGCGCATACCATATATGGAAATGTCCAGGGACATGCGTAAAAAAGAACACACTCACCACGGCGAGTGTAGCCGAAAGGTCTTCACAAAAAGAAACCGGTACAACACTGAAATTCAATGGTATATAGTGCTAGTTCCTCGATGAATCACCAGAAGGATAAGCTATCAAGATCAAATTCGCTACTTAAGCAGCATTTACCCTATAGAAACACTCTTCGTTCCAATAAAGTTCGAAGAATTACCCATTCTCCAGCTCCACTGACATCTGCGATGGTGGTACAAACTTCTCTTGAGTAGACTGAATAGGATTGTAAACCCCAGTCAAACTATGTTGCAAACACCTAGTTGAACATGGATAAAGCAGCTGGTTGAACATTGATTAGTTCCTTCTCTCCATCTATACCAGGCTTGTACATGTGTATACATGCATATACATACATGTGCGTATAATCATATATATATACACATGCAGCATACGCATATATATATATAATCATATATATATGTATATGCATATGCATACATACATATAATATATACATATGCATATATACATATGCATATATATATATATATATATACATATGTATTAGTATGTATATGCATCTATATGATATATACATATTCATATTTTAGAAAATGTGTGTATATATATACATATATATCGATCAAAATATCGACATGTTCGTCCAGACCTGCCCCCATCTTCTGTTTACAAACCTCCACAGAGGCGATGACCAGCAAGAAGAAGCTGACGGCCAGCCATGGAGTCACCAGAATCGTCCGCAGCACCGCCGTAAGCACGCCCACCAAAAAGTCCACGCCGTCCGCGCTGCTGACTGAGGCAATGAAGACCAAGACCACAAAGAGAGACAGGAGGAAGTACAAGACCTCGATTTCATGGGAAATTTTGATGATTTAACATTGGTTTAAAGGACATGTATGGGATTTTTTTCGGGATTTTATTGAGATTTCATGATGATTATCTGATTCATTGGATTTATGGGGAGGTGATGATGATTTAACATTGGATTTAATGAGTATTTGTGGAGATTCAAATGGATCAAAATATAGGGGTCTAACTTGCCAGGGTCACACCATTTGTCACCGGATGCACCAAAGCATGCCTTTAGCCTTTTTTTTTCGCAGTGACTTTGAGCTTCCAAGGTTTAGACTTTGAGTTTTTCGGTGAAAAGGGTATGACCGGGAGTTTAGGTCTTCAGGGTTTTTGAGGTTGTTTTGGAAAATCCAGAAACGCTGGCACTACGCAGTGCTGCATGTCAAAGGACCTCATATCGGATATGCCAAATTCCGTGACAAACGTCTGGTGTGCAGAGGGCCAATGGGATGGCAACTCGAGGTGTCACGACAAAAAAAAATGGGTCTGTGTTGGATCACCTGTCAAAAACCAATAGAAACAGTTTGGAATTGATATTTATATATATATATACATATATATATGGGTAAATTATAATATTTCACTAACCTGAATAGCGCGGCCAGTTGGGGATGATTTCCCTTATTAACCATGATTCCAGGGTTCGGGAGAACAGGGTTCGGTCGTGATGAAATTTACCCAGTCATTGGTCCTTGGTTTGTTCGATGAATCCCTGGCTGAAAACCAATTGTTCAACGGATATTCCAGTGAAATGATGTTGTCTAAACTCATTGCCCTCTGGTAATGACTAACATAGCTATTGAACATGGCATTTAATGGTAAAATCAACTATTTCTATGGCCATCTTCAATAGCTATGTTAAATTACCAGAGGGTATATAGGGGATTCTAAAAATGGTGCATCGGAATCTTCAATACAAAGGTCATGTTCGATGCTAATGGCTTGGATGAAACATCAGTTTCAGTTTCCCATCCATGACACGATGAAGCTCCAGAAGACGATCACCGCCGCCAGCCCCATTTTCCTCAGGTGGATGACTCGATCTTCAGAGATGGATATTGTGGCTCAGCGCTTCACAATTGGATAGCTTAGTTATGGTTCGTTGAGATTGAGAGATTCACCAGAGGCTATCAACCTTCAACGCTCCGTGCAGAGATGCGACACTGCTCTGAAAACCAAGAAAGCAGCTTTGCTGTCCGAAATTTTGGTGGTTTCAACCCATCCCAAAAATATAGGATTGACAAAACAAGCTCCCAAAAACCCAGTGTTTGAAACACCATTTTCTGCACTGTCCTCATCACCTTCTGCTGAATGATGATCAATACCTTACGTCGGCACGTCGGCCAAACAGTGTGTCGGATGCATCCCTTCCAAAGCCCAACTCTAAGTGGATGGCCAAGCCATTCACTCTCCTACCGAAAATGACAACCGGTGTAAATCTTAAATGTTGATCAAAAAAAATCGAACCTTGTTTTTGTCGCTTTGTGATGAAAGGAAAATGAAGAGATTCTTTTAAGACAGCTTCAAAGCTGCATCATCTAGCGCCCCAATGTGGGTTGTTTCACCTCAAACCACAACAAAACCATGAACACATCGGTTCCTTGCACACTTGAGCACTGTTAAACTGGGATTTCTGCTGATTTCTTATATAATCCCAAATCCACAAAAATGTGGGTTTCAATGTGGGTTTATCACATGTACAGTTGGTGCTACCATGTTTATATCCTACTGAAGAAATTGGTGACACCATCCTTCACTCCCCTCATCATCCCCTTCCCACCCAGCTGCCAGCACGGGCAAAAGACCCACGATGGCACCCACGGTGGACACAACGAAGCCGCGCACGATCATCTCCAACAGCCCTTTGACCCCATCGCAGTCCGCTGGTTGATGCGCTGCCAACGCAGTGGAGCTATACCTGACATCGGCGGAGCAACGAAACGCGGGCAGAAACAAATCCAGCGGTTAAAAATGTGATCCTCCTGTTTTTTTGGGTGGAAAGAGTGAGAAATTCTTGAAACAGCAGCGATGATCCTGGTTGAACACCTGTTGATCCAATCTTGTCAATAGCATGAAACAACTGCAGCCTTTTCAAAAAAATAAATGGTGTAAAGCAAGCCATGTGCAACCTATGAGGATCTCAACTGCTTCCTGACCTGACTTCCATATTTGGAACAAGAGTTTTTGCGGCACCACGTGACAACGTCTACATCTCCTACTTCCAAGACCCTCTAGATACAAATCTTCTGAATGCATTGTAACACTAAACATAATTTAAACATGCGTAATAAATCATAGCTAATAGACAATGAATACTATAAGATCGTAGGTAATAAATGATCATCGCAATAGTAGGTAATAAATAATCATCATCACAATAATAATAATAATAGTAGATAATAACCATAATGATATGACAATATACTATAGAAATAGTATAACAATATAATATAGTAAGATAGTGATACTTACAATAAGTAGTAATTGTAATAACAACGATAAAGACACTAAGGCCACCGCGTTACCATAAGGCCACCAGCGCTAAACCACTCCAAAACTTCGCCAAGGTCTCTGCGGACCTACCGTGGTCTACAACCAAACATCGGGTCGAGTCGGAAAGTGCCAAAAATGGATGGTTGTTTTAATGGGATTTTAATGGGATTTCATATGATAATATGATCTTAATGGAATTTTAATGGGATTTCTCTGGGATTTTACTGTGACCTTAATGGGATTGAAACAGGTTTTTTTTTCCAACTGGGGATGTCATCGGGATCATTTTCCGAACGGGAAACCATTGGTTTTCCACAAGTCTGGAAAAACATCTACTGTAGATATTGTAGTGATCCCAACAAAAAACAAGAAAAGTAGATCCCTGTTGAAATAGTGATAACTCAATTTTCGGCAGCTGTCTGGGTTTGCCACATTGAGAGAATAATAACCAAAATCTGTGGGTCATATACAACTTGACCATGTGAAAGACCCAATGTCCAATTCTTTCATGAAAAAAACATGAGAAGTAATGTGGTCAAAACAACAATAAACCATCCCCCAGATCACCATAAATAGGTGGTATGGTTAGTGGTATAAACAGTATAAACCATTCCCAGTCAGGGGTAGTTTATGGCATTGTTTTAACCACATCAGATCGCCAAAAAATTCACCTGGTTTCCCCAACCCGCACCTTTGAAGAGATGTGCTCTGCATCATGGGATGGGAGAACTTTAACCAAGAACAATGCATGCGGAACCTGGCGACGACGATGACTTGGACTTGGATTTCCAACGGGGATCGGAAAACTGAAATCAATGGTGATTCAGTGAACAACATATCTTGGTGATTCTTGGTGAGGGTTAATGTCGTTCTCTTAATTGGATGTTAACTGGTAATTCATGTTACAAGGGGATATATATATATATAAATGTATCTGTATATATATATGGAGGTTTCCTAAACTTGGGGTACCCCAAAATGGATGGCTTATAATGGAAAATCCTACTAAAACGGATGATGACTGGGGGTACCCCCATTTCAGGAAATCATGTCACAGTGGAGATGTCCCCGTCAGATCCAGATCCTGCTCCTCAATATAGACCATGCAGTGCTGGATACCTATGGAGTTTTTGTATCCACTGTTTGTGGGACACATCATCTTTTATGCCCGTTCTTGTTGCTCAAAAGCCCATTCTTCTTATGTTTTGTTCCCTGATTTTTGCGGGCTGAAATCACCAATTTTGCTGATGAAAATCACCAATGCTGATTCCGTTTGCTGGCGAAAATATCCTTTCTTTCCTCATGAAAAGGTCCAATGATTTGCTGCTTGAAACTTGAAACCAGACCGTATTTTTGCAGGTTCCATCCCTATTGCGGGTGACTTTAATAGTTTGTCCAACACCAGGTAAAAATCCCCTCCAAATCCACTGCTTAGTCACCAAAAATTAGACCATTGCCAGTTCATTGCCATACATTTGACACATTCCTCATTTTCAGACGAATTCATCTCATACAGTCATACAGGCAGGGTTGTCCCAGTAAGTCCCCCATATCATGGTTGGTTTATCAACCCCGCAGTAAGCCAAACTCTGTTGAGTAATTACGGTTGTTACGAGTACCTCCAATTGCAATAAACTGTTTGCTGAATAAAATCCTGGCTTAACATTACATCCATATATCATATACCATTAATAAGTCCAATGGAAATCCCAGTTTTCCCATTTTTCACTCCCGTGATGCCATCAAATCTGCCGTCGCCAGCATCCTAAGGCGGCCCAGCGACAACCAGACGCTCTTCGCAAGCAGGCTGGAGCCATAAAACTTTTCCAGAAGCGCTTTGGCCTCCGCATGCACCGGCGAAAAGCCTCCTGGAGCTGAAGAAGGATCTGAGTAGCAGCACCGGTGAGTGCTGTGGTGATGATTTTTCACAAAAAAAAAGTATTATACAGGAAATACACTGCAGTATATTCAATGTATATTATATATTTATATACACACACATATTTACACATATTCATGTATATATATATATATACATGTAGACAGTATATCATTGGGATGATTTAAGGCTTACGATGAAATCGACGGAAAAAAAAATAGTTTTGCACTCCTCCTGGATGGGTGGTTTTCGGTCAGGGGGGGGTCCATAGTCAGGTATCCCAATTAGCTGCATGGTTTATTATGGAAAATCAACCAAAAAAAATGGATGACTGGCGGTACCCCCCATGAATTAGGCAGCCTCCATGTGTCTCTCTTGACATCAAAAATGTCTGTTCTTTTCCTCTGAGATCACCCTCTGGGATGGGCACAATTCATCAGCATTGAGGGATTGAGATCATGTTCGGACCATTTTCCTCCAAACTAAACATCAAAAAACCATGGAGTTCGGCCGCAATTCACCAGATTCAGCCACCTCAGTAATGATCAGCACCACTTCAGCATCACCGCTCCTGTGACGTAGAGTTGCTTGAGAAAGGCCAAATCCACACCTAGCTCCGAGATCAAAATCTTCGTGTGCAGGGCATTCAAGAGGATTTTCTTGAGAGTAGCTGGGTGAAACTGGATCTTCTCCTAGGGCGCGGTAGCCAGCTGTAGCGAGCTATGGACATACCACTTAAATATGCCAAAAAAATGGTGGTGTAACCATGAACAAATGAGAATGGAATGGGATTTAATGGGAATTCATCCTCTTGAACACAGCTATGGAAAACAGCCTATTTGCTTCGATGATCCTATTATTTTGGTGGCCATTTTCCATGACTGAGTGAATTTTCCATTTCGGGCACAACATTTAGGAGATCCCCGGGGTTTGGATACCTGAAGTGGAACTTATGTGTTGAAAAAGAACTTACCCACTGGCAATTTAACATAGCTATGGAAAACTACCATCTGGACCATTGTCCATATCACACTGAAGGTACTGTTAAATGACCAGTAGGTTCTGCAAAGTTTTGATGCTGCAAAAATATGCCAAAATACTTCACCCATGTGACTTGATGGATGGTTCTCATCCAGGCTAAAATTGTTCGTGAATTGGAGATCACCTTGGAATAGAAAATTCCTCCTCCATATAATTTTTCTACGAATTGATGAATATGAGCTGCCCATGATGTTTTTCACCATCAGCATGTGCAAAGTTTTCCCTTGCAACAACAAAGTTTATCAGATGATCAGAGGGCAACCCCAAAAATCCATGGATTTTATCATCATGTTCTCTATGTTTAGTGTTTTTGTTTGTGATGATACAGTCTAAGTTGCATCCCTATGGTCATCTCGGCAGTTGGAGACATGTCCACAACTCCCCTCGCTGTCCTCAGGCAGTTCCATGCTGGTCTTCTTGGTGTACTTCACTAACTCACTGGTTTCCTTGGAACTGGCTCTTTGGGCCAGAATTTCAATCGCTTAATTTGGCGTTTACTTGCCATACACCTCTAGTTGGGGATGGTTTATTCATGTTTCTCCCACCTTTTGGATCCTTTTGGCTGAATTTGGGATGGCTTATTGGGTTTACCACATTCGTGAATCAGACCATCCCCATTTTGAGAAATTCATTTCGAGTTTTACCCTTTGGTAAATCCTACACGAGGACGCCATTAAGGGTACCAATCCTGGATCAGGACATGTGCCAACGTCAGTTTTTTTAGGCCAGCCATTTTTTTTGTTTCAAATCATGTGCCGATGCTAAAGATGACAAGATTTTGTAGGTCCATACAACCATTTTGTAGGTACTCCAATGACTTGATCAATAGCCACCAAAAGCCCTTTTCCAGATCATGTGAACCAACAAGAGTAGGGGTTAAAGCCAATTAGGAGTGCGCAGGCTCGCACAAAACGTGCGGCTAACTTCTGGGGCGCGGCATCTTTCCTGTAAATTCTCGCGTAAAATGGCTCTTCTGAGATGTCCAAGTGCATTTCGACTGCGCAGGCTCGCACAAAGTGTGGCTCGCGGTCTTTGGATCGGTCCTCCTCCACATCATCATCCTCAACATCATCATCTTCCTCCTTAACATCATCATTCTCCACATCATCATCTTCCTCCACCTTGACATCGTCAACCTCAACATCATCATCCTCCACCTCATCTTCCGCATTCTGATCCTCATCCTCATCCTCCTCAACATCATCATCCTCAACCTCATCTTCCACCTCATCATCCTCAACATCATCATCGTGCACCTCATCCTCCTCAACATCATCATCCTCAACCTCATCCTCCACCTCATCATCCTCAACATCATCATCGTGCACCTCATCCTCCTCAACATCATCATCCTCAACCTCATCCTCCACCTCATCATCCTCAACATCATCATCATGCACCTCATCATCCTCAACATCATCATCCTCAACATCATCGTCAGCAACGTTATCATCCTCCTCATCATCACCATCATCATCCTCAACATTATCATGGATTATCCTCACACACACACACAGTTTGGGGTCTCTTGCCGGTGTTTCGTTGCTTGAGTATACCCCAGTTCAACGAAGCGCCCAAGTCTCCAAGCGCTTCAACTGCATCCGTCGCAGTGCCTGGTGTCGTTTGTCCAGCCACAGCGCTAAGATCAAGAAACCAAGTCCCACTAGGAGCAGGAACCAGGTCATCACTGCCTTACCGGAAAAAAAAAAAAAACGATCAATCATTGGGATAGAATTCATGGGATATATAGATACCATATTATATAATCCATATTAAGGAAGCCCAAAAAAATTAAGGTGGAAAAGGATGGAAAAGGAACATCGGACTCAAATGGTGGTAATTTAAGCTGGTCTATCTCCATCGGATCACTCTGGAAAATCTGGAGATGGGGATTGAACCAAGGTTTGCACAGCACCACACCACCCAACGTGGGATGAAGCATCAATTCAACGACCCAATTGATGTTGCCCATAAAAATTGAGCTATTCCGGCGATCAAACGAAGCGTTTTTAAGGGTTACCCGTTACCCAAAACCGGTCCCCGAAACAAAGAGATCCTCAACATGCATCAACTAAAGAGATCCGCACTGATCAGTTTTGAAGGTTACCCGGTTACCCGGGTTTGCTGCTTCAACTCCAGGGTCCCAGATGTCTTCAGATTCCTTTCAAGATGCCGGCAGCTGCCCGGCCCATGAGAAGTCCAGAAGCAAATCCACACCTTGCGGACTTTTTGAATCCTCGGTTAACCTGGAGTCCTGTAGAGCCAATATTGTAATTTTTTTTTGAAGGTTTTCCTATTCCTTTTCCAAGTTAATTGGAGGTTTTCCACCTTTTCCAGTGTTTTTTGGCCACCGAAAATCACGGAAAGTTGGAGCCCGGGGGATCAACGGGAAAAACCCGTTGAATCCCTGGTCTTCACACAGGGCCCTGTAGGCTAATGGCTAACCCTTGGAATCACTTTAGGGCCAAAGGAGATTTATTCAAGTACTAACCATAATGATTAGTAATGATTAGTAATTTTGTATTAATTTAGTAATCATAATTTATTCAAGTACTAATCATTGCTAGTTTACTAGCCACTTGCGGTTCCTTGTATATATTTCTCTCCAAATACATCTGTTTCAGCAAGCTGAATCACTATTCAATCACCCACGATGATGGATTGAAACCCAACAAAAAGCTCGACTCTGGGCCTTCTTGTGAGAAAATTGCTGCAGCGTTGCTACAGGCAAAGGGCATGAGGAGCAGAGCCAACAGTGAGAGGTGCTCAGCAGCACATGTAACCTCACGAAGGGAGGGAGAACTGGTCAGAATTGAGACCCAGCTGTAGACCACTTCTACTTGCAGGATGATCCCACAGATAGTCGCAAGTCCTCCATTCCATGGTTTATCATGGTTTATCATGGTTTACCCGATCAAAATCCATGGCTTCTATGGCTTCTATGGCTTCTATGGCGTATACCATGTTACACCGCCCAGTCACAGCCAAACCTGGGCCCCACCGGTCACAGCCCGCCTGGTCGGCCGACTCACTCACCAAGGAGACGCCTGCGCTGGACCAGGCCTGGAGCCCCTCATCCCAAAAGACGCACTGCGGGCGAAAGCGGCCTGGCGCCAAAATTGAATTGGAGGCTGATAAACCATAGGAAAATGGAGGTTTTAATGGGAAAACCACAGGAAAACCATAGGAAAATGGAGGTTTACCCTCTGGTAAACAAACATAGCTATTGAAAATCACCATATTTAAGGGGTAAATCAACTATAAATGGCCATGTTCAATAGCTTTTTGTATGTTTACCAGGGTATGTTGACCAGAAGAAATGTAAGATTTGACCAACCAACATGTGCAAAAGCTCCAAACTGGGATGGTGGATTTTTTCAAGAACCCTTTTAAAAAGGAAGAAAAGTCACCCTTTGGTAATCAAACATGGCATGGACAATCTCCCATGGACTTCGATGATTTTCCCATTCAAACGTCTCTTCGGCCTTCAAGTGTGGGGCGAGGGAAGCTCACCAGCAGCGGTACTGCCAGTTGTGAAACGCCCAGCCCATCACCTCGGCTGAATAGATAGTGTATATACACTCCCAAGGGAGAGTATATAGTGTGTATGTATATATATATACACATATATATATACATATATATACATATATATATATATAATATATATATATATATATGTATACGTATGCATAATAATATTGCATAATATACATGTTATATATATTTTTGGTGCATACATTGATAGATATAAATTTGTATATGCACATAAGATCGCCCTTACATCGCGGAACTGTATCCCTCCAACCAACCTCAACTGACCAATGCACAAAAGCTGCCCGTAACCACTTCCCATAAGCCCAAACAAAACCATCAGCAAACAGAGGACGAAGAATGCTGCGGACATCTAAGGGTGACCCCCCGAGGTTTATCGCAGTGACAAAGCCAGCTACACAATCCAGCTGCATCATTGACCCGCATCCTGAAAGAGGTGTTTTTTTGTTCAAACCCATCATCATCATCATCATCATCATCATCAGGATTTAACCAACTCCCCTCAAAGATCATTCATTAGATACTTTTTAAGCGCGAATCTTCGCCAGCTCTCCAGGGTGGGGGTGGAATCCCAGCAGGGCCCAGGTCCACACCCAGGGACTGGTGTAAAGCTGCACGCTCGCCATGGGCGAAGCCAACACCGCAGGTGGCGCCTCGAAGAACTCGAAGAGGCTGCTGTGGGAATCAATCAACGCCAGGCTGAGCACAAAGCCGTCTTGCAACGTCTCTAATAGGGCTCCTGCAGGATGGTGCCCCCCAGTGATGTTTGTTGGTTTATAAACCCCAGCAACTATAGTTATATCTGCCATAAACCATAGTTATGGGACTTATAAACCAACTTAGCTAACTATGGGGCACCACCTTGTGGCAACATCTGCCAATGTTGCAAGTTCGACGTTTGGCGAGAAAACAGCAAGGAAAAGTATGGAAGAATGGGGGATGGATCCAACGGTTCAACATCAATAATAAAAAGATTCCACACATCGAAAAAAAAATCGGAAAGGTTCACAAAGAAGAAACTTTGCAGCTGAGCTCCTGATTTGGATACCCAGAAATGTTGAGATTTCACTCCAAAACCTGTGGCTTCAACCAACTCAAACAGCCAGAACCTGACAAAAATCGCGCTCCTGGTAGCTCCACGGTCACCCCTTGGTAGCTGAAGCTCAACCTTGGGTCTAAGCAAGAGTTTTTTAGCGGCTTAACCGTGGTTAACCGTGGGTAACCCAAGTGGTCATCATGATCACTATTATATATATATACACAGTATATATATATATATATATGAAGGGCCATAAGTTGGCCCATAAAATCCCTTCACGCTAGTACTAAATACCCCCGCTTCAGTATTGAATCTATTCATGTGGGGGGCACCAAACTATTGAAGATTCAATTTTAGGAGGGATTATAATCAGAACCACGGTGAAAAAATAACCGAAAAAATGGGATTCCCTTTACAATCCTATAGCATTTAAGCATTTAATACTTATCATTGATCATGTCAACCCCGGTGGTTGCAGTACCCCAAAGAGTCATAATCTGCTTCGAAAATAGTACCCAACAAGGGCTATCCAGATGCCACTGCCCCCCATGTTCAGCTGGTGTATACAGTACCCTCTCGTAAACTAACATAACTATGGAAAATCACCATTGTTTATGGGTATATCAACTATAAATGGCCATTTTCAATAGCTATGTTAGATGAATTCCACATCCATTTCATGTGGTCTCATCCCCTGAACCATTCTGTTGCCAACTGCGCGTTCTGGGGCACCTGGTGTTTTCCTAACGTTTTGTGGCTGTTTTTTCGAGGTTTGGATGTATGCAAACATATGCACTTGTTTCATGATGTTTCATGTAACACCTGGAAGTTTCATAGGACTTGATGTTGATGTTGTTTGGATGTGGATGTTTGTTGGCGCCCTCACTTTGATATGTGGCCTTCACATACATCTTTTGCACTGCGTGTTTCTCCTGTGTCATGCTCGCTGCGGGGTGGGGGGGTGGGGTTGGGGGGGCTAATGACTTTCAATGCCTGCTAAGTTCAGAAGTGATGCTATGCTATTGATATTTGCTTCTACACTTGCCATCAGAAGTGATGCTGTGCTATTGATCTTTGCTTCTACATTTGCCACCAGAAGTGCTGGATGCTACGCTATTGATCTTTACTTTTACACTTGTCATCAGAAGTGATGCTACCCCATTAATCATTAATCTTTGCTTTTCCACTTGCTTCCGAAGGCATTCTATGCTATTGGTCTTTGCTTCGACACTTGCCATCAGAAGTGTGATGCTACCCCATTGAACTTTGCTTCGACACTTGCCATCAGAAGTGATGCTACGGTATTGATCTATGTCGCACGAATTTGCAGAAGTTGGTCGCAATCAGTAAATTGTTTCACAATCAGACGTACCATCTGGTTATTTAACATAGCCATGGAAAATCACCATTTTTAATAGGTAAACCTCTATAAATGGGCCATTTCCCATGGCTATGTTAGTCATATTCCACGGATGGAATTGAAAAAAGGGTGCTTCCAACATCGATGCGTGTTTGCAGGCGGAAATGTGTTCGCAGCCACAAAAAATGTACCAGGCGCTTTCGCGCCGTTCCCAGTTGGATCTACAACTAGTTGATACATGTTGATACATGTTATGGATATATCATATATCAACTAGTTCTATATCTAGTATTTATCCATATCAGTCCTAATATCATATATCTACATATATCTACATATATCTACATATATCTACATATATCTACATATATCTACATATATCTACCAACTCCACGCTAGGACACCCACTGGCTGGCGCCAGCAGCCGCTTCGACAAACTTGTGCTGCCGCTCGTGGCCTCCACGGTCTCGTCGAGCGTCACGCCGTCGGGGCCGGTGACGTTCGACGCAGCGCTGCGCAGCGCCGCAGCGATCTGAGCCTGTCGAGTTTCCAACGATGTCCTGGGTCGACAGATTTCTGGTCCTCAAGTCCTGAACGGTAACAGAAACCTTGGATTTTCTCTCCATATATACATATACATATATATATATATATATTGCATCTTGATACATGGTACATGTTCTGCATATTACATATATACATATCATAAATGTCATCTCAAAATGGTTGAGGTCGAATAATCATTTTATTCTGTACAAAACATTCGAAATTGGAAGGGATTCTTCGGTCAAAAAAATATATTTCAGTCGATTCGCCCTTGCTTCACCAAAACTTCTTAGCCTTCCAGGCTCATCCCAGGCCCTCGAAGCTGGATTATCTTGAACATGGCCAAGTTTGGTAGCCTGCCCAAAAAGATGTTGGTTGGTTTGTGATGGTTTCTGTGTATTTGCTTTTCTACGGCGTAATGTGTAATGTCCCCATGTAGGGCAAGGACTAAAGCCTTACCCGACCCAGAAGACCAGACGGAAACGGCAAAATCAAAGCCTCGATCCAAGTTTCAAAGCCTCTGCAGCATTCACTGGTAGCCCTGTCGTGGTGGTCGTAGTTGTTGGCACGGTCCAGTAGGCATCCACCAAATCCTGTCGAAAATCCACGGTCCAGATATGAATCATGTTCATACTGTGGATGGAAGAAATCCTGCACCACCTTGGATGGTTGAAACCCTATAAATAATGGGATAAACCATCTATCAACTGGTGCAGGATTTCTTCCATCCACTGTATTAAGGGTGTGTCCAAAAATGCGGTATGCCCGCTACCCCAAATTGTCATGTTAATTGTCGGAAATGTGTGACAAATTGTTGGAATTCAGTGGACTCTGTTTTCAGACAAACCCATTTTTTTTTCCGTAGAAAACTACGGTAATTGCCTTCAGAGAAACCCATGGATTTTAACATTGACACTAACCTAACGAGCTGAAAATACAAGTTGAAGCACCGGTCTCTCTTTCGAAGTGCTAGGAGATGCAAAAGCCACTGATCTCCCTACTAAACAGATCATCAAGTTCAGAGCTTGTGGGGGCACACACATATTATTGCAACACAGCCACCATCAGCCACCCATTTTGATCCAGTTTAGCTGTATCACAATCATGGCTATTCGACGGTTCAGATTTTTCATTTCCCCCCAAAGCTCTTCATTCTGGTGCTTGCAAATACCCATGCGTCTGAAGATAGTTCCAAAGAATGTCCAAAGCATTTATACATAATATACATTAACTACATGTGTATATATATATATGTATTGTACATGTATATATTATATTCAATTATATGATAGTATAGTAAAATAAATATTATAAAGTATTATGTTCTACTATGTAACATGATAGTACATTAAATCATATTATATTACGTTATATTATACTATATTATATTTTATCATACTATATTATATTATATGACATTATATTATGTTATATTTAAAATTATATTATATTATATGTTCTTATATATATAGTGTTTAACATCAATTCATATCATATTATATTATATTACTTTTAACTTATATTGTGTCATATTAAATTATTTTGTTCTTATTATATTTTGTTATATTATGTTAAATTATGTTATATTATGTTTTATCAAATTATTGTGTTATATCAATATATATATATATATAACATATTGTAATATATTATATTTTATTATTTTTTACGTTTTATATTTTATTATATTTCATAATATTACATTATATTATATATTAAACTGAATCATTTAGAATTATATGAAAATAAAATCAGTTTATATTTTATTATATTATGCTAATCTAGGCTATATTATAAGTTGAATATACTATATGTTATATTACATATTATGTTATATAATATATTATGATATAAATTAAATATGTTTTTAAAAATTATATTATACTATATGCTGTACTTTATTATATGATCTCAGGATGTAATATTTGCAAAAAAATATTAAATATTATGTGTTAAATATTATATATTAAGTATTATCTGCAATATATAATCTATCATGTATTTTATCTATACATTATATGTTAAATTGAATACGTTATATATTATCAAATAAATATGTATATATATAAAAGATAATATTGAACTATATGTTATATAGAATTGTTTCTGCTTTATTATACTACATTATATTATCTTTTATTACACATTAAACTATGTATTGAACTAAATACTATATTAGATATTATTATACATTATGTTATTTTCTAATGTGGTATATTACATGTTATTGTATCCTATAGTTTTTTGAACATTATTTCTTTTACACTACATTATATAATCATATTAAATATTACATATTACTGAATTCAATTATGATATTTCATTATAGCATCAAATTACAATATATATTATTTCATACCTCCAAATATTGCATTAAATTATATTATCATATTTTACTATACTATAGTTCATTATTATTTATCAAAAAATCAAAAATATTATGCTATACTATATCAAATTGTATTTTATTGGTTGATATTAAATTATATTATGCTGTATTATATTGTATCGTATTATACTTTACTATATTTTATAAAATATTATGTTATTTTATACTTTATATTATATTACTTATATTATACGATATTGTATTATTTTATTTTATTGTATTTTTTATTATGTTAAATTAAATTTTAATATATTATATTATAGTTTTTAAATAATATAGTATTATATTAGATTAGATTAGATGAGATTAGGTTATATTGAATTAGATCATATTATATAATAAATTTTACATTATATTATATTTTATGATATTAAATTAGAATATATGATGTTATATTAAATTATATTGTAATATGTTATATTATATATTGTATTATATATAATATTATATCAACTATTTTATTTTTAAATTATATTTTGATATTTTTTACTATACTATATTATATTAAATATTGTTGTATTCTAAAATATTATATCATATCATATTATATCATATGACATTTTATTACATATTTTTGTATTACTATATATTATATTATGTTGTGTTATATTATATGATAATATGTTATATTATATTGTATTATATGTTTTTAGAATATATCATATTATAGCATATTGAATTGTATTATATTATGTTATAATGTTTTGTTGTGAATTAAATGAAACATCTCTGTTTTTCATGTTTTATTATATATTATATATATATAATACTTTAGTTAAATATTATTGTATTACATTTGATATTTATTATTTTATATGTGATATTATTTTCATATTAATTTTAATTTAAATATTATATTTCATGTTAGATCGAAATATAATATATATATATACTTATATCTTGTATCATATATTAAATTAAATATAATATATTATCTGAAATATTATATAAGGATATATTATGTATTATTTCAAATATTATATTGGTTTATGTTAAAAAATTGTATTTACACATATAATATACCACCCACATCTCCATGCGCTACATCCGTCCCAATCTCTAGTACGCCACGTCTCCATTACACTGCTCCAGGTGCCAGCATAGATCCACATGACGCTGGTGGAGCTATCGAAGACGGCTACGTGCATGTAGCGTGCCATGCTGCTGATACTGGTGAATTCCGTCCACGTGCTGCCAGCAATCTCGTAAGACCAAACATCAGAGTACTTCGTTTCCTCAGATTTTGAGGAAAACCCAGGCGCATCTCATGTGTTGAACTTACAACACAATCAAAATGGCATTTGAAGGGGGAAAATGATGATTCACCAATTCACCTCCAAAGTTGGGGGGTACAGCAGCTATCCTCGGAGATTTTTTTCCGTGCAACGTAGTGACTGAATCATTGTTGCTTGGTCTACTACCCTCTGGTCATCAACATGGAAAAATCATAGAAAATCCTCTTTCAATAGTCCGGTGGATCTAATACCCATGATAGAGGATTTCCCATTAAAACCCTCGGTATTTTCCAGCCATGGTCACCAAAGGGTAACCCTGCTGAGCGCTTGCTGAGAAGACCGGAGTTGAACCAAAAACTTGGGGGAGTTGAAGCAATATTATTAATATTAAGCAACATTTTGACATTGAATTGCAGTTACTGTGGTTAGTATGATCGTTGGTATAAATTTTGCGATTTCAATGCTCAATCCGATCGGACGCCCCAACATATCCACAAAAAGCATCCACAACAAATGAGTGGGCACTGCCATCTGCAAGGCACAGATTTCTGCGACGGATGTGCATCCCAGAAGTCGTTAAACGACTTTAAAAAAAAAAACTGATAGAAACCACGATCCCGGATGCATTTTTTAAAAACTCACGTAAAAGAAGGGTTCTTACAGAAGAACAAAGAAAAACGAACAGGAGATGCTGGATCGCATAAAAAACCACTCTTGCAGAACACTCTTGCTTGACACTCCTCTGGGACACTCTTGTGGGACACTCTTGCTTGACTCTCTTGCTTGACACTCTTGTGAGACACTCTTGCCTGACACTCTTGCTCGGCACTCTTCTACCACACTCTTGTAAAACACTCTTTCAGGACAATCTTTTGGGACACTCTTGCTCGACACGCTGGCTTGACACTCTCGCTCGATACTCTGAAACGCTCTTGTAAGACACTCTTGTTGGACACTCTTGTCTGACACTTTTTTTGAATACTCGTGCAAGACACTCTTGTAAAAAAAATCTTGCTTGGCACTCTTCCTGGGACACTCTTGTTTGGCACTCTTGTGGGATACGCTTGCGTGACACATCCGGAACACCTCGCAGTACTACTTTGTACTACAAAGCTTGCACCAAGCAACTCCCAGTGCTACTTTGTACTACAAAGCTTGCGCAAGGCATTTCCCAGTACTACTTCAAACTCAACACTCCACGCTTCGCACTCCACACTCCACACTTCCCACTTAACACTTCATACTTCACACTTCAAACTCCACTCTTCCCACATCACACTCCACACTACACACTTCACACTTTCCACTCCACACCCCACAGTCTCCACTCAGCACTCTCCACTCTCCACACTCCACACTCTACACTTCACACTCTCTACTCCACACTCTCCACTCCACACTTCATACTTTACTCTCCACACTTCACACTTCACACTCTCAACTCCAGACTCTCCACTCCACACTTCACACTCGACACTGCACACTTCACACCTCAAACTTCACACTTCCCACATCACACGCCACGCACTTCACACTTCACACTTCACATGCACTCCACACTCCACACTCTCCACTCCACACTTCACACTTCACAACTTCACACTCTCCACTCCACACTCCCCACTCCACACTGCACGCTTCACACTTCACACTCTCCACTCCACACTCTCCACTTCACACTTCACACTCCACACTCCACACTCCACGCACTTCACACTCTCCACTCCGCACTCCACACTTCCCACATCACACTTCACACTCCACACTCTGCACTTCACACTCTCCACTCCACATGTCACACTTCACACTTCACACTCCACACTTCACACTCCACACTGCACACTTCACACTTCACACTTCACACTCCACACACTTCACACTCCACACTCCACACTGCACACTTCACGTTTGAAATAACATCACCTTTTGTAACATTTCCCAAAGACAGCGCGTCGCAACGAACTTTTGAGGAAATGTTGGCGCGAAATGCACTTTCACAACTTCAAAAACATAACCTTTTGTACCATTTCCCATAAAAACTGCGACGATGCGAAATTTCGACGAAATTTTGACGACAAGCCTGCATGCCACAAAGCCCCACGCCTGCCACGCGAAATGCACTTTCACAACTCCCAAAACATCACCTTTTGTAACATTTCCTATAGACACTGCGACGACGCGAGAAACGAAACGAGCAGCAAACAGTCCTCCACCCCCAGACCCCCTACCAACAAAACAAGAACCCTTCGCTACACATTCGGGAAAGAACTAAGGGTACAGCATGGGGCCCCCCAGTTATAAGTGGTTTATAAACGACTATAACCACCGTTAACTATAGTTATATCTACCATAAACCATAGTTAAGCCCCATCCTGTATGTCAATTTATGAAGGGTGATCGGGTGATTCCCTGACTTCCCACATGTTTCATGGTGGCTCCACCCAGTGGTTTTTCATCACCGCATCAAAATCGCCATATCACATGAAGTGCTCTTCCATCAGAAAAAAGCATGTTCTTTTCAAACGTCCCACTGTTTTTCTTGGTGCAAAATTTCAATATCACCAGAGTTTTGATGGTTAAGTCAGTCTGTTTGATGGTTAAATCACTGTTTTTCATGGTGGAGTCACCGTTTTTCATGGTGAAGTTTCCTTTTTTGCTGGTTAAGTTTAAGTCCAGGCACCGAGCCATCATAATAATATCCTCCATGAATCCACATGGTACCACGCGTTCCTTGGCTCTGCGCGTAGACCGCCACATGGCTCCGACGGCCCCCAGGACCACCCGGCTGGGTGAAGTTGCTCCAGGTGTTCCTCGTGTGCAAAATGGTGTGGCTTGTGGTGATCAGTTTACATATATATATATGTGTGTTTAAAAAAAGAAAAAAAAACATATATACAGGTATGTGTGTGTATTATGGTGATTATTCGTGATATTTATATGGGCACTACATCTATATATATATATACATGGTGATTCACCACCAAAACCGGTGACTTGACCAACAAAAATGCTGACAAACGCCACCAAGAATCGTGACTTAACCAGCGAAAGAGCCGGTGACTTGACCAACAAAAATGGTGACTTGACCAACAAAAATGGTGACTCAACCAACAAGAATGGTGATTCAATGGGAATTGAATGGAGTACTCTAACCATACCTTCTACGAACCAAACTGTTTGCCATGGAAAATGACCATAAACTCCTATGTCATCAAACATACTCTTAAGATGGTTACCCGAACCCCGACGTCGCAGTGCAGTCGTTGTAATTCATCAAGACAAAAAATAGTTCTTTTGTTGTGGGGTCGTTTTAAGCCATGTGCCAGACTGTGTATGCGTGTGTGTGTGTGTTTCTGTGTTTCTGTGTGTGTGTATGAAACATTACAGACACACAAACATCTAAATGCATGCATATTGTATACATACTATATATGTATATATTTGCATTCATAATGTAAATGCATAACATAGTCATATATATATAGTTACAAGCATGATTCACCATGTTTCCCGCCTGGATGGATTCGCTGGATCCATGTTACCACACCCCGGAGCACTTCATCCATGGCCCAAACTGATGAAAAAAATGAGACGTACACAATTGTCAGTTGCGATGTGCCAAAAAAAACTATATATATATATATGTGTGTGTGTATTCTCAAATATATATATGTATATATACATGTAACTATGTATATATTTTAAAAAATAACTATTTACATACATTATATATATATCAAATATATATATATTATATAAATATAAGTATAAACGATATATGTATATTATATATACATACAATATGTATATATATATTATATATATAAGTATAAACGATATATGTATATTATATATACATACAATATGTATATATATATATATATATATATACGTTATATATACATACAATATGTATATATATAGACACATGATATATAAATACATTATATATACATACAATGCATATATATGTGTAAATTATATATATACATATATGTATATACATATATGTATACATTATATGTAAATATGTCTATATATATATTATCTATATATATATATATATTATGTATATATATATATATATTATGTATATATATATACATTATGTATTTATATATATATATATATATATGTATACATTATATGACTAGTACGTGTGCGCACACCCTCTCGGAATTTCACTGGGCAAACCAAAATCCCTGTTGTAAGTTGTAAATGGTTTGTCTTTCGCGGAAAGGTAAGAAGAACAAACAAAAATGCATGTCTAGCTACCATTTTTGTTCTTTGTATAAAATATATATTTATAAATACAAAATATACATTCCACCGGCAAGAAACCCCAAACAGTGTGGAGGTAGGAAGTCAATGTACCAGATACAAGCAACAGTAGCAATGGAACAGTAACAGATGAGGTTAGACATGATCGCAACTGCAGCAGCAGTGCCTTCTATATATATATAGATCTATCTATTTAGAGGAGCTGACAACATCTTCAGACCAGAACTTCCTGTGACCATCCTCGAAGAACTTTCATACAAGCACCAATGGAGAGGATCTTCAAGATCTGAAGGCAAGGACCTCTTAAGGAGGATGTCAAGAAGGATGTCAACAGGATCTCCACAAGATCTTCGCACAAGGACCTGAAGATCATGTAAGGACACCTAGAGGATTTCACCAGAACCTTTTCAAGAGCTTCCCACAAGGACCTGTACAAGGTCATGCAAAGGCCTCTGACAGCACGCCACGACGATCTCCACAAGAGCTTCTCAAGGACTTGTAAAAGACCTTGACCAAGATCTTCATGCCAGTACCCCTAAGAGAAGCTCACAAGAGCGTCGTAAAAGGACCTGCTAGCTGGAGCGGATCTTACAAGACCTCACAAGAGCTTCCCACAAGAACTTTCATACAAGCACCTGTAAGACAGGATCTCCACAAGATCTTCTGTTAAGGACCTGTGCAGGATCATGCAAGGACCTCTCAGGGAGGAATTTAGCAGGATCTCCACCAGAACCCGCTGAAGCGAAAATTCACGATGAAAATGCCACAGACCAAGAGCGTGAGAACACCGCGGGGCAGACTTTGCGCGAGCCTGCGCAGTCGAAATGCACATGAACATCTCAAAAAAGCCATTTTGCGCGAGGGTTTGCAGGAAAAATGTTGCCCCCCAGAAGTTAGGCACACGTTTTGTGCGAGCCTGCGCAATCGAAATGCACATGGACATCTCAGAAAGAGCCATGTCATGCCAGAATTTACAGGAAAAATGCCGCCCCATAACTTAGGCGCACGTTTTGCGCGGGCCTGCGCAGTCGAAATGCACATGGACATCTCAGAAGGATCATTTTATGCGAGAATGAACAGGAAAAAATGCCGGAGGCCAGAGCACGAACCCTGATCTAACCCCGGCCTTAACTCCTACCGTAAGAAGCCCTCAGTGTGGACACGCTGTTTGGGAATTATATATATATATACACACCCGTACTTACAGAGTCATACAAGGTCATCATAGATCTATCTCCATCAGGAGGTCAGCACATCTCGCCAAGATTCGCTTGGATGTCAAGGCACCAGAGCCTGGGGGGATCCAGGCTGGTCATTTTTACCACAGGAAGGGAGGAGTTATGTTCGTTGGTTTATAGCCTCATTGATGGCAACCCAAGAAAAAATAGAAAAGTCCTACTTAATGGCAAATTCCAGTTCAAACTTTTCCGGTGTTGCTATAACTATGTACAGATATATCCATCATAAACCCAAGCTAACCTACTTTTAAACCAACCTACCTATCTGGGTTGTAATATTAATGTGGTAAACCCAAGAATAAACCCCATGTTGGGGGTATGGGTTGTACATGTTTGTACCCCCAAATGATTAAAGTGGATTAGTTTGGGGCTGGATGGGCTTACTACAATCTACGGGATAGCCCATGATTGTTCGTCTTCCTGTTGACTAGTTGCAATCAGCATTTTGGTCGGTGACCCACATCTAGTAGTTCTTTAAGTCATATTCCTCGTTTTGGTATGCTCAAAACGCTACATGTTAGAACCCTAGGTCCATCCAAGCGGCTCTTTGGAGGAAAACCAGCCACCAGAACCGACGGGGGAGCCCGCCTGAGCTGAGTGGAAAGGTTTGAAACTCAACAAAGAAAGGATTGGGTCAAACATTGGGTACCGATCGATCCTTTTTGAAGTTGTCGGACGCTCAAAAAATGTTTAGTAAGTTTAGTATCTCTTATTTGAACCACCAACCCACTGAAAAATATCAAACACCCAGTGAGACTGTTTTTTTACTGTTTACGGTAGGTTGAGACCGTTTTCCCAAACACCCACGAGTTCCCCTCCCAGCCTCTTGGGGGCATAGTTTTGACCCTCATTTGGTGAACTCGACGGACCAACGTCTGCCCAAAAAACTGGAGAGTTGGTCATCTGACCTAATCATTGTGCTCACAAGTGTATATATATATATATAACACATGTATATAATATTTGTGTAATATATATATATACACACATACGAAGTATACAATATATATATATACAAATGTGTATATATATATATATATACATGTATAATATAATATGGTACACCTTCTACATGCGATTTCTTACCAGTATCTTGCTCTTATGTTCCTAGTAGCGGTTTGCTGCTTTTATTTCAAGATGCCAAGCGGCAAACATCCAAATCATGCCAGTCCCAAAGGGCTCGTAGACCTCAGCCATTGATGGAATCTGGGAATATCCGGGGATTATTGCTGCAAAATCCCTTTCAAACATATAGGGATTTGGTAGTTCGGAAAGTCTCAAAGTAATCTAGGCATAGATATTAGAAAATCCCCTAAGTTCGAATGATTGCTGAAGATCAGGATCCCCATTTCATAATCTGTAGAATCCCCGTTAAAAACATGGTAAGAAAAAGCCTAACACAAAAAGGTCGCGTTGTGCAGTGACAAATCCTCGGCAGAGAGACTGCGGAGTGGTACATCAGAGGAAATGGCCCATCCGCAGCTTGCGACCACGAGTTCCCCGTGACGTCGTAGATCCAGGTGTCAAACTGACGCTTGGCTTAAGGTGGACGTCCACAGCTATGGAGATGGTCGAAAATCAACACGGACACACACACACACACACTCTCTATATATATATACATATATGTATAATATATACATATATAGTATATATATATATATATCATATATATATATATACACAACATAGATGCACATCATATGTATAAATACACGCATGAAAACCAGCCAGTACACCTGAAAAGCGCCTTGTTTGGGTGGTTCAGCCAGCCATCTATGAGTCAAAACCCTGGGACCCAAACGGTACCCTAAGTCATAGCTGGTTGCTCCAGGTTCATACGTTTTGACCCATCGCCCACTGGTCTCTGGCCAGGGCATCCGAATGATTGGGAGAACTATTGATGGCTTCGTTGGTTTCTTTTGACCCTCAGGTGATCTGAACAACCGGAAAATCGTATATACTCAATATAATATATATATATATATATAATATATAAATATATAATAAATAATATACAATATAAAATATAAAATAATATAAAATTATAATAATACAATATATAGTATATAAAATATATATGATATATGATATATAATATATAATATGATATATTATATATATATAATAAATATATAATATATAATATATAATATATAATATATAATATATAATATATCATTTATAAAATATAATAATATATATATATATCATTATACAGAGAGAGGGAATATCATCTATGATTTTCCCATGAATTCTATGAAAAAGAATGCCGGCAGAAGATGTTCGTGACAAACATCCAGCCATGCTTCAACGCGGCCTGTGGGATATTTGAATAATAGCCTCCAAGGATCCACATCCTGCGGACGTGGTCAAAGTCATCGGAAAACCAGAGATGTTGACATCGGAAAACCATAATGCCCCAGTTACATATGGAATATATATATATATGGAATATGTATGTGTATATATATATGGAATATATATATATATATATGGAATATATATATATATATATGGAAGTTTAGAGATATCTATGAGATTTTCTATGAACCATAGCCAGATGGCGGAAAAAAGAGACTTGACCAAGACCCGCAAATCTTGGGATCTGTGGAAGTGATGGGATGATGACATGGGGATTAGCAATGGCTGTTTGATCATTGAATGGCTGGTACAGGGATGATTATCCTTAAATTTCTTAGTTAATACCTACCCATAGGGATTTTAGGGTCGCCTAATTTCAGACAAACCCTCACATCACCAGGTTCCTGGGCCGTGTATCCAATCCCATCATTTCTGTTAAAGCATTCATTTTGCTTACTTAAATCGCCATCCGTTACAAGTAGGTTTCAAACGAAAAGAAAACAGTTGCTAAGCTTTAAAGTGCCGAATCCTCACTTTTTGTCAAGATCCAAAAATTTCGAAGCGGGCGCCCCCACCCCCCGGTCCTCCCCACGCCATCGAGCACAGCAGCATGCGCCCGGCGTGTCGGGGGTACGCCACCCACGGGTGTCAGCTCTGACCATGAGGAGCTGGTGGTGTCGTAGGAGAAGAGATCCTCGATTTTTGATCTGCTGAAGCATCGGAAAATTGGGATCTAACAATCAAAATGGAGATCTAACCTGCCCAAAAAATTGGTTTTAACATGATTTAACTATAGGGAAAATGGGATTTAAAATATTTAAATGGTATTTAACTACTTAACCATTAAAAATGGGGATCTAAGTTCTAAGAAACAAGAATAGAGCAGTGCTCAAAAATACTTTGCCAAGTCCCCATGAGTTCCAATTGGTTTTTTCCGCGTTACATCCTCGTTCTCAGTCAATTCCCAATTCACCATGAACAATTATCATCTGAATTTGTCATCCCCCGGTAAATTCAACCAGGACATTTCCCCATAGAGAACGATAGCGAATTCCCAACGAATTGAAAACGTGACTTCCCAGTCAATTCCCGATGGATTCCCATGTTGCTTCTCCATCCAAAAATTCCCTGTTGATTCCCCACTGATTCCTCATTGATCATCCACTACTCCCCATGCTTCCCCGTTTTTTCATCATGTGAAGTCTTCATTGCTTCCCATTGAATTCCACATTGCCCTTCAAACTTCCCATGAAAAATTCCTCAGTTCCCCGTGACTGTCCCATCGGTGAATTCCCCAACGAAATTCCCATGAAAAATCCGTTTCCGTCGATTCACCGCGCTTTAACTCGCCATGCCAAATCCGAAGTGATCCCCGCTAGAAATCCCTGCTATTCCTCATTGATTTCCCATCTCCCAGTAGTTCCCCATTTACCCCAGGGAATCTCCCATTTCCGTTCCCATTTACCCCAGAATTCCCGGAAAAAATCTGAATTCCCACCTTGAATCGGAAAAATCCCTCGAAAAATGCCTTGTTTCATCCAAAAATGATGATTTCACGGGACCGGGAAAAAATCCACCGCAGTGGAACCATGGTGAAACGAAGATTCAAAAATCGAAACTTCTGAATGGCGAATCTACCAAGAGAAGTTGGGACATTCCACAATGGGGTATTTACCTGAAATTAAACTTACTTGTGCTAAACGTAGGGAATTTTCGGGAATGATCCACTGGCTAACTAACAATAATAATCCCAGCAACCCCCATTGCTATCCATTCCCTACGTTTAGCACCAGTAAGTAAATTATTTAACAAAACTTGGATATAGCGAAGTCAACCAAAATATCTTTGGATTTGTCAAAAAGTTCTGGTTTATAAAACCTACATGAAGCTACCAATGGGGTCATGACAGGCGCCACAATGGGGATACAGTATGTCACACTCTGTGTTTTAGTCATGGTATCATGGATTGCCCTTACGGGATGGTCATCGCCATATATGTATGGAATATGTGTATGTATATATATATATAGATATAGATATATTTATTTGTTTATTGATTTATTTACCTATGCGCTTATATACCCAAAAAATGACCCAAATGTAGGTAAATATTCCATACCATGGAGCATGTGGGGTATGGTTTCTCTGGCTGTGTCGGAATTTCAACTCAAGTTATTGGCAATGCTGAAAAGGGGCAATGAAAAAACCGAGAGTTTGGTCATGGTAAACCCATGGAAAATGATGAAGACCTATGGAAAAACTATGGAAAATGATGAAAACCTATGGTAAACCCCAATGGAAAATTATGAAAACCTATGGAAAACCAATGGAAAATGATGAAAACCTATGGAAAACCAATGGAAAATGATGAAAACCTATAGAAAAACTATGGAAAATGATGAAGACCTATGGAAAAACTATGGAAAATGATGAAGACCTATGGTAAACCCCAATGGAAAATTATGAAAACCTACGGAAAACCAATGGAAAATGATGAAGACCTACGGAAAACCAATGGAAAATGATGAAGACCTATGGAAAAACTATGGAAAATGATGAAGACCTATGGTAAACCCAATGGAAAATTATGAAAACCTATGGAAAACCAATGGAAAATGATGAAAACCTATGGAAAACC
>Ga0126342_10001943_pt1 | contig 30923 bp, 28 predicted proteins | sample Cyp1metagenome_FD_92528 | JGI IMG/M metagenome (GOLD analysis project Ga0126342, IMG submission 92528) | Coral microbial communities from Lord Howe Island, Old Settlement Bay, Australia - Cyphastrea 1 metagenome | ecosystem: Host-associated > Invertebrates > Cnidaria > Coral ...
ACCCACTCACCCACTCACCCACTCACCCACTCACCCACTCACCCACTCCCTCGCTCCCTCGCTCCCTCGCTCCCTCGCTCGCTCGCTCGCTCGCTCTCTCTCTCTCTCACACACACCAAAAAACATCATCGATCCCTTGATTTTCGTCGAAATGAACGAAAGCGTTGGCAACTGAAAAGGTTCCCAATATCATCAGCAATTTGATGGGGATATTCCAGTGGGAGGGGATTGTCTCCAGTATGTTGACCCGTGACCAGTGCATGGGAAACAGCTGAGTTTTATTGGTCCTCAAATTTTGATGCTCGAACTGACCAGATCAGAAAAGAGGTCCATAATGGTCAATATCACAATAGAAACTCGTGTAATGGAGCCAGTTGTTGCCTGCCACAGTACTAAGAAGGGATGTCAAAATTCGTTTGATGATACACAATATTCCCGCAAACCATGTTTTGCATACCCTTCGGCAAACAATTATGGTACAGGAATGCAAAATGCAAAAATTTACGGGGCCGTCTATACATGGGTGAAAATGCAGGATCCTCAATTGCCAGGTTAGATGACTGGGTAATCCCCATCTTTTGTGGGGAAAATTCACCATTTTCTACGATTATCAGTTATCCCCTCATGTCTCGGGTTTGTCTGAAACTATGCTACCCCGCTTCATCCCATGGTTTATCATCATTTTCCCCTTTCGAACCAAAAGTTCCGGGTACACCCAATTTTCAGGCACACCCATCTTGTCTTACTGCTTATATCATGTCCCCAAAATCAATCTCCATCGAATTGGTGAAATCAATTGCCCATTTATTGTTGCTGAATTATGCTAAATTCACCATTTTAAGACCCAGATCATCTTAAGTTGATTGTATGATATTCCCCATATACCCCATGACCCCCATAAACATGACCATTTTTGGTGGTTCAACCCATCCTTTCTTCTGGCATCCCACCTAATATCATTCATATTCCCCATATGGAGGATTCCATAAATGGGGGTTTCAATGGGGGTACCCGCATGACTTAGGAAACCTCCATATAGATATATGGGGGAAACCATCTATATATGGGATTTAATCTGATTTAATATATTGATGGTTTCCCCCATATATCTATATATGATGATATAGCTGGATATATTGATATTTATATGGATTATATTGATATCATCTGATTTAATGGGATATTTTCATGATTTCAATCCAGCTGCGTAGGAGGACAAGACCTCCGTCAACGAAATGTCGCGGAATGAATACCAGGTGAGGGGATGAAGGGAGGGAACCAGGGAGCTGAACCTATGCTTGGTATATGTACATATATATATATAAAACATATTCCCTATTCATGGGAGAGTAAAGAAGAAGCTACTAGACCTTCGACTTTTCCAACCACATGATAGTTGACTAAAATGGGGATTGAACCAGGAAAATTTGGGGATGTAAGCAAGACACATGGATATTGAAACACTGTATGAGGACGTCAGTTTGCTGTAAATGGGGAATGATCCCCGATCTTTGGAGATCTCCAGGGGGAAAATGAGGTTTTAGACCAGTGGCAGGCAGCATTTTTGTTGGACCCAGTTTGGACGGAGCTTTGATAGATTTTGTTTGGGTCATTTTTATATGTTTTTTCTTGTGCAACTCATTCTTGGTTGAGTTACTTCTAAAGGCACCGTATCCATTCTTGCAGGGCACGCCATTTCTCCTCTCTCCTCGCTTCAGATCATGTTGGGGTATCCGAAAATGGATGGTCAATAGCAATGAGTGAATCAGTGGTTTCCTCGGTCTTAATTTTGAAATGCCATTATATGCAGTATGCATATACACTTCTATTCATATGTATATACATAATATGTATTATGCGTGTATATTATGTATATATATATACACGTATCCATGCATACATATTCATCATCTTTTGACGATGTATATTTGATATATTACGAAACAGCGGGGATTTCCAAAGTTCCGGGCTCCGCCGCCGAGATCATGAAGCGAGACATCAGAGAGGCGATAAGGAACGCCATGGGAGGCTGGCAACTCATCTTGGAACTGCCCTGCTTCAAGATCGAGGAGGCGTGGATGGAGATTGGGATGATTATTTCATTGGGGTTTGTTGGGGAAAATCTTAACCGGAAACCATGGATTTTCCCATGATCATGGGGTTTTCCTGTAAATTTTCCCTTAAACCAACCCATTGATCATTGGAATGTGGCTGAGGCTGATGTTTTCTCCGTATTTTTCTTGATTTCACCGATACGATTTCCACCATTGAAGGAGAAGTTTTGTTACTTTTTTTGTATATCCAAGACGATGACCACCAGTTGTACCCATCCAAATATCACAATATCACTAGAGCTTGAACTACCTGAACTAGGATAAGATGAATTAAGTAGAGTTAGAAGCTAGTTGCGTTTCTTAAGTCATTTTTTTTTCCTTTGTGAGGACCTTTGTGAAGACCATTCTTCTGGCGTTTGTTTTCCGGATTTCTGGATCCGGGCAGGATACGGTGCGAAACCTTCTGTTCGAACTCTCCCAGTCCTATTTCTTTAAGGACCAGGATCCGCTGTGGCCTGGCGAGTCAAAAGCCTTGTACCCTACCCCGAAACAGCTGGTTCATAGATGTTGATTCCACCAAATATGGTAGGTTCATAGGTTTTGACCCATCAAGTATTGATTTTTATTGAGGGAAACATCGATCTCTGGCCTCGGAGGTGTACAGCTGGGCGCTGACCAAGTCTTGGATTTATCGGAAAAAACCATCATTCCAATGGTTTATTTACCAAATTTTCATCAATTTTCACCATTTGGGAACTATACCCCCCTGGTTTTCACCATTTGGGAAATATCTCCCCCTGGTTGTCTGCACCGCAGCGCCAAGTCTGGTCCTGGACTGCATCTTGGACTTGGAGAAGGAAGCGGAACAGATGAGGATCGGATCTGCTTTGCAGGTTCGAAGCGGGGGCTGGGGATTGAACCAGAAAACACCGTGGGATTTGACAAAATGTGGCTAGGGGGGGTTCACTAGCAAAGAATACATGCTCTTCTGATTTAAAACAAAAAACACTGCGGTTGAATCAACCAACGTGATTTTTTTTTTTCAATATGGGTGAATGATTTTACTGAGTTTACTGATTTGGATACTTACCAACGATCGTTCAGCTTTGCCATTCTACCTGCGATCATTTTTGGCGTATGCTCCCACCCTCCATGCCAGATCACGCCAGTGGATAGTCAAGATTGTAATGATATTGGGCTACCAAACATATTTTCTGATACATGGCCGGCTAGAAAATCGAAGCTTCTTTGGAAAAATGATCTATGAGTGATTTTTATGGGTGATTTTCCAGCTGCAGGTGAAACTGAAAGGTGGCCCAACATAGGAGGATGATCTTGCTTGACTTTCGTAAGTTTTGGGATGTGTTCTTTAACCAAGTTTGCTGGGTCCGACCGGTGATTCGTTGGTTGTGAATAGGACAGGAACGGACAGTAATGGGGTATGAAGCAATCAGGAAGCCGACCACCTAGTTGGGTTACCAACCGGTGAATGACTTGCTTGGTGGATAAGCCAATTTTTAGCCATTTGGATCCATTTGTGCCATTTGTATGAAAACTTACCCCACTAAGAAATACTTTGTCCCCAAATGGAGAAATGGATCGCAGAAGAGTTTCGATCTAACCTTTAGATTGTGTTTTTTCGCGGAAATCTTTACCCATCAACAGAGAGGGGTAACGGGTAACTAGTTGGTTTTGACCTTCAAATGGGGTATCCTAAATCCAATGGTTTATCATCATTCTCCCTATTATTTAATGGCCCTTTGGCTGGGGGAATACTAACCATTTTCAGGTCCACACTCATATCATGACATAACGGATTTTGTGGGTCCAGAAGTCCATTGAACTAGGTTCCCGTTCCGTAGACGGCCGTGTGGAACTGGGGCTTGGCTTGTAACCAGCCAATCAAGGTTGCTCGATCAATGCACACATGTATTCTCATGTTCCTGACATCAGAATGAGTTTTATAATGTGAATTTTGTTCTGCGCTTTTCTCAATTCGCAATGTTTTCATTGAATGCATCATACAGGATCAATCATACATTTCTTCCACGTTTCACATTGTTTTGTCAGGATTTCTATATTTCCATCGTGTAGCGAACAGAAAAAAAGACTTTTTTTTTCAACGCATTTGCGCATTTGTCTACTTTTACGTCATTTTACGTAAAGGACAGTTATGTAAGAAAGCCAAGGGCGTAGCAACTTTAACATAGTAGGATGCACGTTATTAGCCCGCCCCACCCCCCAAACCCAAAGAAAAGCGGGAAAAAAGTCAAGAGAGTCATGTCAAGAATGTAGTAGGATGAAGGTTGTTAGCCCACCCCATGCCCAAACCCCCCCAACCCAAGAATAGCGGGAAGAAAGTCAAGAGCGTTATCTCAAGAACGTAGTAGGATGAACGTTTTTAGCCCAACCCACCCCCCAAACTCCAAGAATAGCAGAAACGTACAAGAATTAAATTACACGGCCATTTGTGGAACGGGTGCCAACTACTGAGCCATGGTTCCGACTTGCCACAGGAAGAAATTCGAAGGATCGCCAGCAAGAGCGTCCGTGATGCGCAAGAGGCTTCGGTCGCTGGGACCGCAGCAGTTATCCCACCAGTTCGGAGATTCCCAGAGAATGTGTGTGTTTGAAAAGGGTGAATCTTAACCGTCAACAACCACCAATAAGGGCAAATCTGAACCATCTATCATTTTCGAAAATTGGTGCATTTTGCCCCAAACACTTCACCAGTGTTCTCCTTTGAGAACGGTCCCATCCTTGGGACGGAGACGTTTTTCGGCGCAGAAAGCTTTGCAATCCTTTCCAGTCTCCCTGCTATATTCTCGTTTTCTCTCCCTTGCTTGGTCGCCTAGGAACGGACGAATTTGCTTTGCCTTCCACTTCTCTCCCTGCCCTGCTTTCTTCTCCCTTTTTTCCCGTGAGTTTGATTTCCTGGGGATGTTTTCTTTTTTTCGCGTCTCCCCCTCCCCATTTGTTTGTTCGGGCATTCTGTTTGCATACCCTTTCGAGTTCTTTCCTGTGGGACGGAGCAATTTCCGGTGTCTCCCACTTGCCTTTAAGTTGTCTTCCTACAAACTTATATAATGCTCCTTCTGTCTCCGTTGGTGTGGCTGCCTTGGGACGGAGGCCTTCTCTTGTTCCATTGGTCCTCCTCCCTGTGACTCATGTGTCTTCCTTTTGAGGCCACGTTGGGACGGAGGATTCCGTTTGTCTCCCCTCTCCGATTTGTTTTCTGGCTTTATCCTCCTGGTGCAGGACGATTTTATTGTCTCTCACTTGTCTTCCACTTGAGGTATTGGATTAGATATGATATAATTGATTATATATATAATATAATGAGTTTACATCCTCATCCCATCCGCTCACATTAAACACCCCCATTGGTCCCAGTCATATGTGGATTTCAGGGGTCTCCAACTGATGGACAAACCCATATGATCCCATATGTATGCATACATCATATATATAATATACATAAAGACATGTAAATCTTGTCTAATGGTAAATATCTTTGTCTTCTTCTTCTTGTTATTATTATTATTCATTATTATTATTATTAAGCGGTTATTATTATTTTTACTATCATTATACATAAAACCATCACTCCCAAGTTGCCAAGATGGGACCTGCGCCAAGGAGTCAGACATCGACTCCAACCTGCTACAGCTTCTCTTTGACACCCCAACAAGGTGCACTGTTTTTTTTTTTAAATCTCTGCAAGGACCAACAATCTGGGGTTCCTGAACCTAGACTGTTTAGCTGCTAATTTTGGGTCTAGAAAGCGGATTTCAAGGCACAGACGGCCATACCACCCAGTTTCTCGCTTTTTTGTCTTGGCAGTAAAACTCATTGAGTGTCTCAGAGAAAGAAGAAAAACACTCCTGCCATTTCACCATCATTTTGGTTTGGGAGAATTGTCGTGGTTGGGCCCCTTTTGCCTGTGTTGAACATACCAATCTCGAGGGACATTGCTGTCTCGAGGCTGCGCTATTACGTCATCGAAAACTTCATCAACCTGCGTTCTGCTGCCCAAGGTGCGAGATTGGGAAAAGACATGAGTGTCTGAACATGACAAAAACCACAAGATTCATCAAAGCTGGTTGCGCAAAATCTCCTGTAAGCTTCTGGCATCAGCAGGTTTTGCGAGGTTGTTGCTCTTTTGACCTCCAAAAACACATGGTGGAAGGGTGGATGCAAGCAGGAGGAGTATTGCAGCACCTGGAAAGTTATGACAACGGCCCCACATTATGCGACAACCACATCACAAAGAATACATGGATTGGGCCTGTGTTGCTGAGACACCAGCAAAAGAATGTTCATCCAAACTCCCTACCCTTAATTGGCTTCTTCATATTATGGGAATTTCATAACATATCATAACATGTTACTCCAAGTTCACATCTAAGTCGGTCCAAGACGACTGTTTCGGCTGAGGCTTGAGGCAACTGCTGGTGAACTTCAGCATCTGGAAATTGCTGCTGAGTAAAAAGTGGCTCCAAGCACCAGGCCGACCGAGGGCCTAAAACTCCTCGAGGGGTTCTCAGTTGGTGAAGAGTCAACAAACATGGTGGTCAGTGGTCCTGATGAGCATGGTTACATTGATTACATGATCACCACAAGGCTACTTTTCAGGGGGGACCATTTTATTATATGATATGATAGATATTAATATTAGTACTATTGTAAAAGGGCTGCCGCCCTCGCCCCCATGAGGTGTGCCAATTCATTCAAACTAGGGACGGGAAGTTGTCAAAACAGATTGGTGCTGTGGGAAAGGTGGGTACAGTGGTCCTTGTCTTCATGTTTGAGCTGAGCAGTAGCCGTCGAGCGAACAAACATTTCGGGGAGTCGAGTCGAATTGCTTAAAACAAAGCACTGCCATGGCCGAAGGTGTTGGCGCCGTATAACTGTATAACTTTTGCCCAATGCTCTGAGTGTCAAAGTGAAATTCAGTCAAGGCTAGAATAATACTGAATGTAAAGAGACAGCACCCAAGTTATGGGCAGAGACCACAAGCACCCAAGGGCGTAATGAAAACATGGCATTGAAGGACGAAAGCTGTGCTGGGCCTCTTCAGGACTAGTACTGTTATTACTACTATTACTGTTACTGTTGCTCCTACTGATCTTACTATTCCTGTTACTGTTACTCTTGTGCAAAAAAGCAGGGCTTCGTGCGACAAAAAATCCTCACCAGCGTCACCTGGCTGAAGCAGTGATGTGGTGAGGTGATGATGGTGGCGATTGATTTTCTTAGTCATATTTTCTGTATAGCGGAGCTTAGACATCTAAACGTCCTTTGATTATTATATATATATATATATATCATTGTTATTATTATTGATATTATTATTGTATTATGTTATATTATTATTATTAATATTTATTATTATTATAGTATGTTATATTATTATGTTATATTATATATTATTATTATTATTATTATCATTATTATCATTATTATTATAGCACATTTTATTTTTGCATTGTGATGATGAAACATCTTATTGCTATCAAATATACTTAAGAGCTACTTTTGCCGCGAGGCATCCGTGAGCTGCCGTTGTACAACACCCAGCAGGCGGGCATGAGGATGTTGACCGAGCAACTCAGCGAGCGAAAAGATGGTGGCTGCAGGATTGGGGGTTAGTAACGGTTAGTAAATTCAGATAAACCCAGATGTGTCAAACTGACTTTGAGCTATTTGTTGAAGCTATTTGCAGTTTGACATTTTACTATGTTGACTATACAAGAAAAAACATGTGCTTGGGGTTAGCCAGCAACAACAAGCGGATTCAAGCAACAAAATCGGTATCTGGGGGGGAAGGTAGTAGCTCTTGGACCAGCTGCATATGGCTTGAGGTCAGCCCAAAAACTTGACAAGGGCACCATCAATTTGCCGCTTGGCAGCGTTGATTGAGGTTGGACCAGTCCAAACGAGCCAGTTGACTCAGCAAAAGTTCTGAATTCAAGAGTTGGAGTGACTGGCAGTATGCATTGCAGAGTCTATACTAGTCTATACTGGATAGACGAGTGTTACACAATGGATACAGCCGCGAGTCTTGCGAATTGCCCCAAAAATACCTAATTCACAATTTCACGGCTGACGCCCCATTGTGGATCTTGGGATGGCAAAATAGGGTCGTGGAGTCGTGGGTCGATGCTTGTGGCAATGTACGATGGTTTTTACTGTATTGAATTGGCAATGGACTGGTGGGAAGAATTTCTTGGGTTTGCTGCAGATTTTCTCTGGAAAAATAGTAGCGTGATGAATCTCCATGAATTAATCACCCTGTTCCCAGTTCACTGGGCTGCTGAGGGAAGCCCTGCACACAATCATCAAATATCGGGACAAGTACGAGCCGCTGGTTGAGCAGGTGCGGATGACATGTTGGCACCCGGATACGGTCACCAGTAGAAACCTTGTTGTACATGTTGGTTGCTGATGAGTTATTTGATTGAGAAATGATGGGGTGGTTGATTTTTTAAAACTCTATATACTCTCTCTCTCTCTATATATATATAAATGGGAGATTATCAGAGTCCATGAGAGTGGAAGTTCATCAACCAACCCTTGTAACGGATTTTTCTGTTACCTGCCTCAAGTGTTATCCGCTGGATTCCTGGGGATTTTACGACCGTTTTTTCTTGGGAGGTAAGATGATATGCTTGGGATGATTTGCCAGTCTCACACTACAACTACAGCTGAAATCCGGATCACCACAGACACAATAAAGCTGTTAATTGTTTGTCAAATAGTATCCCCATATTTCAGAGGTTGAATTCATCAAGTACTCGTAGTTGTGGGTTGTAGGTTGACCCCTTTTTTTGATAGGAAACCTAAGATACCACCAAAAAACTCCGGCGAAATGCATTGGATCTATTCAATCTATTCATGAATTGGGGGTCCGTTGAAGGGAATTTCCTAGTCGGTGGATGAGATCAAACCACTCTCTATATTTGGTATATGCTTATTTTTACCGCATTTTGGTTGGTGATTATGCCAATTTTGTTTGGTTGTATACACATTTCGATTGTTTCTACGCCCATTGGGGTGGGTTTATAATACAGGGGATTACTTGAGACAAGTGATCAATGGTTCCCCCAATGCTCTACAGCCCAGGGGTTTACTCCAAGCGCCAGCATAGGTGGCAACACGGCCCACGGCCATTCCTGAGAGCACCCGGGCGGAAAAAAATAATGCAGAAGGTTTCAACACCTTTGAAAAGGGGGATTGTATATATATATATACACATATATGGTATATGTAATAATCATATACACACACACGTCTATATTAATATAATTCCGTGTATATATATATATATACATACACAGACAGACGGACGGACGGACGGAGGGATGGACGGACAAAGGGACGGACGGACGGACAGACAGATAGATAGATATGTCACAATGTATAAACGTAATTACGCATTGTTTATATTAACATAAAATAAAGATTATCACATGATAAAGGTGGGATTCGGCCTGGAAGAAATCTGTATCCCTACACAGTCCAAAGGTTCTCACCGGAGACAAACGTGGCATTCACCAATAGTCTTCGGATTCCACCTCCACCAGGGATTCCAATGGCGTCCGCGCCTGGCATGGAGCAAATTCCATGGCAGAACCCTCGAAATGGACAATCGAAGGGGCATCAGCACTGCAAAAATTCACTCTTACCGACTCTTTCCCCATTTATCACTTGTCTATATCCTACAAGAACAGCATGCATTCCATTTATGCCCCTTTGAAAAACAGAACGGCTCCTGATGGGGGAGTGTTTTTCCACAAACAACTCGTCAAACACACTGGTATTTACAGCGTTTTGTGACTAGACGGGGCTCAAAACCGGTATTTTGAAACAACAAACATATTTCACCTCAGCAAAGGCTGCCATTTGGTCCCAGAAAACACTTATATCTACAGACTTTTGTGACCAAATAAACCTTGTTGTGATGCTTGCAAAGGACTATACCCAATCACTTGCAATCACAAAGTCCCACACACACACACAGCAAAAAAAAATACACAGAAACACCACATGCCACGAAACTTGGTGGATTTTGCATGTTGGAATGGAATAGACATTATCAATGGGTGGCTTGTGTGATCGAAGTGATGGATAATGATATCGTGGTTTCTTGAACATGCTGAACAGGTATCATATCAACACATATTTCTTATAGAAACATTTGCAACAAATCATTGGAAGTAAAAGTGTAGGAATGCATCTGGATATATGCAAACACATCCAACAATCTGACTAAGAAGGAGGGTGGGAATGTTGCAACTCACGAAGTGAAGGCATGTCCTGTTTGTAATGTTGTTTTGCAGAGCCTTGTCGGAAGGTCCATTTCATTCATTGGAGATAGAAAAAGAGCGGGAGAGAAAGAAAGAGAGAGAGAGAGAAAGAGAGAGAACTGTGTTGCTGGTTTCTTTTGAAAATCATTCTTTGGTTGGTCAAGGTCCAAACATACATGACCTAGCATGCACTCAAGAGGCAGCTTCCGTTACAATTTACAAAACATAACTAGCAAGAGATGAAGTGAGGTTTATAGTTTAAGAAATTATGGACACATTTCTTGTTTGCATTTTTATATCTTGTGTTGCAGAGCCTTGTTGGCAGTCTCATTTTCGAAATTGAAGAGATGCATTGATTACTGTATATATCCAATTGGTTTTTGGAATGCAAACGTGCATGATTTGTTTGCGGCCGCGAGGCGGTTGCAATTGGCATTCCTGATACATGTGCCACCAATAGCCGAAGTAAGAGTAATAGCAGGGCTGGTGACAAGTGAGCTTTGTTTCTTGCTTGTTCTTGTTGGTGTCTGTCAATGTAAGGTCAGAGTCACCAAACCTGCACTGGCACCCAAAAAACACTAAATGCGCAGAACCTGCGCAGGCACCAAAAAATTCAAACTAACCGAACATTTTCAGGAACCATGGGTCCAATTGTGAGTAGTTGCTAGAAATCTAGGTTATTTCTTTTGTGCCTGTGCAGGTTTTGTGCATCCAGTTTTTTTTTTTGTGTGCCTGCAAATATTTTTGTACATCTCATGACAAGATCATGAATCATGATGAAACAAATGCGTTTTACTAGGGTTTCAGACCCTCCAAGCGCATATAACATCAGTATTAGTAGCGTTTTATGTTTTTTTTTAAAAAAATCAAAATCCACTCCCCCCGGGAGTGCCGCTCTCTTTGGAAACTCAGCCTAGCCGTTGCTTCGTTGATTCCTACCATCTCTGAGGTAGTCAGAAGCTCACCCAATTCGACACGGAGTACAAGCAGCTGAGGCAATACTTAGTTCGGTCTCTTGTTTAAAGTTGGCAAAGTTGGGGGAGAGCACACACACAAAGTTGATTTATCCATTTTGTCACAGAAAAGCACATCCAATTGAGGGATACATTTTCATTCCCAATTTGATGGCAGGTCTCGAGGGTTGATATTTCAGCTGAAGTAAATTTACAGAAATTCTTGCTGTGGGGTGGCTGAAATTAGCGGTGAAAGGGCCTAAGGGGGTGGGTCACACCTCCGGCATTGCCAGGAGTTGATACCTCAGCGATGGTGCCGGTGAACACATTCTTCTGTGCATTTCTGTTTGTCATAGAGATCCCAACTAGCTACCATCTGGTTCTGACTAACATAGCCATGGAAAATCACAATTTTTAATAGGTAAACCATCTATTTCTATGGGCCATTTTCCATGGCTATCTTAAATAACCAGAGGGTACATCCCAATGGCTAATCGCCTGGACCAATGATAGATGATGACTACTAAGCAAAACGAGGCTTTTGACTTTACAGGAAAATCCCCAACCGTCACAGCTTATAACCCACATATCTTAAACTTCCCTTCCCAAGTTTATTGGCTTAAATCTATCTACCTTTGAGTCCTCCCCCACTTTTAAGGACAACTCCACGACAAAATCGATAATTATTGTCACTTCTCAACAATCTTTTTAGGTTGTGAAATCTATGTCATCAATGGTGAACCCATAATCTATAGATCATTAGCCCTTTGTTACATGAACATTCCCCAGTTCTTAATGGGTGCCACCTTTTGAACATAGGCTACCCGAAGGCGCGTCCCATGATTTTCCAGTTCTCTCCCCAACATGGCCATTTCTGGGGTATACGCTGCTAAACCCAGTACATCCCAGTACATCACATGGTTTGCTGGAACATCCACCATTCAGTTCGATGGTTTTCTTATTTAAAAGCATCGATTTAGTTCTGGCGATTTCCCAGCGGCCCGCCGTGATTGATAACCCAATGGGATATTGTTGATGATATCCCCATTGTGTACTGTATATATATACATATATATATATATATATCTCACCATTTAGTTGGATGATTGTCCGATTTTAAATCTCCATTTTCTCATGGCCCTTGCCCAATTTTTGGCTGAGGTTCTGCCAGCCGGCGCACATCGAGGCTGCAGAGCTGGAGCGAGTGGTGGAAGGGTGCCTGGGCGATATCCACTGCACTGGAACTGAACCCCCCCAAGGTATGATTGGAAGTGCAGTTCCAGATACCCTGGGTTAAAACCATAGTGAAAAAGCCATAGTGAAAAACCTCAACTGCGTCCCCTGGTAAGTCAATACCTATTCACCTGTTCAATATTCCATATTCAGTCCTATATTGGGGATGAACCTCCATAGACTTAGACACCATTTTGCTGTGAACAGAAGGGCATTCCATGGCTTTTGACCGCCAAATGTAAGATGGAAAAGGTGACGTTTACGACCTGACGAAAAGACATTTTTTTAATATATCACTACTGTTGGGGATGGTGACTCTGGCATTATTGTGGATTAAACAAATTCCAACCACAGCAATTTATGTTTTTTTTTTTTTTTTCATAGGGCATAAATATGACCATGATCATGACCATGACTATGGCTATGAATATGAAAAAGGAAGATTATGATGATGATGATGATGATGATGATGATGATGACGATGACGATGATGACGACGATGATGATGATGATGACGATGATGATGATGATGATGATGACGACGACGATGATGATGATGACGATGACGACGACGACGGTGATGATGATGACGATGATGATTGTGGTGGTGGTGGTGGTGGTGGTGGTGGTGACGGTGATGGTGATGTTGATGATGATGATGATGATAATAATACGTTTTTTGGGTTTCACTTGGAAGCCTTCAAGCGGAGCAAATTGTCATCATGGAAGCTTCCAAGACATTGGACAGACATATAGTTTCTGGACCCACAGTCTCTGACCCGAAGCAACAACATGTGATCAAAACAGAACAATATTTATTGGAATTTGCATTTTTTTGGGCAAACCCGAATGGTGTATGAATTAAACTTGAAACTTGAAACAGGTGAGATCAAGGTTATTTGAGGTTGAGGTCATGCTATATTGAGACAGTATGAATGCACTTTTCATGGTTGAGTTAAGCCTACACCTCAAGGTCAATGGGTTCGGTTTGACGAGTTCATTTTCAGTCATAACTGATGTATGACTTGGGGGGTGCAATTCCAGTGAACCAAGTGCATATTCATTCTCAGCCTAGTTTTCTAGGGCCCCATATATATCCCAACTTATGGGGATTAGAATTTGATGGTTATACCAATTTTGTTCACCCCAGTCCTGCACCCCCAGAGTATGAAGAGTATGAATGATTCTCTAGGCTCTGAGAGGCTGTAAGGTTTAATGACGGGTCCCCCATTTTTGTCACCTCCCGTTTCATCAAACATGGCACGCCGCAAATCCCTCGAACTTGTGGGGTATCTCCGGTGTTTTCGCCATCTGGTTGTCCGAGGATTAGCAGGGACTACGAATCTATGGAGTTGAACGTGGCAGCGGGTAAGTTCACAGGTTTAAAGGTGAGAGCGCACCTGTCCCCTGGCTGCAATGTCGGAAAGTTGTCAACCCCGGATGATTTTATTCCTCGATCATACGAAAAGATGAGGTTTTCTCTGAAAAAGTTGCAAAACATGCTTTTACAATTTTACAGGAGCTATTGGAATGGAACATGCGAATTCAAAAGCCCAAGTGTACGTATATTAATCCAGAGTTGACATTTTGGTTCAAAAATTAAGTACCAGCGGACCCGCATATACTTATATGATATGGGAACTTTGAATTTGCAACATATCCAAAAGTTGGGAGGCCAATAATTTTGAGGCGTAGCCACACGATGACTTCGATCTTGATTAGAAACGCAAAGTGAGGCTTACCCCAACTGTGACCATAGAGACTTGCCCAATTTGTTTGAAGCCACGGCTTTAAGCCGTGGCACAGGCTTCGCCATGTCAATGCCGACTTCTTTACTAGTACAGGTACTGGTTCCTACCATGGAGGATTGCATTCTTGAGTCCTTGAGATAAACAGATTCTCTTCCTCTCTACAGTCGTTTTTATCTCCTCCATACCCTTGATGTATACATGTATGTGCATTGGTACATATGTATATATATATACATATGTATATACATATGTATATATACATATACATATATAACATACATGAACCTATATACACATCCCCATTTACAAATACAGTCGTGATACATGATCCCATTCCTCAATATTAACAACGCCTTTTTAGGCGGTCCCAAACAGGTGGTGTCATCCCCTAAAGCATGGTTTCTTGGGAGCTATATTAGGGGGAATATATTATATATAAAGTATATAATATAGCAGTTCCCAAAAGGATAGACAAGTAATTCATTCATCACTATTTCAGTAGGGTTTGACCTTTCTATCTTTTTTTTTGGGGTTACTATATAATTACTATTTATATATACATACATAGACATAATACACGCATATCCTACGTATGAGCACCCAACATTTTCAGGGCCTGGCTCTACCAGCTGAATTCCTCCACCGTCTTCTCGGGCATCTGGATGCAAACCGCCCGGCCAGATGCTGGGTGGCGAGGGGATGGGGCCGATGGGGGTGATTTTTGGGTCCTGACTTCCTTTTTTTTTAAAAATACATAGATAACACACACACATAATATATATATATATTGTATTTGTATTTTGTATATGTATATGTATAGGTATATGTATATGTGTATGTGTATGTGTATGTATATATATATATATTTGATGATGTTAATAATGGTAAATAACCTCTAGATCTTTTTTGGGGGTACTATCTATATATGTATATATATATACACACAATTTTCTGAACTTGGGGGAGTTCAAACTCACTTGATATCATGGTGAACTGAAGTGAAGTGGTGGTTGTTGCCTCCCAAACTGTTGTTCTGATGCATTTCGGAGGGACAAAATTCCTTCCAAGAGGCGTTTAGCCAGAGTTCCAATCCTTCTCAGAAAGCTCGCAGGTTGGACCCAAAACCCTGTATTGCCAGGGAGGTAAGCAATTGATGTATACACTGTTATGGGTCGAGTTGCCAACCAAGACTGCCCATCCTCAACTTCCAAGGAGGGTGGAAATTCAGAGAGGAAAATCGAGCAGGAAGAGGCGACGGGTGAAGGAGTCCTGGGATGACAATTGAAGTCCCCATGGTTGAACTAGCTGGAAGCAACGGATCCCGACTTCAGGAAAAAAAAATATATCAGAGTATATCAGAGTTGTTTGTGATTGTATGCATACATACATTACGTTACAATGCGTTGCGTTACATTACATACATAGCACGGGGATTCCCAAAAGGCGACCCTCCAAATAAGAAGAGATTATTAAAGGCAAATCAATCAACAAGGGCTTATTAACAATCTATTATTTGCGGTGGTGGCCTTAAAAGAAAAATATACCCACATGTACATCCCACTCACAAAAAAGCTTTCAACAGCTGGTACCCCATGGTAGCCTCAATTCCAATGGATTATCATCATATTTCACAGACCCATACGATTTTGGGGTATATCTCATTCTTGGACAGACCCATTCAGAAAAAACGACATTCGGCACTATCCCCCAACAGTATGGCAAAGCCTCCATAAATATTTGTTAACCTGTTAAAGCCCCATTTGTTGTTGGTCTAATTCCTACTTTCATGACGGGCCAATCCCAATTGGTGCTGTTCAAACCCTCTCTCATTTTGATGGTTGAGTCCCCACTTATTGATGGTTGCCCTCTGGTAAACACAAATATAGCAATAGAAATCACCATATTTTTCACAGGTAGATCATCTTAGATGGGCCATCTATACAATCTATACCACAGCCATGTTAGTTTACTGGAGGGTAAACCGCATTTTTTTGGGGGGAACTCCACCGGGCGACCGCAGGTGGTGAATAGCATCATTCCGGCTGCCAGGAAGACTTGGGAGGCCCAGTTTTGTGTTGTCAGATGTCGCGGCTGACCTCAACCTGAACCATGATGCAGGGAGTTGATAGTTGCCATATAGTGAATCCGCACGTTCTTGATCAACCATCAGTTGGAGTCATCAACCCGCCATAATGGCTAATGTCACCAATCAAGTGTGGGGGATCTATCATGATTTAGCATGGTCAAAAGTTGGATCGGATGCCCACATTGCGAAAGGGTCCCTTGGCCAATGGCCAACTACGGATTCCCTTTTTTTCATGGTGGGATGACCCTTGCATCAACTTTCGTGATGCGTCATCAAATTCTTGGTGAAATCACCACTTGGTATACTGAATGCATGGCCTCAACGGACGCTTGGCCTCACCGACCTGGTCGCGCTGGTCCCAGGACCTCGCGAAAAGCATCGAAACGGGGCAAGCCATTCTGAAGGAGACCCGGCGCTGAGAATCCTTGGATTGGACTCCATGTTCAGATTGACAAAGCCAATATATATAAATTGAATATATATATATATATATTCCAACAATTTAGATCAATTTAGTAGAATCTGAAGGGATCTGTGTGTATTTTTCATACATCAACAACACGATGGTAGGTGATCACCAAAAGTGGCGAGCCGAGACTGTTGGTGCAGGCTAGCTGTCGCCGCATTTGTCAGGACATCAAATGGGTTGTGGAGTCTACCATGGCTCAAGTGGTTTATGAATTGAAGCTCTTGGTTTCTTGGCAGCACTTTCCAGGGTGGACCTCTCTTCATGCATAGATTCTCTTTTGATCAAAGGGATGAGGTATGGGAAGTGAGAACTATGGTTACTGGGCACCCACTCTCTGGCAAACCGATATTGTGATGGAGAGTCACTCAATTTGTAAATCATATTCAGATCGCATGTGACGACGGTCCATTTCAAGGTTGGATGAAGGGGTGCTTTCTGGTCCGTAACGGAAATATGGATATGATATGAGTCCAGATTCAAGGCCCAGAAAACCAAAGAACGTGGGCAAGCCGTCTCATTGTGTGTCAGTATACATGGCAAGGTAGCGCATTTTTCCTTGGATTATCGAGATCATTGGTCGTGGCGTGGAAGGTTAGAGAAAAATGCTGAGGCATAAGCTCCCCGAGAAATGGCATCATCATCACACCAGATTTTTTCTGTATCCCTTCCATCTTCAAGCAATAGGAAGTCTGTTCCATGTTGGTTTGATTGAAAAAAATGGTACCCCGAAATCCCATGGCTAATCATATTTTTTCCCATTGGAATTGGCACTTAGGAGGTATCCCTTATTTGAAGACACATCAAGGTATTATTTTCCTGCAGTAGCTGGTTCATGTCAATTCCAAGATTAGAATCTTCCTTAGAGGTTGCAAGTGATATTTTTTTCCCCAAAGTGTGTGCACACTGAGGGGGTTCTTACGGTGGGAATTGGCCGGGGTTAACCCCCGACTGATGGCAAGGTTGTCATGTCACTTAGGACGTAGGGGATGGTAGTTCCGATCATATCCGATGACATCATGATATTTTTCCGTTCTGCTTGGTTTCGTCCACGTTCCCATGAAATCTTGTTTCCATTCCCCATGTCCCATTTGAGTGTCTGAAAATTTGATATGACCCCCCAAGAAGGCATTTTCATATCAACATGTGCACCGAGTCCACCATGTTTCCATGTCGCAACTCCCGGGTCAAACGGGGGCAAACAGCGACCCGGCGACCCGGCGACACGGCGACCAGGAAACCACTGCGCCCAAGAGCAAGGCCTGGGTGGTGGAGGTGCCAATGGGGTGGACATTTCTTGGTTTTTTCTCAGAAACTCACCATGAATTTCTGATTTAATGGTGATTTAATGGGAATAATGGTGATTTCTGGTGATAAAAGAGGAAGATAACTCAACAAAATGGGAATTTTTATTGAATATCTTGGATTTATCGTGATTTATTGGAAGATAACTGAGATAACTAAACAACAATTTGGGATTTGACAAAAATCAGATTCAGAACCTCCACGGTCTTCCGAACACTTGAGAAACTCGCCAGTTTCCGAATACAACTCCAACAGAAAAGGTCCATCTTTGGGGTCTGAAAATGAGGTTTTTACCCATGTTAGTGCACTTTTCATAGGAACGATGATGAAACATCAATTTGTTGGGGTAGCCATTTTTGAGACAGAACCGTGCTGTAAAAACCCATGGGTTTCCTGAGTTTCCAGAATCCCTCAAGCCAATCCAGTGCAGCTGAAAGATGGAAGGCTTTTTAAGGCAACATGTTCTATGAGGATTTTTGGAAGGGAACATGTACCCACAGATGGACATTTCACCGATTCTTAGCCAGAAAAACCCAAAACACGACAGTATTGCGAAGGGAAAATAGGGAATCTTATGAGGACTCCCAAAGGGTTTCATTTTATCAGCATTGCTTGGTGATTCCTGACATTTGTTTGTTCAATGGCTCCCAAACTTTGGCAGCATTTTTTTTACGTTTTGTTTCTTTTAAGGGTGAGCCGTATGAGGCCTCATGGATTTGGAATATGTTTTTCATCCACTGGACGATTTTGGTAATTCGCTGTTCAGAATTGGGACAAGTGTTGAAGATCATTCATAGTGTCAGTTTGATCTTGTTTTGTTTTTGAGGATGGGATGATGATTTGTATTATTGTTGCATATGATTATATAGATATTTGCGCTAGTACAGTCATACATTTTTATCATGACTAATGATCACAACTGTATATAAGTCATTGACAAAATGTCTATTAGGTCAGTCTCACCATCATCACCACCATCATCATCATCATAATAGTGCTGTTCCTCGTAGCTATTGCAATGTTTTCTACTATCATCAGTTATTGCTTTACAAATTCTTGACCATTGATAATGGCAAAATCTTGATTACCAACATCGGTCACTATTATTGTCAGCATGCGTGTTGTATTGTGCTGTAATAATTGCTTTTCGTCGCTCTTCTTGTTTTGATTATGATTATCAGTCATTACGATCATCATAATTATGGGATTATTGTACTCTGATCATTTTGATCTTAAAATCAACCATTGTCAGTATCTTCATCAATATCATTATGAAAATATCCTGATCAGTATTCTTACTATTGTTAGCATTATTGTTTCATCTTATCATTATCATATTCTTTTTTTTTTACTATGATTGTCATGACTACCATTATTATTACATATTATCATGTAATAATATAGTAATTACATGTTACATATTAGATATTATTATTACTATTATTATTACGTATTACATATTACTATAACTACTATTATGACTCTTATTATCATTATTGTTGTATTATTACTATTATCCGTCCAATAGTCCATCATTCTGCCATTGGACAATAAATTACTTTGGTACGGAAACATCCATTACTATGGCATGGGAAAATCCATCAGTGCTATCCATATCACTCTTCATTACGATATTTGTTTGTTTATTTGTTTGTCCATTCGTTTATTAGTTGTTTCGTATTACCAATATCCATTTCATAGTCCATTAAATACTATTGACTCTCGATATTATACATTCTAGTTAGTTCATGAGTTCATGAGTTCATTAATTGCTATTGTTGCATAGTCCATTAACATATACTGGACATGTACCAGATAGAATATTTTAGTACTAAATTAAAGGACCGGATAACCCCACATGTCAACTTCTTCCAATAAGTCACCAAAAAGAGGTGAAGACGGAATGGGAAAGGCAGGAAAGGGACATGAGATGGTGAAAGGTATATATGAAAGACTTGCGTGTGAGAGAGTTGTTTGTATGTCTGTATGTGTTTATGTGTGTTTTTGTTTGTGTGTGTGTATGTATGACTGTGTGTAAGTGTGTATGTGTGCGTTGTGTAGCCACACACAAAACATGCCCCACGCCATGAAAAGCGGCGAGCGGCATGAAGTGTGTGGCGTTAGGGACAGTGTGTCCAAACTTGCCGGCGCAGACCATCATGGAAGGTCGATGTCACCAAGGGGCACGCCTGCCACGCAAACAACCGCGGCGACAACGGCGTCAAATGGGACCCAAGCGCGCCACCAGAGCCAGGTGAAGGTCAATGTCGCCAAGTGCCGTGCCTGCCACGCAAAGTGGAGGTGGATGTCACCAAGTGCCACGTCTGCCACACAAACAGCCGCGGCGACAACGGCGTCAAACGGGACCCAAGCCCGCCACCAGAGCCAGCGTAGTGCCGTAAGTGCCAGGCCCGCCAGGCAAGATGAAGGTCAATGTCGCCAAGTGCCACGCCTGCCACGCAAAGTGAAGGTCGATGTCGCAAAGCGCGATGCCTGCCACGCAAAGTGAAGGTGGATGTCACCAAGTGCCACGCCTGCCACACAAACAGCCGCGGCGACAACGGCGTTAAGCGGGACCCAACCGCGTCACCAGAGCCAGCCCAGTGCCATAAGCGCAACGCCTGCCACGCAAAGTGGTATGTGAGCCAGTTGTGTGTGAGTAAGTTGTGTGTGTGTGTGAGAGTTGTGTGTGAGCAAGTTGTGTGTGAGCAAGTTGTGTGTGTGAGAGTTGTGTGTGTGAGAGTTGTGTGTGAGCAAGTTGTGTGTGAGCAAGTTGCGGCGGGACGGCGGGAGGAGGAGAAGGAGCGGACGGGAGTGCACAGCCAAAACCAAGAACCCCACACAAAGATGTGGGGAAAAACTTTTTTTTTTTTTTTATGAGTACTAAATCGACCTTTGACCAGACAGAATATTAGACGAGATAGAATATTACTATGAATATCTATGCGCCATTATAGGCCACGGAGCTGTGTAAGTCTATGCGCCTCGCCGCCAAGCTGCGGCTCTGGGCACCCAGCACCTTAGCGCCAAATGCCGCCTGGGAACGGGGGATGTTGGGTGCATATGTATATAATAATATATATATATACATGTTGACATCTATAGTTGTCGATATGTCTGAAATCTAATCTAATCTAATCTAATCCCATCTTATTTGTCTATCTCTGTCTATCTCTGTCCATCTCTGTCTATCTATCTTTTTTTCTTCTATCTACTGTATCTATGTGAATCATGGCGGACATGGCAAAAGAACATTGAAACATGGGAAATCACTAGAATAATCAGATAGATAGAACATGATAAGCAATGACGCAGAATTCAATTGAATGAAATTTAGTAGATAAATGAAGAAAAAACACATGTTGTGTTTAAATCAAAGAAGTATAACATGGGCCGATGTCGCCCGCGGTTTAGCTACAGGTTTGTACAGGTTTCCGAAGATATTTCCTTGTTGACGTTCCATATGGTTTTTTCCCAAAAGAGGGTGCCCTCAAACCCAACGGTTGATCATCATTTTCCCATGAAAATTGTTATTTGGGGGGTTGATCCAGTTGATCCCCCATTTCTCAGACACAACTGGCGAAACAAGAGAATTGGAGGTTTGGAACGATCCCTGAGGATGAATCTTGGGCTTCCAGCAACGAAACTTTTGGGTGCCGTGGGGGCTGCCAAGTAAGTAACATCACCGTGTCCCAATTGTGAGGGCTGATAGAAAACACAAACATTTGCTAATCGCAGGGATCATGAGGTGGGTTGTAAACAGTGAGTGACTGGGGTATATGTCCGTTGAGATATCATATCTACTGTATACGGGAACTACTTGCCAGTGGTACAGTTATGGTACTACTTGCCTTTTGTGAAAAACAATTTCCGACCGCAAAAACTTACCAACGAATTGACAAAATTCGGCATCCATCTTAATTTTCAGCCAAGGATAACTGCAGGATAGACCCCAATGCCCCAACAACTAATCACAATCCCTCCCCCTTGGCTGGAAAGGTCCAGCTGCTTTCTGGACTATCCAGCTGTTTGGAATCAGTCGTAGAATCGCAAGAGTTCATCCTTGGGTCAAAGTGCAGGACCCAAAGCCGATGGGGAACATACAGTTCCATTGGTTTCCACCAGGTCAATTTGGAGGTTCCCATAATCCATTTTAATAGGATTTTCCATTATAAACCATCCATTTTGGGGTACCCCCATTTATGGAAACCTCCATTTTGTCCTGCCGTTTCCAGGTATGCTTCACCTCCGCAACCAGAGCTTGTCCGAAATTTTCAAGGAGAATCACAAGGCAGCACCGGCAGGGCAGCAGGGCACCGGCAACAAACGCTCTAGCAGACTCTAGCAACGCTGCTGAACCACGAGATGTCCACATCCGGAAGAAATACACATCGAACATGTACATCATGTTCTTCTATATGTTTTGATGATCACGAGATCGAATGGATCACCCCCAAGTCTCCAAAATATCTTCTAACAGCCAATTGAGCCACTAAAAATACCATTGTGAGTGGTCAGAATAAGGGGTTACTTATACTACCGAATTTTATCGAGGATTATTACCTATGAACCAACCAGTATAATGGATATGATAGGGTTATTTTTTTATGGCTCAGTTCTTTCTCCAGGATGAGTGTGTTGAGATCCTGAACCAAGTGGTGTGCGAGTACGAGCACATGTGGACGAAAACCTTGGGAGAAATGACCGCCAGTGTCTTGGCAGCAAAGGCAGGGGTCCTCCGGGAAGCGGAAGAATCAGAATCGGGGATACGAACCACCAATATATGGTTCATCAACCATCAATATATGGGGATTTATGGCGATTTGATGGGATTTAATGGGATATAGCCTGATATAGCCAATCAAATAGGCTATACCCTCCAAGTGGCAATGTTTCATACGGAAAATGATTGACAACTGGACCCCATTGGTTACCCAATTTTCAGACTTTTGGTCAATTGGGGATGGGTTGAGGATCCAACCATCTGTTGTTTGGGATGAACATGGTATGAGAATAGGTTTAAAGGACAATGGCCACAGGAAAGCCCATATTTGTGTGGATAATAAATCCGTGGTTTCCAAGTTTTTGCAGCCTAGGTGTAACGCCCTACAGAGAGACCATCAACACCTTGTCGGAGGCTATGCAGGACATGGGACGCGTTGTCATACCTGGCCAAACACAGGGAAGATGAGCTCGAAATTACATGACATGACGCAGATCATGTACCTACATGTACCTACTAAAGCTATTGTACGCAGATCATACATCTAAATATATTACATATATGCATACACATTTTCACACAAAATCACACGTATACATGTGTATGTCAGTATATGTATATGTGTATGGATGTATATGTGTTTTTTTTTGCATAACATGTAGGATTATGAAGGTATAATTGTATAAATGTATTATGTATGTATGTCATGTCACATTACGTCATGTCATATCAGGTTACGTCACATCATGTCACGTCACGTCATGTCATGTCATGTTATGTCACGTCACGTCATCGTGACGTCATGTCACGTCACGTCATGTCAGGTGATGTCATGTCACGTCATGTCATGTCATGTCACGTCACATGACGTCATGTCACGTCACGTCACGTCATGTCACGTCATGTCATGTCATCTATGTATATATATTTATGTATATGAATATGTGTAATTATAATTGTTACGCAAATACATCATTCCTAAACGGCTAAGATGGGGTAAAGTGTCATGACGCATTTTGCCAAGACCCATGCGCTTTTTCTTGCAGAGGGTGGTGCACCTTGGTTTACTGACACCTTTTGCGAAGGATTTGGATTTGCCTGGGGTTCTCTCCCCTTCACCAAACTTACTTTTTTTGGTCCAAAAGTCCAAGACATTTTTTTTTGTGTGATCAGAATCAGACTGTCGAATCTACAGGTCATACTTCAACTGTCCATGGCCTAGTTCGGCCTGCAGGACTACACCATCACCGCCGCCAAGCACGACAAATCCTTGGAGTGGCTGCTGACCCGATCTTCCACCGAGGTCTGGTGATCCAATAGGGGGTCCGATGAAGAGGATGGATTTTGGCGCCACATATCATCTATAGTCTTGTACATAGTGTATATATATATATATTATATATAAAATGTATATATAGTATATATATATAGTGTATATATATATATTATAGTATGTATATATAGTGTATATATATATATAGCATACACTATACTATATATATAGTGTGTATATATATATATAGTGTATATATATATAGTCATATAGTGTATACATACATACCCTATCTACAAGGAGGATGTCACCAGCATGTTCTTGTCTCCCCTTGTCTCCTAGCTTGTCTTCCTTTTTGTTTCCCTTTTTTTCTCGGTACCCAGTGTTGCGACAAAGCTAGCGAAGCCGAAACATTATAAACGTGAAATGGTCGGCACTTATTGCAGACATTATCACGATTCCTTCCGCTGCTATTTCATGTGTTTGACCTGTTCCTCAAAGCACTTTTCCACCCGTTTTTCCATGGATAGCAATATCTTCATCGAAAAACGTGAGGTTTTTCGCGGCAGGACTTTAATCTGCTGCTGTCCTTGTGCACGCCCAATACGGACGATCCCATTATCCTGGCTGCCATTGCCTCCTTGCCCCTTGGCGATTTCCGATTTTCGATGGAAGATCAAGAGGATATCCTGCAGATTTTACCTTAAATCTAATAAAATTATACTTAGATGATAGCTGAACATTGGGTTTTCTCTTATTCATTTTTCCTCAGGCTTAAACAATTTCTGGGTAAAATGGGTAAAGGCAGGCTGGTTCAAGAGTCGAAAACCCGAGTGTTGTGCGATTTGTGCGGTAGCGGATCTGGGGAATGAAAATCCGGGACGCATTTCCAAGTGGCATCAACTGCCAGGGCAGATTTCCTTACCATCTCTTTTAGAGTGCAGAGAACACATGGCTATCACCAAAAAAAACAAAGAATTCAAGTCCGTTTGGCGTCCCCAAGCTCTGTGCAACCGCTGCAAGTCCGAAAAAAAACTGGGTAACTGGAGGCAAAATGGGGTGTCCATGGCATGCTGGGAGCTGAGCCGCCAGGAAACAGATGCGAACCTTCTTGGCAGAGGCGGAGCTGGAGCTCGAGACATCGGGCCCAGAGTCCACAGAATTTGATCGTCATAATTTTCCATCCAAAATAACATCAAACAACCAGGGCTGTGAACACTACCTGAGCCGAGCAGTGAGTGCTATGAAATATACAGTACCCCCCAAAAAAGATAGAAAAGTGATTCTATCTTTGTGAGGGTTACTAATACTTGATATGTTTTAATGGGAACCTGAATAAGCCCTTTCGGGGGAACGCCTTAACACCGCCTTAGCTTTTTCAAGGCCCTCTACTCGAAACCGCCTTATGCTGGGCTGCAGAAGTTCATCGAGGACGCCTGTTAGCAGAGAGGCGATGCGAGACAATGTGTCATTATGCATAAAAAACATCCGAATTTCACACATTCCATGACATGATACCATACGATATGATATGACATGATATTATATTATACAATTATATATCACATGTAGATCTATTATTAGGCTGGACATTTGTGCAGCATAGAATCACAGAATATTGTCCTGGTCACAGATTCAGCCGCGAAAGGAGCTGGCAAAGCTGAAGGTTGATACTGCTGAGTCCCTTTGAGTCATTGGTTCTGGATGGATTTTAACTACCTCACGTCGCGACGTCACGTCAAAATGATGGTTCGTAAGGGTAACTATTCCCAAATGGCCGAACTTCAGGCACCGGTTGTCCTCTGCACGGGGGGCGGAGAAGGGAAGATTGACTGCCGAACCTTTCAGACTGGTGACTTACTGGAGTTTATCTAAATTGGTTCGTTGAAAGTCTCTTTTTTTCTCTCTGGATTTTTACCTGTAAAAAGAGGTGTTTCCTGTATTCTATCCCTTGAATTATTGGATATGGGGTGGAAGATGATTTTGCCAATATGGATGGTGGAAGCAGCTACTTGTCTTCAGACAAACCTATATAAGTATCATATTGTTGAACATATTCCCATCATATATTGTATATTTTCCCAATCTATTCCCCACTTTTTACCACTCTTCACTTCCGTTGGCGCTGGCCACGAGGCAGCAATGTTTGGAGTCGGTGCAGACGAGCTTTGATCCGATGTTGGAGCTGTTGACCACCCATTCACGAACTCCTGGAGTGCAGGACGGGCATCCCCTATTGGGGTTGTAGGTACTCATCAATGGGGCCCATTGGCTCAGTTCCCAAGCGGCTTCCTAGCCCTGGTGAAGTGCAGATATAACGTCAGTTGTATTTGGTATATCATCATGTTGGCCAAAGCGTTTTTGCCCAGGCCCAGTTTTGGGTCAGAGTTTTCGCCCCAAATGTCTGCAAGTGGCCCATCATTGTCTCGTGCACCTCATCCCATCCTGTCACCAGGCGTGCTACGACCTCACGAAGATTCATCTCACAGGAACCTTCCACGTGACCTGCGCGTTGACGGAGAGCGCAGCTTGGTTCTTGAGTGCTCGAAATGACCAGTGGAAAACTGAGGTAGCTCCCAATATGATTATCCCTAAAATATACGGGGTTCGAATTAAGTTGTATCAAATTATAGATAAATAAATGTATAGATATAGAGATATGTATACCAATTGAGGACAAAAGAAGGGGTTCCCACAATTGTAGATTGGATGAGAACTACCACAATACGTGGGCAGAAAATTAGTGGTTTACATCAGTGAAATTGGTGAAGGACCTTGGGATGATATGCACTGCCCGCTGCAGCCTATCCAACAAGGAGGTACTGTATATACGGTACTGCAGCATCAGCGGCCATGTTTGGAGGCGTGTACATATATATATATATATTATAATATAAACATACAGTATAAAACAATATATACATATATATATATATATCATTTCATTACCTACTGTAGGTTTATTTGAATCAGGCATCTCAAATTTTGGATACATGAAATGAATGCTGAGAAGAAAGAGTATGTGCAGTGCGTAAGAGATGGTATATGGATATGGGCGTGTCCAAAAGTAGGTGATACCCCAAAATGGCAGTTTCGATAGGGAACATCATGGTTCACCATCGATTTGGGTACTCAATCTTCAGGTTCGAGCCCATTTCTTGTGAAATCAGGGGATCTATGCAGCAAACCAGGTCCTTTCCGACAACCTACGCGAGGGTGGTGACGGTTGGAATGGTTGGAATGGTTGGAATGTTGGAATGGTTGGAATGGTTGGAATGGTTGGAATGGTTGGAATGGTTGGAATGGTTGGAATGGTTGGAATGGTTGGAAGAGTACAGTCAGTAGCCCTTATGCAAAGGGCAAGCTTGGCTTCCGAATTGCTTCATATATATATAGACATGTATGTATGTATGTAATGTAATTAAATGTAAATGTAAATGTAAATGTAAATGTAATGTAATTTAATGTAAATGTAATGTACTGTAAACGTAATGTAAATGTAATGTAAATGTAATGGTAATGTAATGGCAATGTGATGTAATGTGATGTAATGTATGAATGTATATATATATATGTATACATATTAGTTGAACCATCCTGCAAACAGATTATATTTGTGTCAGGGAGAACTCACATATGGGTTCGTCTGAAAACAGGATACCCCGAAATCCAGTGCTTTACCAGTAGTACCGCACAAGGCGGTGGCGGAAGTTTCAAGGATAGGACACTATAGGAGAGCTGAGTTGTTGTGATGCATGGATGGCAGAGCGAATCCACTGATGGACTGAAAGGTGGTTGGAGTTGTGCTTTTTGGAGTGGTTGCAATGGTTGCAGTGGTCGCCTCACTCACAATTCCTGGATGTAGTGTGGTGTAGTGCAGTAGTTGTCGTTGTAGTTGTAGTTGCAGTTGTAGTTGTAATGGGGTTGATGTTGTTGAACTTGCAATGTTGTAGTTGTAGTTGTAGTTGTACTTGTAGTTGTAGTTGTAGTTGTAGTGTTGTGGTAATTGTTGTTGTAGTAGTGTAATTGGAATTGAAGCCGAAGTTGTATTTGCAGTTGCAGTTGTAGTGCAGCTGAATTTGTAGTTGTAGCTGTAGTTGCAGTTGCAGCTGTAGTGTAGTTGTAGTAGTTGTTGCAGTTGTAGTTGTAGTTGCAGTTATAGTTGCAGTGGCACTTGTAATTGTCGTTGTAGTAACTGTAGTTGAGGTTGTAGTTGTAGTTGAAGTGTAGCTGAAGTTGTTGTTGTTGTGGTTGTAGCTGTAGTTCTTGTAGTTGAAGTGTAGTTGAAGTTGTAGTTGTAGTTGTAATGTAGTTGTAGTTGTAGTTGAAGATGTAGTTGTAGTTGTACTGTGGTGTAGTGCAGTTGCAGTTGTCTATCTATCTGTCTATCTTTTCGTCTTTCTGTGTATCTATCTATCTGTCTGTCTATCTGTCTAGCTATCTATCTATCTATCGATCGATCGATCGATCTATCTATCTATCTACCTATCTACCTATCTATCTATCTAATCTAATCTATCTATCTATCTATCTATCTACCTATCTATCTATCTAATCTATCTAATCTATCTAATCTATCTATCTATCTATCTATCTATCTATCTATCTATCTAATCTAATCTATCTATCTATCTATCTACCTATCTACCTATCTATCTATCTAATCTATCTAATCTATCTAATCTATCTAATCTATCTAATCTATCTAATCTATCTAATCTATCTAATCTATCTATCTATCTATCTATCTATCTATCTGCAAGTTTGAAAACGAAGCTATTCTGCGAGATATCCTCAATTTTTGAACTTGACAACATCAAAAACGAAACAATTCTGCGAGACTTCCTCAATTTTTGACCTTGACAACATCAAAACCGAAACAATTTTGCAAGACTTCCTCAATTTTCGAAGTTGACAGCATCAAAAACGAAACAATTCTGCGAGACTTCCTTCAAAAATGGAAAGTTGAGTGCAGAGCTGACGGACGCGTACCAATGCGTTTTCCGATTTTTCCACTCCACCTGTCTAAAGTACTGCGCCTGCCACGACAAAGTGATGCCAGGTCGTACGAAGTGCTGCACCTGTCACGCAAAATCATCTTCCCAAAACTGAAGATCTGATGCTCCAAAATGCAACCCCTCTCAGGAAGTCAGCGCCCGGACCCCCTAACATCTCTGATGAACATGTCTTTTGTACTGCGCCTGCCACGGAAAATGCATTTTGCCAGATCCTCTTCAAATGTCCCACGCCTGCCATCGTTTTAGGAAATGCCACAAAACCCTCTCCGAACCCGTCAGTTTTTTACACTTTTGACTTCGAAATGTGCTTCGCGCCACAACGGCGTGCACTTTTCGACATCGCAACTTCCAAAAGTGGTCCGAGGCTGGTGTGTTTTGTACATTTTGACTTGGAAATGTGCTTTGCCACAGCGGCGTGCACTTTTTCATCGTCTCAACTTCCAAAAGTTGTCCGAACCTGGCGTGCTTTGTGCATTTTGACTTCGAAATTTGCTTCGCGCCACAACGGCGTGCACTTTTTCAACATCAAAAATTCCAAAAATGGTCCGACGTTGGTGTGTTTTGTACATTTTGACTTAGAAATGTGCTTCGGGCCACAACGGCGTGCAATTTTTTATCTCTCATCTGGCCAGCTGGCTCCGCACCCGCTTTAGCGAGCCTACTTTTCGACCCTCCGGAGCCACAAATCATTGGAAAAACACAATTTTCCGCTGCTTTCCTACCTTTTCGCGCGCCTGGATCTTCTTTCTTCTGAGACTTTCTCTTTTTGATTTTCTTTCTTCTTCTCTTCTCTGACTCGTCCCATCTCTGCTGTCCATATTGCCGGAAGTTTGACTTCTTCCTTCGATCATCATTAAGTTAAAGAAAATGGGGCACACCCAGTATACCTAATTTCAGTCGCACCCATATGTGAGGGGGGTAGATACCCATGGTTTCCTCATTTTATTCCTACCAATCCAAAGACCTAACAATGATTTTTCCACCCTGTGAAGTTGGACGGGCAACGGGAACCGGGAACTTATAGTGGTAAAGTCCTTTTTGGAGGTGCCTGTATTGGTAGGAAATCAATGAAAATAGATCGTTTTTTTCATTTTTGGCTTAGAATATTGGAGGGCAAGTTATGACCACTCGAGCACGCCGAGGGCCAGCTGAAATGTCGGATGCCGCCTGAGAGCGAGTTTGACTACGAGGCACCGTTGCTTCTGCAGGGAGTGAAACCATGGCAATGTGTTGCGACGGAAAAACAACCATTCAAATTCAGCCCCGTGTCAGGATTCAGGATAATCAGGATAGGCTCCATCTTGTTCTGCGACGGTTGGCAACCAGTGTTTCGCTTTGATGTTGCAATTTCATATTATTGCCTATCATTTGTCAGTGCAAGAACACCTTTTCATATCTGCGGCGTAGATCATCCAGAACATCAGGCAACCACTTTAAGCACAACCAAACATCGTGTCCTTCAGATAGTTTGTAATCTGCAAGATATCGAGACAATCTATCCAACCATACACGCATAACTACATACATATATACATAAATACATATATACATAAATACATAAATACATATATACATATATATATACACATACATATATACATATATACATATATACAAATATACATTTATGCACATATGCACATATCCACATATACACATATACATATATACATATACATATATACATATATACATATATACATATACACATATACACATATACATATATACATATATACATATATACATATA
>Ga0126342_10001944_pt1 | contig 30923 bp, 19 predicted proteins | sample Cyp1metagenome_FD_92528 | JGI IMG/M metagenome (GOLD analysis project Ga0126342, IMG submission 92528) | Coral microbial communities from Lord Howe Island, Old Settlement Bay, Australia - Cyphastrea 1 metagenome | ecosystem: Host-associated > Invertebrates > Cnidaria > Coral ...
GCCCTTTTGTCTCGTTCTTTCCAAGGGACATCCTTTTGATCTTTATCCACCTGATGCTCATTGAAAGGAGGAAAAGAGAAATGTGGCATTCCTTCCAGTCTCCTGTTTGTCGTAGGCAGAAACTGCTTAAGGATTTCATTCACTTCTTTTTGTTTGTCAAAGCAAGGTCTTCTCCTCAAACCCGTAGTAAAGTCAGAATGACCCTGATAATAAAGTGACTTGGTTTTGCCCATATCCACATGCTGCGGTAGCATCTGTTGTGGGATAAAAGACACGCAATGTTGCACGATCGCGTACGCATTTCTACTTTGTTCTGACATAGTCGTCCCCGCAAGTTGAATTTCTATCTCCGTCTTCGGTTGAATGACGTATTGCACCTCGCCTTTGAGTCTTTTCAGTGGCAGAACTTGTCCATGATGAAGCATGATGGCAATCGCTATTTCAGTCCAGGATATTCCCAGATCATCCTTGTTGATGTTTTCATTTTTCGGCCATGTGCATGTTCTTAGCCAGCTCATAACAGACTGCATGATACCAACACCCCAAGCATTATGATTAATCCAAGTAGTATCCCATTGTTCAGAAGGTTGCCACGGATCCGCAATAGTCCATAAACGCAAGGTCTCCTGTAGCTGCACCTGTTGAGAGAAATTATCTTCAATTATAGCCGTACCTACCACCTGGTTATCACATGCTCGAGATCGAGCCTCTTGCAGTTCCAGAAGCATCTGATATGTTTGTGAGAGGAGCTCAATTTCACGAACATGTTCGCAATGTCGTATCTCCAGCTGCTGCACTACTTCAGGAAAAAGGAGTTTACAAGCCCGGTTGGCTTGTTCATCAGCAAATGCATTTCCAATGGCTTTATATCTATCCAAAGAGTCTTGAATATTCAGTAGGTCTTGGTGCGCCTTAATCTTGACAATCTTCTTCTCCTCAGTGATGGAGTTAAATAGTCGTATGAGAAGGTCATAATCATCATGTTGGAAAATCCTCTGTTTCATGGTAGGGTCCCGGCACATATCCACCATTGTGAGCACAAATGCGCAGTCTGTAAAAACTGTAAACGCCGAAAAGTTTTCACATAAAATGACTACCGCAAGAAGTTCAGCTCTGTGAATGGCTTGGACCCCAGGGAGGTGTCCCCATGCAATACGCTGAAAAGTACTAGGCCATGAAAGCGTGGAAACATATTGGTTAGCATGATATCTTCTTTCCATGTCGTTTTCTGCTGTGTCCACAATGATACTAAGCGCTGCATACCTGGTGAGAGGATATCTTGCATGTTGACAACTGCCGTCTGTGTAAAAAAACAGGTTATCCGCTGTTCGTCCTCTCTGCAAGATTTGTTTGATATCTTCACGAATAGAAATTTCAGGCATCGCATCATTCAAAGAGTCATAGAAGTCCTGCATGGGATGTCTCGCAACAACTGCAAGTTCACACCAGTCGTTCCCTTCATCTTCCAGATAAGCCGTGACTGCAGGGAATTTTTCTCTGATTTCATTGAATGCCTGGCATCTAAGGACTCTGTGTTGTCTACTGTCTTCAGTTGCTCCGCAAAATTCACATGTAGTGCAAGTGGTTGGATCCCATTGTGATTGTTGATGTTTGGTCTGGAAAGCTCCCGCAATTTCTCTGAGAATCATAAGCTGCTGTTTTTCCTTGAATTGTTTCAAAACCAGACAAACACTAAGTTTATCGATTGGCGGGAAATAGAATAGCTTATGTCGTTCAGTGAAAAACATCAGCAAGTGTTCTTGCCACGCTTGCATAACGTGGCGCTTCAAGACTGAAAAAGGTGATTGCATAATGTTACCAGATTTGTATTGGTTAAGTTGAATATCCCCATTATTTGAGCAAGTCCATCCTATTATCAGCAAATATTCTCGTAGTGCTGATGCAGGTCCTTTGACATCTCTGCTGTTTTTGGTTGGTGTCGCCAACACCTGGAGGAATCTTTTTCTGTCTTCATCATCTGCTCTAAACAAATAAAGCCTTGCCTGCTTGATCGCCTGTAAAATTACAAAGAGCTGTGGATCCAACTCATTTGAATCAGCGCAATGGAGGAAAATTGCTGGATTCATGCTTTTTGCCGTCTCTCCCACCAAGGCTTGTGCTATTGCCGTCCTCAAAGAGTCAAAGTGGGATTGTCCGATGTAAACAATTTCTGCTCCATAAAACGCTGCAGGCATAACGCAAGAGAAAATCATTTGTTTTTTTAATGTAAGATCCCATCTCAAGTGCTTGAGTCTCTGGAGTCTTTTTTTGGCCTTATTGAATCTCTGGTGCAATGATCCTAATCGGGGATTACCATAATATGTTACTTGACAACCTAGGTCACACGCATTGTTTTTACTGGCAGGGGCACCCTCAGGGACTATATTTCTGAGAACCTTTTGCAATTTCTTGTGGCCGCTTCCATTGGTGCTCCAAAGCCAAGTTTTTTTCCAATCAATTTCAAGTCCCATGAATGTTGTGAAGTCGAGTGTATGTTGGATCAAAGGCTCAGGGTTATCATGTACAGGGTACCACACAGACCAATTGTCTGCATATGCCGTGTTTCCTACCATATCCATGGCCTTTTGATTACCCCTTATCCATTCAGCTGCTATAACAATCATGATTGCAACGCTCCAAGGGTCACCTTCAGGAATGCCAGTATCTGCCGGAATCCACTGGCTCACAGCTTGTTGGACTTTCCAGTATCTTTGCATGCATGTTAGTGAGGTATACCATTTGTCTATCCACTCCGCAGGAAATGCATACAAGTGCAATTTTTTTTTGCTTTGGAACGGTTAACCAAGTTGAAACATTTACGGAGGTCCAGGGTCAGGCCTGCTAAGTGCGAGTGCTCACTCCTTACCTTTTCCAACATTACCTGCAAATCATAACATGCTGACAACGCACCTCTGTGTGGTAGCATTCCAGTGATGGCTGGTGGAAGGAAATTGGCAAGTTTTTGCAAGATTTCTTGCATACACACTTTACTCCACAATCTATATATGGTCGGCAGGATAGTTATTGGGCGTGTCATGTCTGCTGCAAAGATTTCCCCTTTGGGTAGGGGTACTGTCTTAGCTCGCATTATCCATTCAGGAAATGATGGCATATCATTCACTATTTGTATCCGGCTCTCCAGTAGTGGGACTGGCAGCATTCTGAGTTCCGAAATTGTGATACCGTCAAAGCCTGGTGCCGAATTGGGTTTGGTGTCATGGATTGCCTTTTTCCATAGATTGATATCTTTTGCTGCTTTTACCTGGAATGTCGGCAGGTCTGCAATCATCTCTGGCAGGCTGTCAGGCAGAACCGCTTCTCCTCTTTGCCAGTATTGCGTCCAATAGTTCGTGAGTTCTGCAAAAACATCTTGTACTTGATATTTAAAAACCATCTGGTTAATCTCCACTTCTTCAGGCAGGCTTTCATGGGCGGAAATTATTCTTATGGTTAGGAAGTCTTGGTCGAAAGATGTAATTTTTGCTTCATGTCCATTAATCTGCAGGGGGTCTAGTTTGGAAAAACGTGATGGGTTATCAACATAGATTTCATATTCTGCATCTTTGGCTGTGGCCACTGCAATGGCAATGTCATTTTCGAGTCTCTGGACTTTATTAAAAGGCGGATTTACTTGATCTCTGAGGGTGGCAAAAGCTTGTTTTCTTTGTCCATACTTGCGGTCAATTTCATGTTGCATCGCAAGTTTAGCTTTATGCACACTGTGTTCATGGAAGAGTTGATGTTGTAAATCGTGCTGTAATAGCTGTTGTGCAGAAAGTAACCATTCATCTGTCGGGAGGTCATTGGGGACAGGAACCAACTCGGGTGTATCAAGTGCCCATAGTAAGAATTCCAGACCTTTATGTCTATATCTAATTATGGAAGCCCACTCCTCCCACATTGCAACCCAAGTAGACTCCCAGATTTCTCCATAGTTTTGGGTGCGTTGTAGTCTACGTCGGAGTGATTGGATTCTTCTGATTTGTTTGACCATTCTTTTACTGGCAATAGTATAGCACTCCAATTCTGGGTTGAAGTCTCCACTACCAGCTTTTTTGCATGGTGACCAAATAGGCGCTTGAATAATTTTCCTGGGTACACATCTTCCCCTCATTTTTTTTGGAAGTCTTTTTGGGACAGACCCTTCCTCATATTTTTTTGATTCTTTCTGTAACGCAAGATCTACAGTATGTTCCACCAACTCAGCCCATGTTGACAGATCAGTAGGTTGGTTCATGTCTTCACATGCTGTATTTACCACCTGTTGTAAGTCTTCTGCATCAAGAGGCAGTGAAATCCATGTTTGTGGCATACGCATCTTTGGCATACAGATTTGAGTCCAAGGGGTCCTAAAACTGAACAAAACCGGTCTATGGGTATCAAAGATATCTTCTGGCAGGACGGCAATGGTCGTGATATTGTCAACTATGGCAGGGTGTATCAAAGCAGTGTCCGGGGTGGTGACCCCTTTACATGTCGGGGGCATACTTTTTGAGTACAGTTTTTGATGAATTTGCTGTAGAGAAAGGTACCCTTGCATACGGAGGCAATCTGCAGGTTCCCAAGTGTCAACATCAACATTAAAATCTCCCATGATTATACTGGGTAATTGAAATGCTTGAATCATTTGGATAACCGTACTCATTAGCTCCGCATTAACGTCCTGGTGACCCTTTGCAGAGCCCGTAACGCCATAGATGACCACTACTTGGACATGCAGCGTGCCCATTTGGATGATAGTATGGGTGAGTCTATCTCTGCCAAAGTCAACTGCGTTTGGGACCTGTCCTGCAGGCCGAATCGGCCATTGAGAATGGAGGGAAGTACCTCCTGCCCTACCACGCAAGCATTGCTGTCCATCAACTGTTTGTCTTTGTTGTAGGACCGGTTCTGACCAGATTGATCCCATCCCCAAAGTGTGGAATTTTTTGGTCATTTTTTTTGTATGAAAGAAGTGGCACTATTTTCAGAACAAGAGATAACCTGTACCTCGTAGTTATTGACAAGGTCGTCAAACTCCGTAGCTTTGTTCATCATAGAAGTAGGGTTCGTAATCGCAAAAGTCACTTCATTTGTTTTTGGTCTCTTTTTTTGGTATCCAGGCCCAGGATTTTTTGCCTCTCCTATCCTGATGCCAAGAAGCGGGTTAAAGTCACACCTTTTCTGCTGTTTTTTGTCTCTTGGAATGGCGTTTCGATGGTCACATTTTTGGCTCACTTTGTTTTTGATGTCCAAAATGGACTTTATCCACAAAAGAAGGTCACTGTACATCATGCGTTTTGGCAATAGGACACTTGTAGAAAAAGCTGAATATACAAGGGCGATATTTTTCCCTATTTTCACAAGGTCAAATTTGATCCAGGAACCACGGGACCCACCACGAGAGGGGTCTATGGATCTGTTCTGCTTGGCAATGCCTTTTTTGGTCATACTATCATCCTGATCAGGCTGGTTCGGATGACCGGCAATGATACTAATTATCTTATTAATAATTAAAGGTTGTCTTCTAGAGGACATCCTTGTTGGGATTGTGCAAATCTTTTTATGGTGATTATTCATCGACTGAGACAAAGCATATCCTGCATGGAACGCAGTCTCGGCTTCTCTGAATTCCTCAGCGCCACACCTTTGCATGTTACCGAGGTCACTTGCATTTGGATTGGTCGTGCAAGAGGCATATTTCTGGAACAGCCTTGGCGAAATTATGCAATTTTTATGGTTATATTTTTTTATTTTCCTGGAAAAAGCATACCCTGTGTGAATGGTAGCCTTCACATTTTTTGGTTCTTTTTTGGCACATATTTGCATATTGTCGAAGCCGGATGCAATTGGACGTTCTATGCAACTGTCAGCGGTCTGCAACAAACACTGCAAAAAGGCGTTTTCTTTATAATCATTCCCATATTTTGTTTTGAACAAGACCCACTCTTCCAGGAGCAAAGTCTCGACATTTTTTTTTGGATTATTTGCCTGCGTCAGCATACTACACTGGCCGGATGCAAATGGATTGCGCATGCTGATGGCATCGGTCAAAATTACTTTGCCTAAATGTGGTGCTGGGCGTGAATACCACACCCCTGCACTGCAAATTAAGGCTGATGCAAGGGGGATTTCCCCCTGGATTGCGCGACTTTGATGGAAAAACTGTTCTGAACAGGCATCCATAGTAAAGTCAAAACCCCAATATCCCTGGTATTTAATTAAATGGTACCCTGGCATGTTGACTTGGCTAAGTCAATCCTTCATGTCATTTTCGTCTTCCCTTGGTCTTTTCGGAACCGCTAGCAACATGTTTTTCAGATCTGCAAGCGTGGAGTTCAACTGAACCGACTGTTGGGAAATTGCTGTCTGGAAGGCACACTCTAGGTCATGCTTGACGGATGCAAGAGCCTGCTGCGTCTGATGATGTGCAATCTTTTCTCTCTCTTCAACTTGTTGAAATCCTTTGGTGGTATCATTTTTGAGTTGTGCAATGGCATCCTCAACTTTGGCAATTCTTTCAGCTTGTTCTTGAAACCTTTTTTTCTGTCGGGCCTGCAACGTCTCTCGGCATACTGGTAGCCGGTTTCATCCCTGTATAGTTGGCCCATGGGTCAGGCATGAGGTTCGACTGCTGCTGTGCTGTGTCCTGAAAGCTGGGTTGCGGACGATTGGATCTCGATGGTTTTGGTCCAGCTACAACCGGTGAGATTTTGTTTTGATTTTTTGGCGGCAAAAGCTTCAGCAGTACCGGTCTGGCATTGAATGTATGAATTTCTTGCGGAGCAAGAGTCTGTGCTCCTACTAGCCAGCATGTAGCTCCAAGTGCCTTCAAGGGCTTGAGCGGCCACTTCTTCATTTCTGCCCATTTGCTCAACATATCTCCAGTGCATCCAAAAGGAAGTGGTTCAATCTTGTATAAATGCACGATGTCGAACTGAGTTGGCATATCCCTATTCGGATAGATCACTTTCCATGCTTCCTCAAAGTTTGGATTTTCAAATCTGAGGCCAAGTGAGTTCTTGTTTCTTACCAGTCCCAAACATCCCTTAACCTGGGCGGCTAAGGAGGACAAGTGAGCAATGGTTCCATCAACCCAAATAATCCTGTAATGTTTGGAAATTCTGCCGTCTTGGCTCTTGGGTGTGATCCAAATGCGGTTAAAACCTGATGCAGCTAAGAGTTCTGGAAGCTTGCATGTTTTCAACGATCCATGGATTTGCAATGAAGACGCATGATGAGGTACTGAAGTGGATCCATTGTGGCGGATGGACTTTCCCCATGTGGCCTCCAATACGTCTGCAAGTCCTTGGTCTTTCAACTGCTGTTTTGTGAAATTGAATGGATTGTCCAAGATCTGAGTCCAATTCTCGTTGCTCCAATCATCTTTCCAGTAAGTCACTGAAATAGTTGTGCATTCTTGTTCGGCGATTGGTGCATGTTGAGAAGATTGCAATTTGACTTTTTTGTCTCCAAGCTGGACTAGCATGCATTTGAGGATTACCGGTCTATTTCCTCTGTCAAAGCATGGCAAGTGAATGACTTCATGTTCCAGGCTTGTGTTCAACGTGTGTTCACCTACAACTAGTAGGGCATGTTCATCTTGTGAAATCTTGGCTGATTCCTCAATCCACTGGACTGCTTGATGGAAGTTGATGAGGACAACACCTGATCCCTGCCTTCGCACTTGTTGTACTTGAGTAGCATCGGTTGAATCCTCGTTCAGCAAAAATCCAGGTTGCACTCTGTAGTCTTCAGGTTGGATTTGGACTACCTGTCTTTTTTTCTTTTGGGCGTGATCTGTTTTGGATGCTTGGATTGCATCCTTTGTCAATTTGTCAGGGATCACAATGGCACAATCTTGGCAAAGGCTGATGATTGCGTCTGATCTTTGCTTTCCTGGTGGCATTTGTGCAACAACAGTGGCTTTTTTCCCTGCGTTATCAACCAGGGTTTCAGTTGTCTTTGACACCCATTCAAATTGATATCCCAGTTCCAACAGCGTAGCAGCAATTGAGTTTCGGGTGTGGATTTTGATTGCTTCTTTTGTGCCTGCCCCGCCTGTCATCTGCAAAACTGCATGAATGGTCAAACTACCGCTCATGTTCTTTGTGAGTTCTGCCACTGAGATGTTACAGCATTGTTTACCCATGGCAACCAACCTGATCTCTTTTCCCATCAATGAAGGCCATTGTGCAACCTGCAGCAAGGATGAAATCACCAGCATGTTTGTCATTGGGTCGATCTTTCCTGTCCACAAAGGTTTACAAAACCACTTGATCGTTGTGTCAATTCCTCTTTTTGCTTGCATTGCATCTAAGACCCTCCTACTGGCAAGGACAGAAAGACACTCGGCAAATGTTTGAGGTGGCATGACAAACTGGCCCGCTATCGCTTTATACACGATCTTGGACGAATGCTCGGATGCTTCTACTTGAATGTTCAGTGTCAACTTACGTTGACATTCGGATGTGCAAACGGATGCCCAAAAATCGGAAAGGATCTGGCGTGATGCAGGTGGTCCATGAATTTCGATGACATACTCAAATTTTTCTGCGTCAAATTTGAAAGCCATCTGGGTTCCCTGGAAAGCAGCAAGAATGAATGCTGCATCAACTGTGAGTGGTCGATGTGATAGTTGAAAATCTGCGATCAACCATCCTTCATTGATTTTTTGTCCATCCACGATTTCACCATATTGATCAAAACCCAAATTGGACATTCCTTTTTGTCGCAGTTGATCTTTCAGTTCATCAGTATTATTGAAACAACACAAGATCACATTTCCCTCATGAAAACAAGGAACAACATGTTTTCCATCATTTTCATCATCAAACATGATGTCCTCAGTTGTTGTGATCAGCATGGAGCATCCATCAGGTTGTGGAGGCAAATGTTGTACCTCAAATCGACGACCAAAGTGTCTTTCGATGTCCACCACGGAAACTTCGTGATCAATCCAGAAAGAAAAATTCTTGGTACCCATCACCGCCTTCACTTTGATCAAAGGATTGATTGGCAACGTTGGAGAGATATGCATCTCTTCACATTCGGTTCCTTCTGAGACTGGTGACATTGTTGCATTTTCAGAGATTCTACTCCAGTCATCTTCGGCCATGAAAGTATCAATATGCATGAGTCCATCATCTGGTGACCACACATGATTTTCAGGGAGCCAAAATTGATGGCTACCTTCACAGAGTTCGTCGTAGTTCTTGAGTCTGTGCATCCAAACTTCTCTTGACCAGTCTGAGTTTGCACCTACGATTCCACGCTTTCCTTGAGAAATCGACATTTCATCAGTCTTCAATTTTTTTCCATGCATGTTCATGAAAAGGTCATGTATGTCGATCTTCGGGTGCATGATTTCCAATTGGTTCAATGCATTCGCAAGAGTCAAAGTGGCGTGTGGAAATGTGATCTGGTTGCCTAAATGCGTCCATGCCTGGTGTAAGTCTTTGGAAACGAAAATCTTGGAGTGAATCAGGTGCACGAGACCTACTTCAATCGGATGCATTAGGCGAATGCGCTGCTCTTGGTCGATGACAAAACTACCAAAATAGCCCTTGTCCTCCATGTTGTGCCTGGCAATCAAATGTTGTTGGCCATATTTGGCCATGATGGTTGGTGCAACTTCGTTGGCATCATGGCATCTACTGCGAAGGATCTCGTCACCACTTGCATTCCATAATTTCTGTTTCATATTTGGTGGGAGGAGTGTTGCATCTTTGGCGCATGAAATCATGAGCTGAGACGGGATCAAGGAGTCAAGTTGTGGTACATCTCTACCAAACAAGGCACCAATTTTTGCTGGCGTCAGTTGATCAATCTTTGGCCAAGTGGAGCATTCAACTTCAGAAACTCACATTGCATGGTTTCTGATCATAATAGCTATCCAACGTAGTCTTTTGGCACATCCCCATTCGCTACTGTCTACAACTCTTGCCCATTTCAGATGAAAACACACTGCCTTCATCGTTGCCAAACAGAATTGTTTGTGCGCATGCGTGGAAAAACCGTTCACCTGCTCAACAAGGCACAGTTTTGGTCTCAGAATACGGTTCAGCAAGAGCGAATATGGAAGGAGGCATCCTTGGTCATTTGAGAGTCCTGGTCCACTTGATGCAAATGTCCATGGGGGACAAGGTGATGACACTGTGATAAGATCAACTCTCCATCTTGATACGCACTCCCACCAGCTTTGGCTTTCTACATCCGCATGTAAGACTATGTCTCTGTCAATGCATGAGAGGTCAACTTTGGGAGAACAGTTCATTGCTTCGATAAGTACTGCATCATGCATCATACAGTAGTCTTGGGCTGCTTGCAGGTTTGACTCAATGGAAACTGTTTGGCATCTGATTCCATGTTCTTTCATCAAAAAAGAGATCCCATACTTCCATCCTCCAAAACCTCCTGCAAACGTCTCTAAACAGTGGAATGCATCCAGTCCTTGCTCTTGGATTGGGATGTAGATACTGTCAGCATCATATATCCAGTCCGGTTTGTCAGGTCTCAAATAGTCAATTCCGTCTGCCACATTCCAAAGCAAAACCTTGGAATCAACCTCATGAAATGGTGGAATCACATCGCAAACCACTGTAACCCTGTCTCCAAAATGCTTGTCTTGAAAACGTGGGAAACATCCATGCATGTACAATTCACATGAGGCTCCTTCACAACACGTTGGAATACCATGAATGAGTCTGGAATCTTCTTTTTTCTCATATGTGATTTCATCCAGCAAGATGTTGTATCTCGGTCTGACCAATCTGTTTCCTTGCATTCCGTAGATCTCAAAATCAGAAAGCATATGCTTCAGCTTTGATGGCACTTCCCAAAGAGATGTCATGGCTCGATTGGCTTCACGATCATTGGAAGACGGATCCCACCACTAGAAGGTTCGAGCCTAAGGTCCCCCTGAATTAAGGCCATGTTGGGATGATTCCCCTTACTAACTATGATTATAGTGAGGTCGCAGTGAGGTCGTTATAATTTACCCAGATTAATGACCATCCTCCCAACACGGGTCAATCTAATCCAACAACTTGACCATGGCACCATGAGTTGACCGTGATTTTTATGGATCTCAAGGGTTGCCTTTTGGGTCGACAAAAAGAGCATGTATAATATGACTATAATATGGCTATAATATGCTATAATATGGATATATGGAATGACCAACTGAACCCAATCAACCACAGAAAACATATATGGTTCTTGGGTCAACAATCTACCGGTAGGTAATGGCAACTACTGTAATCAGTGGTTTGGATGGCAATGATTGCGAATTCCTGAGAGAGAAAATGTGCTTGAACTCTCTCACAAGGCAAATTCGAGGTACTTGAACAAACATACTGTATCCAAAGCTGGGGCTGATCCAATCCCGGATCATACCCATCTGCAATCAGTTTGGATATCGTGGGAACTTGGCAAGGTTGTACCTGCTTCCATCCAGAAAAGTTGGAGTTTCTTGCTTTGAGCGTTTGATTCTCTCTGTTTGATAAAGGTACTGGTATCTCCTTATCCAGAAACAAGCAACGACTTCTTGACGAAGTATCCGTGGTCAAGAAAGGATGCCGGTTATTGTTCCTTGAGATGTATTTCTGTGATAGCCGCTTCTGGAATGTGCTGTGTCAGTTCATGAAATATAAAATGGACCGGCGAAAGGCCTTCAGCCCATCCATGTCTGATGGGAAATTCGCACACTAGCTCGCGAAAGGACTTGGAATCCCCAAATCATGACTTCCGTACTGAAATGGCTATGTTTGTTTTTGTTTGCTCTCGTGTTTTGCATGGTTCTTTGTGTTTGGGAAGAGTTGGCTATGGTTCCATATATCAAAATTGTTGGGCCGAAAGTGCTTAATTTGTAATCCCATCCCCCCTAATATCATGTGCCACAAAAAAATCCAACATAATCCAATAGTAAGCCAATGTTTCAATTCATATCGAGCGATATTTTGATATATATATATATATTATATTATATATATATATATGGTTTACATTGGAAAGGTGGTGTTACATGTTGTTACACTACCTGCGTTATTTCCTTTAAAGGGTACCGTCCCATGGCCTGGGTCACGTTCACGGAATCGGTGGCTGGTGGAGGATCCACTCCGATGTCGCATTCCTCGCCGCAAATCGCCGCACGATGGTGAGGCGAAACACTGGGCGAAGTGGTGGGTTTATGAGGGATTTTAAACCAATTAATATGGTGTAATTATATGATGACATATAAAAACAATAGGATTTTATAGTGATTTAATCTGATTTAATGGGATATGAATGGGATATATCCTCTGTTAATTTAACATAGCTATTGAAAATGGCCATAGAAATAGTGGATTTACCCATTGAAAATGGCGCTTTTCCATAGTTATGTTAGTTTACCAGAGGGTAAGGGGGATTGATGAACTTATATCTGGGTGGGGTGATGAAGGATCAATATAACTAAATATATCCAATTCTAGTATTCATCGGGGATTTATACACCAGCTTATCTCTGGGTCGGGGCCACCTTGTACAAAATCAGACAACGCTTTTGACAGATATGCCATACCCACACTACTTGATATGTACCAAAGTGAGGTCCCTTCAAAGGAGTTGCAAGCTCAGTACTTGAATGGGCCGTAAAAGTCAATTCTATAAGCCTAGTCTGTTGATGTTCCTTGAAATAGTTCTCAATCTGAACAGGTACAGAACAAGAGAAATCTGAAAAAACTGCAGCCAAATTCATTAACAAGATCGCTCCGAGATAAATCACTACATGCATGAAGGTTTATTCAAAAATGACATCCAGAGTGACATAATACCGGCAAATTCACACAGACATCATTGGCTGAACTGGAAGAATTCACTAACCTGAAATAGCTGGAACTTGAGGCCATCTGGAGATGATTCCCCCATAAACCAGTTTTTATTTATATAATACACATCCATAGGTCACGTCCAAGAAAACAATCATATGAAACAAATAATATAATTATCTATTTATATATGGAAACCCAGTATTATATAATATAAATATTTATTTATAATATAATTATCTAATATAATAATAAAATTATCTATGTAACAATCATATATATATATATCCGCTTACAGGATTTATGTGGAATTTATGTGGAAACCCAGTATTGGTTCCACAGGAAACTATCTTCAACTGCTTGGTTTTTCACGATCTCTGAGGTCAGAACCAGCTGCCACAAATGTGCCTGTGCCCGGTCCAAAAAGATGCAGCTCTGGGTTTGAAACTGTGGGCTCTCTGGTGTATAGTACCGGTATACTCAAATAGAGAGTTGTTAGGCTCAATTATCCCTTTCTGTTTTAAAACTACTTTAGATCAATTTTACTCATACAATGATTGATTTCATGGGATTTAGAGATTGAACCCTTCATCGTTCAACGTGAATAAAATGACTGAATCGACAGAAAGGACATCTTACAAGACCCCTCGACCATGAAATTGTGGGTTTTCCTCCAGTATATCCTTCAAGAGCATTTTTGACATCATGGTCCATTTTATACAAACATGTATGGTCTTAGAAATGTAGATTGTTGCCCTCGTTTTATTTCTTATGGTTGGACTGGCCTCACTACAGATTGGATGCAATTCAATATATTTCTCTGCGGGTTTCTCTCCTGAAATGTACTGTAATGCTATTTTCAAAGACAGAGGAACAGGCCGTGCATTAAAACTGTTCACATCAAAGTAACTGCTTGATTGGGATCGTCATCCCCCCGAACATATGTAGAAGAAACGCCGGATTACTTTTTATCTCTGGTTGTGTGAGTAATTCCGCGATTCATAAATATAGTCATGGGCAGCAAAACAAAGATCCATGAGATATGAAAATAGACATATCACAAATATCAACAACTCAAATGTGTAACATCCATATGTTATCTCATTTTATCTCGTCATTAATCTCGTCCCAATCCGGCCTTGCCACCGGCATAGGAACTGATGTTCAGAAACATCAAGCTCTCTGGATTGCCAATGAGCTGTGGCCTAAGCCAGCCATCGTTTGGGAGAATTCGAGAATCTGCTTGGTGTAGACTTTAGACAACAAACTTAATGTTTTCAATGATAACAACAACATCAGAAACTAATAATCATGTTGGATCTATCTATCTATATAGTTTAATCTAATCTTATCTAGTCTTGTCTAATCTTCTCTAATATTCTCTAATCTAATCTATCTAATCTATCTAATCTATCTAAATATATATAATCTATCTAATCTATCTAGCCTATCTAATTTATCTAATCTATCTAATCTATCTAATCTATCTAATCTATCTAATCTATCTATTCATCTATCCATCTATCTGTCTGTCTGTCTATCTGTCTATCTATCTATCTATCTATCTAGCTTATCTATATTTATCTATATTTATCTATATTTATCTATATTTATCTATATTTATCTATATCATCTATCTCATCTAGCTTATCAACCTTATCTATATGATACATCTTATCTATCTTATCTATTGTATCTATCTTATCTAGCTTACCTATATTATCTATATTGTATACCTTATCAAACTTTATCGATCTTCTCCATATTATCCATCGTATATATCTTGTCTATCTTATCAATCGTATATATCTCATTTACCTTATATATATGATCTGTCTTATCTATCTTATCTGTCTTGTCTATCTTATCTATCGTATATATCTTCTCTATATTATCTATATTATCTATATCATGTGTCTTATCTACCTTCTCTATATGTTTCTATATTTTCTAACTTATCTACCTTATCTATCTTATGTATCGTATCTATCTTATCTATCTCATCTATCGTTTCTATCTTATCTATCCTATCTATCTTATCTATCTTATCTATCGTATCTATCTTATCTACCTGATCTATGTTATCTATCTTATCGATCTTACCTATCTTATCTATCGATCTATCCATCTATCGATCTATCGATCTATCCATCTATCCATCTATCCATCTACCTATCTATCCATCTATCTATCTATCGTTTGATCTATCTATCTATCTACCTACCTAACTATCTATCTATCTAGCTATCTACCTATCTATCTATCTATCTCTATATATATATATATACTATATATGTATATATTGGATTATATTGGTATAACAATCGCACACAGTTTATTATTAGCCCAGTCATATTCCCCAAGGGTCTATCTCGAACACAGCTCTCCGGTGACGTGTGGCCCGGACTCTCCTAAGTCGCCCTCGCTATCCATGATCAACGACCTGAAGTGACCAGCGCCATGGCGAATATGCTAGACCCTAACAGGTCCTAACAGCAGGGGTTTAACCAAACAAAAACAAAAACAAAAAAAAACCTGAAACAATTACTCTTACCCTCCACTCACATGAAGTAACAACTTCTGTGTCACAAATTGATCCTCCTGTGTGTTGCACCATGGGTTTTTCATATCTATATCGTCCATAGATTTGTTTGCAAACTTTGATGTGCAGCCGGACACAGCAACTCGGCAGATTGCTTGTATATTCCTAGTCCTTTGTTAGATATACTGTACATAGATCGGGGCAGGGATACCGGCGGGACTTTATACCCAGGTTGGGGTGGGTGGGTCACTGCTGTGTGGTCGGATCTCCAAAGGGATATCCGTTGTTCGAATCAAACGTCTGGAGAATGTCAATATATATATATATATATGTGTATTATATATATAATATATAATAATATATGTATATATGATATATGCAAAATCACTCTGACCGGTATAGACTAATCTAAATTTATGAGTCATCAGACCGAAATTATGAAGTCTTGTTGAAGTTCTGGGTGCGAAATTGGGTGTAAGCAGAATCTGGCTTTCTCACAGGATTTCATGCACTTGAGCAAATGTGATGACTGATCCCGATCCCATTACAAGATATTGCAATTGGTACTGGTGCGAGGCCATACCAACTGACACCTTTTGATCTTGTAAATGCGCACAACAAACATCATTCAATCAGAACAACAAAAAAATGCCTCTAGCCACAAGATACCTTTCTCATCTTGCCTATGCATAGCTAGTCTTCAATATGCCTAACAAACAAGATAGGATATCGTAACCCCTCCAAGTTGCAGATCAGGATGAAACGACGATTCAATCAAGCCAAGGTTCCTTTGAACTTTGATACAATATACTACAATGCAGACCGGACAGGAATCAGTGTATGACTGAGTTACCTGGCCCATTCTTGTCTCTACCGTGATACAAGTTCGCCACGATGTTGCCAATATGTTGCACGCCCCAACACCTGCGTCCAAGTGGAAAGCCCTGGCGATCTCTTTTGGGAGGTGTCATGTTATGTCAACACTGCCCTTCATGAGTTGAAATAATGTACTTGACTGTCCAAAGAAAACTAAACCAACTAAAACAAACAATGTCGGATCCGAGGTTACCTTACCCATACCTAAATTCCAACATAGAACATACATACCCGGACCTGTATACGCAGCTTTAATAACTTTAGTATTTCCAATTTGTTTTCACCTCATTTCCTGCCTGAACAGTACGCTTGGCAACTTATGTCCTTCATAAACATCGCTGTCCCAAAGTTCAAACTCAGTATTATCAAGTTGGCCATTTGTGTGTAGTTCAGAACCCTGCCAGCCCAAAATCCCAAAAACCAAACATCTGAGAAACAAATGAACAGACATGAACAAACTACATATTGATCATATTGGATAGGATTTCCCTTTCTTTAATCTTCGGCTATGATGTTGATTCTAATCAATCACCACACGAGCATGGCCTCAACTCTTGCAAGCAGCCAGCTGCACCTGGGTACCACACTGAGGTGTCACCGATGACGTCTCAGCCTATGTGGGGTGCCTTCATTTAGACATGAGCCATTTTGGAGCCCTATATATACCAAAAGCGAATGGTTCCGATTCCATCCGATTCCTAGGATGACTATAGTTTGCACACCTTTTGGTTGATTTCAAAGTATCTTTGAGTGTAATGAAATACATATATATATATATGTAGTGTAATGTGGGATCCGCAAAAATTAAACCATCCCCGAATTTTCAGGCACTGCGTCACCGTCGGGTCTTGCAAAGCTCTCTCTGTCTGGCTGGTAAATATTCACGTTCACTCTTACATTAACATTCAGATTCACATTCACATTCAGGTTCACATGTTCATTAAGATTCACCTTGATATTCACATTAACAGACAACGACAACAACAACAACAACACCAACTCTAACAGAAAGAGCAACAAAGCGGAACTGTACCTTATTATTTGTGGATTGAATGCTGGAAACAGGGGTAGAACTTGAAGACCCACCAACATCACCACGAATCTTGCTCGTCTTGGAGTTAAACTTCATCTCAGTATCTGTGTGTTTTCCGCACTTCTTAATATGTTCAGCTTGTGATCACCCATTTTGTTCATCCAAAAGCGTCGCGCACCATGTGTTGAACTCATTCTCTGTCTCTTGGTCGTCAGTTTGATCCAACATGTGGATCCCTCTCTTCGGAAAAAAAACATGCCTAGAGAGATGCGATATTTTGAGCCACATGTTGAGGCAACCCTTGCCCCCAACGCGCAACATCTTCTTACATTGCCACGTGTTTATAAACCGTGGAAAAAAATGGCTACAGAGCCTGCGAATGCAGGAAACTCAACTGAACCGTTGCATGAGGCTCCGCAGTCTCTCCATCTTGAGGCACGTCACTCGAATAACATCATGATCAATGAGACATGTGGGTATGTACCCCAAAATTCAGTGGATTGCAACCTTTGTTTCCCTATAAAAAGGCCCTAGATTGGGTGTACCCGTACACCATGGTACACACCATTTTCACGACAAACCACGCTGTGACTGCGGTCGCCACCATGTCCCATCCCACTGTTAGGCCCACGGTCATCGTGCCGAAGAGCCGTAAACAAAGAGGTTGCAGGTCTGGCTCTTGGTTCGATGTTTGTCAAAGTGCATTCCGACCTCCAAACAAGGCCCAACAAAAACCAAAGGATGCAAAATGTGCAAGTTCATGCAAATTTGGTTGTTCTTTTCAAGGTCATCCAAAATCTCTGATCAAAGAAATCGGACAATGAATCAACAGAGTGTTCTCGTTGATCCCGCATGGCCATGGGAGCGATATGCGGATAAAATCGGGAGACGTTCCATTGCCAGGTCGGTAAGAAAGCAATTAAGATGGGTGAATCATCAAAACCATCTGTACCGTAGCCAGCATAGCGGTAAGTTCGGCCGAATCAAACAAGACCCATGGTTTCACATTCAGTGAGTTTTTCCATCCATAGTGGGAGGAGGGGCACCCAACAAAATACATCTGGTAAACAAGTATGACGTGCTGGAAGACCCACCAGAAATGGGGGTGTCCATCATTGGGGGTACCCCAAAATGGATGGTTTATTATGGAAAATCCTAGAAAAAAAAAGGTGTAATTACCACCATTTTGGGAAACCTCCAAATGAGATGTCTCTTTGCGAGATGAAATTCCCGCAGGCTAGTCCCTGAATATTTGCTGGGACCTCATACTGTACCCATGTTGGCAGGTAAAACCCAAGACCCCTTGATTACACGAGACTTTCAGTGTCCCCGCGAACCCAATCGAACCGCACGAACCGAACCGACATGAACCGTAGCAGGTCCGAACCGAACCGAACCGAACCGCAGCATGAACCGAAACGGGGAACCGATCGGCAATTGCAATGCTTGTCGCGCAAGTGCCAAGTGCTTATGTTCAACACGAACCCCAAGCGAAGAGACATTGGCGATGTAGCCTCGGATGCCGGGAAGGGTGTTGCAAATCTCGGCCAGTGCTGCAATGGTGGAGAACTTGCCCCAAAGTGACCAGGCAACACCAATCGCACTGTGCTTGACATCCGAGGCTTTAAGCGAAATGGCAACTTGATTGGCCGGTAGCTGCAGCTCGTCGATGTGTGCAGGCTCAAGGCCTTTCTCTTCTGCAGTGGACTCCAAGCGAGGCCTTTGTGCTGTGTCGCCAATGATCATATATGAGTATGAGCTATTTTGTTTCACGGTCGACCTTTCTGCAAGTAAATGTCACATAATTCGCATATGGTAGAGGACAGTTAAAACCTTCATGAAAACCACTATACTCTGGAAAAAAATGGTTTGGAGATAGCACGGGTTTGCTGAAACATGCATATTTCAATAAACAACATTAAAAAACAGCATTATTGTTTGCTATGATTTCTTTGGTATTCTTTCCCACCCAGGAGATGGGACAAGTATGGGACAGAAAATAGTAATTCCAGAAACATGTGGTTTGGTCAAGACTGCCCCAGAACAGCATTACTTCCAAGTCAGAGCAAAACAGCTTTGAACAGAACCGCTTTTGTGTTTCCAGTATGTGGTTTGGCCAAGACTGGCCCAGAACGGTATTACTTCCAAGTCAGAGCAAAACAGCTTTGAACAGAACCGCTTTTGTGTTTCCAGTACGTGGTTGTGGTTTGGCCAAGACTGGCCCAGAACGGTATTACTTCCAAGTCAGAGCAAAACAGCTTTGAACAGAACCGCTTTTGTGTTTCCAGTATGTGGTTTGGCCAAGGCTGGCCCAGAACGGTATTACTTCCAAGCCAAGGCAAGCAGCTTTAAGAACAGAACCGCTTTTGCGTTACCAGTATGTTGTTTGGCCAAGACTGGCCCAGAACGGTCTTACTTCACAGTCAGAGCAAAACAGCTTTGAACAGAACCGTTTTTGTGTTTCCAGTGGCGTTTAAAGTAATTCCAGAAACATGTGGTTTGGTCAAGACTGGCCCACAACGGTACTACTTCCAAGTCAGGGCACAACAGCTTTGAATAGAACCGTTTTTGTGCTTCCAGCGGCGTTGGAAGTAATTCCGGAAACATGTGGTTTGGCCAAGACTGGCCCAGAACCGGTATTGCTCCCAAGTCAGAGCAAGCAGCTTTGAACAGAACCGCTTTTGTGTTTCCAGTGGCGTTTAAAGTGATTCCCAAAAAATGTGCTTTTGCCAAGACTGGCCCAGAACGGTATTACTTCCAAGTCAGAGCAAAACAGCTTTGAACAGAACCGTTTTTGTGTTTTCAGTGGCGTTAATAAAGGAAATTCCAGAAACATGTGGTTTGGCCAAGACTGGCCCAGAACCGGTATTACTTTCAAGTCAGAGCAAGCAGCTTTGAACAGAACCGCTTTTGTGTTTCCAGTGACGTTGAAAAGTAATTCCAAAAAAATGAGGTTTTGCCAAGACTGGCCCAGAACGGTATTACTTCCAAGCCAAGGCAAGCAGCTTTAAGAACAGAACCGCTTTTGTGTTTCCAGTGGCGTTTAAAAGTAATTCCCAAAAAATGTGGTTTTGCCAAAAACTAGCCCAGACCGATATTACTTCCAAGTTCAAGCAAGCAGCTTTGAACAGAACCGCTTTTGTGTTTCCAGTGGCGTTTAAAGTGATTCCCAAAAAATGTGCTTTTGCCAAGACTGGCCCAGAACGGTATTACTTCCAAGTCACAGCAAAAAATCCACAGCTTTGACTTTGAATAGAACTGTTTTTTGTGTCCCAAGTTACACTTTAAACTATGTAATTAAACGGGTGCTCAGACTCACTGATTAGCACAGGGCACGAATTGCAGTGAAATAAACCGTCCACTGGAACTGCGTTTACGAACCGTCCCACGGTTCCTGTGTGACTTTGCGAACCTACACGAACCCAAGCGAACAGCGGGATCCCGGGACTTTGCTGGAAATGCTGTGATCATGATCCTGCTTGGCAAATGCTTAGCAACCCTGGCCAGCCTCCAATCTGCAGTAATTACCCCTTTTGATTTCAGTGGGATAGTGTGATTCGTTCCACGGTTTTTTTCTCTGGAAATGGGGCCCCCTTGGTCCCTGAAACCCGGGACTCAAATCTTGAGTGTCGATGCAGAGGTGTTCACCAACGATCTTAGAGATGTTCCCAGTTTGATGAATCCCAATGCATTTCTCTGAGGCTGCCCTTGAAAAAAGGTTGTTGATCATCAATCCCCGAGCTCAATGGAGCTTTGTAGCTGGGAATATCGTTAATTTTAAATAGTGGATTTTCCAGCTAGACATGTTTGATGACAGCGGAGAATATATCCTTATCTATATATATATATAACACTATATCACTTAACCATCATTATTAGCCATCATTATACCATGAAAATCTGTTCTTTCCTGCGTTATACCATCATTTTGGCTGGTGGAGTTCCCATGGTTGATAATTAAATCATGTTAACTCACCATGATTTCCATATGAGTACCCATGATTTCCCATGTTTGATGGTTGAATCACCATGATTTCCCCGTTACATCAAATATCCATTCTTTCCCCATGATTATCCCAGCTTTTCAAACACCAAATGATAGCGCCCCACCCGAAACGGCCTGTGACTCTTGACCTTGGCGGCGTGGTTCTAGCTTGCAGCCCAGGCAGATTATGGGCGCGTTATGGTCTCAGAATTGGGCAAAACATGGTACTGTAGCACCATGTAATCAAGTCAAAGTGTCATTTATGCATTCATTTATATATATATAAATTATATTATAATAAGCAAGTATATATAAATATTATATATATATATATATATGTATAATATTCATGTATATATTATGGCAATTATATAGGGGAAATGGTGATGACCCATTGGGATTTCAAGGCATTTCTTTTTGAAACCATGACAAAATGCCTTGAAATTCGCAGCTGCTTCCCTGAGGTTGATCACTTGAGGAATCCATGATGTTTCTAGTGAAAACAAAAGAAACCACTCGTGTAATCCCAGGGAACTACATGAGCACGTTGTAAAAACTCAAGATAGTCAAAGTATGATATTTCCAAGAGTTGTTCAGCATGTCGTTACCATATCCTAATCAAGCTGTCTTTTGTGGGTTTCGGATGATATCCTCGACATTCCTCAAGCTATCCGAAACCTGGTCACTGCCGGGCCACCAATGGAAAAGTAATTCACCATGTGGAAGGTCTTGCTGGTCACATGCAAATCCTCCTCCACCTGTCGAGGCGACGAGGATCGGCAACCAGGAAATGTCCATGGAGAGAAATCACTTTGGACTGACTGGTCGACCTATCTGGGACCCCTAGCTGGTCAACAAAACAAAACGGGCAGCCGCGCCTGCGTCTTTCCCATCTTCAACAACTTACCCTGAGATTCATCCAAATTCACGGACACCTGCCAGGGCTCCATCAGGATGATTATGATGATTAAATATGAATCACAATTATAATTATCTTTGATAGTCATCATTTGTGATGATAATACTTATTATATTGTTATATGGCAAGAAAATGTAATGATAAAACACATTCTTAAAAAAAAACAACAACTGAAGGTGATGGTCGTGGTGGTGGTGATGATGATGAAGATGATGAAGATGACGGCGACGACAACGACGACGACGCCGACGCCCAGCATAACCATGCAACCAACAATTACTTGGCTTTTTGAAGTCGGCCAATCGTTGCCGTATACGCAGGTCACAGGGGATCCTCGATCACAAGTAATAATAGTAATTCTATATACAAACACACATATAATAGGAGTTTATAAACATTAGACTCAGATGTCACAGTTCAAGTCTTCGGCAGTACAAAGCAATGTAGGCATTTTGATCCGTAGTGAATTGCCAAAAGATGCCAAAAGCGTATAAATGTGGATAGTTCCCGAATTTGACCATCTCCATATTGTTGCTATTTGGAGCTTGGCTGCTGCATGCCGCTACTTTAGGGTTTGTTTTCATCAGTTAGGGGTCCAACATCAACCAACCGGAGCTGACAATATAATCAGCAGTATGTTAGTATATTATAATTAGTGCATGTACACCCATAGGATCCATGTATGGTATATATATGCTAACATTTGGGGTATATTGATGGTAAATGTTAGCATATATACCATACATGGATCCTATGGGACATGTGTTGGACACTTTTCAGCTTAATTAGCTGTCAATGGGTCCAATCTCACTAAAAACAAACCATCTTGATCACGGAAAATAGATCGTAGACACCTTTTATGCCAGGCACCAGAAAACCACATTAGAATATATATGTTTCCAACAAACAAAAACATTTGAGGCACTGTGGCCTCCGGTATCCTCCCACGGAGTCTCCTTCCCAGCATTTTGATGCATTTTGGGTGATACCAATGACTGGACCCAAACCAGTGTCTGTGCGTTTTCGCCCGACGGAATGCACATTTTTCTTTGAAAAGTAGTTACCCTAAGAACCAATGGTAGATCATCATAGTTTTGACTGACACTAGCGTTTTATGGCCATTCTTCATGTTAATACCAATTCCTATGAATCAGCAAAATTCCTGGGGACATATAGACTGTGTTCTCTCAGATACAGCCACATTGGGTAGGGATCAAAACCTGATACCCTTCTCTTTCACACTAAAATAGCTGGGATATATGGATGTTCAACCCCCCATTCATGCGGAAAATCATAGGCTTTTGACATGTTTTGGACCCCAAACACGGGCCAACGAAAAGGCCTCCCAGACGTCGTGATGTCGGATTTTTGCCACAGACCACTGTTTCACCTCAGAGCCGCGGAGCATCTCATGATCGGTGACGATCAAAGTGATTGGTACGACAACTTGGGAGTGACGAGTATAACTTATATATATATATGTATATACATCATCCATATGGATATATTGTATGGTTATATGGCAATAATATTATTCATGTGGGTATAGATCCCTATAGACTAACATAGATGTGGGAAATCAATGAACATCAACCATGTGTAGACAATTTTCCTGGGATTTCCCCATGGGTTTTCCACATCAGTCCACATCTATTTTAGTTTGTATGCCCTAGGGTAACCAAATAAAATGGATTCAATTGATGCCATTAAAATGGTCGAATTGGGAAGAACATACCGCATCAATTCACAACAATGGCGATTGATTCCAGTCAGTAAGTGTTTAAACAGGAAAAAAAACAAAACAAATGGTACCCTCTGGTAATTTAACATAGCTATTGAAAATGGTGATTTATAGTGGATTTTCCCCTTAAAAAAGGTGATTTTCCATAGCTATGTTAAATTACCAGGGGGTATACTACCAGCCAACACTGGGGATAGAACATGGGAAAAAACCAAGAAAATTGTATAGCTTTGGTGACGTTCTAGTATTGTAAGCATGGCGACCTAGCAAACAATGTCCAATTGATCTTGCTATTGGCTCAAAAAAAAGGCATCGCCTAACAAACCCTCCAAATTGATTTGTTTATTCCTAAATCAACAAATTGTGATAGGATAGTAGATTCGCTTAATATAAATAAACCTTGAGGGGGTTAAACCAACTGCTCTATCAATCATCCTCATCATCAAAATCCTCCAAACCAACGAATAACCATTGGTTGATCGTCATGAGATATTCTTCGCGCTTTTCTGAGACCCAAACCAGGTCCTTCAGTAGCGCGAAGTTGTTGTCGCTGACGCCCTCAGGATTGTCTCCACCTGAGCACAGCATGGGTCCCAACCGCCCCCGAAGGCATTTCACCCTTTGGGCATGGGTCAGGTCGGTGCCTGTTTGGACCCACAAATGACTGGTCACTTTAGGACATTAACCCATCAGAACCTATCGATTGCCAGGTCGTTGAAGATTGTACCGCGTCACATCCACTAGCCATTCAGAGCTCACCGGAGAGCATAGCCAATATGTCGAAGAGTAAAGTAACCCCAAATCCAGTGGTTTGTCATTGTCCAAGAGGTTTCCTAAACTGGGGGTACCCCTAAATCATCCATTTAAATGGGATGTTCCATTATAAATCCATGTTGGGGTACCTATTTATGGAAACCCCCAAACTCTCCCTCTTTTGTTCTCCACCATATCTGGCAAAACCAAGATCCAACAGTCTAATATTCCCTAGCGACTCTATTCGTGAAGATCTTCTGAGAAGGGTTTGTGGATAACGCTTTGTGCCAGTGACATATAGAAAGGGAGCATTCGCGTGGCCAAGTGCCTTGACATCCAGTCAGCCAGATTGCTCGGTGAACGCTTATATTTCTTTTCGGATGGGTACATGACACAACACCATACGACGATAGAAACATCTGGAGTGACGTAACATTACATACAATGTAGTCATGTTTGCTTTGCATGTTTGACCCTTCATCTTAAAGGCCAACAGATTCAACGGTTGAACACCTCCAAGAAAACACTCCACTTCTGCCCCAAACATGCACATATATGATTTTGCAAAACACATTGTGAAACCTTGGGTCTGCCAAGCCTTCCTTTTATCGGATCAAACGTGAATATAGTTATTAGTTATCCCCAAAAAAGATAAAGCAATCATTTACCACAGCAGGATTTCCCTGTTTTATTTCGGGGAATTACTATAAAATGTACATATTATTATTATTATTATTATTATATATATACATGTGTACAAATTTCATATGTTCATATCACATATTAACACATACATATTATATCATCCTACCGAAACCGATCTGGGAATCAGAATGGTTCTTGGTGACCCAACCCCAACCGGCAACTCGGGAAAAGTCGTTGCCGGTGCCCAAGGGCACGATACCCCACCTGAGCCAAGTGGGCTTGGAAGGGTTAGGCTTTGTGTGAACCTCCAGAACTAGATGCGTGATACTTATGGGATATCTATGTGTCATGTAGGATCTATATGGGAGAACTATGGGATATTTCTGTGATAGTTTTGGGAAACTCTTGGGATATTCATGGGACACTTATGGATATTTACGGCCAACAGCATATAAGGCGCCTCAATTGGATGGTTTTTGCTGATAACGGATGCCGACATCTTTCATTTTGGCGGGTGGCAGTTATGATCCAGATCCACATTTCAAGACTTCATCAAACTTTAATATAGAGGTTTCCGAAAACAAAATGTTTTAAAAATGAGGCTTACCCCAAAATCATCCAAGTTATTGGGTACGATCAATGGGAAAATCAATGGTTTGGGGTAGCCAATATTTCAGGAAACCTGCATATGAGCACTTCTGAATGAATAAAGTGTCTCAAATGGAGCTGGAGTGGAATCGAAAGGCTGGATCTAATGTTTTGGAGAACGTGATAGCCGTGGTAGCGGAAGTCTCTGCTGGTTGTATCATGTTAGATCTCCCCATCTCTCCCCCTGATGGTCATCTCTTGAGCCGAGGAGACTCTACTGTGGTGTGCAATTGCCTCCTTTCGAAGATCTGTATCAGATTGACTACGAACCAAAAGATAAACAGAGATGGTGTATATATATATAATTATAGTATATTATAGTAAAACGAGGATGTCAAAACATCGAACAATTTGTGCAAGAACGAAAGCAGCTGCTGCATATTATCTGGGATACCGGATACCCCATTTGCTCCGCCTTGTGCGCATTCCCTCATGAAATTCTGCAATTCTCCAGCAATCGATGATATTTGAAGTGGAAAACAATGCGAAATGAATCCCCAATTGTAATCTGAACAACTGCAATTGTATGAACAATGTTGTTTTTGGCCCCAGCAAATTCTTTGGACAACTCTCCAATTCTTCCAACATTTATCACCATGAGAAGATCACGGTCTCATTGAGTGGCCACACGCCACTTGCTTCGGAGTGTCAATGCCATGCTTTTGCGCCTGGTGAAAAGATCACGCTGAACTGGTGGGTTAGTGCAAGATGGTGCCTGATAACTTTACATCACTGGGACTAATGCTATGCATCACTATTAGTTAATGGGGGTTATGAACCGACTTACAGCTGGGGCATCATCTTGTGGGGAGGAATGGAGTCGCAATGCCCGATATCATTGCCCTTCAACTCAAACCTCGAGTGAAGCGTTGGTCAATCTATGGCCGTTTGTAATTTCAACCTGTCAACTCCATTCAAAAACAGCCACTAAGAACCGTGGCAGGCACCCCTTTAGGGTGCCTTCCCGCATTTCTAGCACTAAAACATGCTGAAACCCTGGACGTCTGACCATTATTTTGTCAGTGGTGCAGGGGGAAACAAACAGTCAATACCAAATGATCACACCATGATCTTCACAACAAACCAGGTTGTGTTAGCCATAAACATGCAGGTTCAACCTCATGGACATGCTGTCACCAGTCCAACAGCTATGCTTTTCATCTTTTGTTCGCCGGAGAAAACCAAATAAAGATCATGCCAAGCAATTTGGAGACTATGTTGAGAAATTAAGAATCGATAGGTTGCCAGGTGGGTACACCCCCAAAGTGGATGGTTCAACAAAATATCTACAGCATTTGCCATAGTTTGGGCCTTCAATTTTGGGCATACATTCTTCAGGCCCCCAGTTTTCCTCCTTCGTCTATGTTCCCCCATCTAGCTATTTAGTTCGATATTTCCACCGTAAACCCCGCAACTTAATCTATATAGTTATAATAAGATGTTACAAGCCAATTTACCTTCTCATAATTCTCATATGTATATATATATATATATATACAACATATATACATATATATTATAGAAAACATGGTTGAACATATTTTAGATATTTCTAATTATTTCTAGATATAAATCCAGCTTTTGAAGGCAAGGATCTCCTTTTTCGCCCCTTTCTGCTTGTTAAACCCCCCCCGTGGCTGGGGTCGTAGCATCTCCCACCGCACCGTAGCGCCTCCGAGTCGGCCCACATCACGGTGCCGTCGCCGCCGCCCACCACGGCGCGCACGGGGCTGCCACCGCGGAGGAGGATCGTCTGCGCAGGTGGGCTTCAAGCAGTTGAGAGGTGGTTTATCCCATAATCTATAGGGGTTCAACATGGTTCAACATGGTTCAACCAACTAAGGATAACCAAGGTAGTGCAGGATTTTTCTTAGCCATCCACAGGGCGTCATGCTTTCATGGTTCAATGCATTGGTCGGGAAAAATTACAGGAAAGCCCTAGCATAGTTGATGGATTTTTCACGGGGATGATGGGGAAACCACGGGGAAAGCTGTAGATTGTCCCTTGAAACAATCCATCGAATGGTGAGCTCAGTGAACTCTTAATCGGCCGACGAATACTTTCCTCGTGACCTGCTGGGGTTCAGCCGGTTAAGCTTGCGGCTTCAGATCGTTTACGGTTTGGAAAATCTCGTAACACCGCCTGGTGGTGTAGATTGAAGAAGGGGAGGGCCACCCATCTCTCGATCCTCGATCTGCTTGATAATCAGCGGTTAAGACCCCGTCAATTTTCATGTGAAATTGAGTGTGGTCATGAAGTGCTTAGCGCAGCTGAATGAAAGGGCTGGGGAAGCCGCGTATGTTCATGAAGATCCACAGAGCCTCCCGGTTGACTCGAGGGTATGCCTTTTCAATGTCATAAAGGCTTAGCTGGATGGTTTCCGTGGCCCGTGAGCGGGCAAACCTCCTCTGCTAAGCGGCGGCTGACTTGAAGAATGTCATCGAGGCCGCGGCTACGACGAAAACCCTGTTGCTCTTCATCAATGAAGGTCTCGGAAGACTGCTGAATGCAGCTGGCAAGAACACTCGCTAACACCTTAACACCAGAGGGCGAGGCCGTTAATTGGAGATTACCATGAATATATGGGACTTAGATGAAAACAAAACAATGACACTAATTAAGAACAACAATAATAATGATGAACTACTTCAAGGTGATGTAAATATATAAAATGAAATGTCACCAACATATTTTGCTTACTAGCGTATATTGGTATTAGTATATCATCTATTACAACATGATACAAGTAGGTGTTACATGGTGTTACTATATGGTTATGAGCCACTTAATTTCTGGGATGCACAAATCAAGCAGGGCATTACTATGAATGCATGGGATGAACTAGGGTTGATTGGAGATTACCACGAAGATATGGGACTTTGATGAATATAGGGGATCAACGGCAGGGCTCCGATAGGGAATGGATTACTAGGAATACAAATAGCTATATGTAAAAAGAAATAGGGGGGCTATATGTGAACACTTCAAGCTTACCTAAGTCGACTTGAAACTTGTTTAACTAGTTTTTTTGGGGGAATATAACTATAGTTAATTGGTTTTCAGTTTTCCATGAAAAATGACGGAACTAACCAATAAACATGATCAATTGTGGTTACTCAATGGGATTATTATACTGGGATTGCCTGTGGTATGGGGCATGGAATTAAATCAAATTATATAAGCCACCAAAAATAATTGGACATGGTGATTCAATCAACAAACTACTGGTTTAAGTAAGTGGTTTATGATAGACAAATTTGTTCATTTACCAAACAAATAGGTATCCACCAAAAATGGCGACTTCACCGGAGGAAACTGCGATGGAACCAACAAACATAGGGGGATTTGCGGGCATGTTGACTTAGTTCACTGGGTTTTCTATGGCTTATCGTGGATGTATCTGTAGGATTGGGTTATAAACCAACAAACATAACCTGGCTGGTTGGTGGTATACCTACCCCTCTGAAAAATGTGACTTCGTCAGTTTGGATGATGACATTCCCAATATATGGAAAAATAAAATTCATGTTCCAAACCACCAACCAGCTGGGGGTCACAAGTGGTATAGTATGCTGACATGCGATGAAAAAAACCACATGAAAACCGAGGAAAATTATCTACAGTATAAATACTTGCCGACAAGTGAAAAAGGGGTTTCCCAGCAAGGTATTGATCAGTGGTTTTACCCGCAATTCACCCAAGGGATCCCAATGATGGTATCTCTGAGTGAGTCATTGGGATTTTCTGGGATACTTAGCTTAGAGGTTTCAGCCGTTGACCAACCCACGAGGATCGGATCCAATGGCCTCCTTCAACTTTTTGAAACCGGGCTTGTTGCCTGACTCGCCCTCTAACATGCTGAAGACATGTAGCTGCACCTGCCGGAGACTAACAAAGGGCCAGTTGTTGTTTAGGTCACTGAACCCGAAGATGTTGATCATGTTCAGTATTCAGTTCAACCGTCACGTTTCCTACTTGCTTTTCTTAAACTACCCTCCAGTTAATCACCATCACACGTCTCATTTGGGGGCTTCCGAAAATAGGGATACCCCAACAAAACATATAGGTATTCCCCATCGGAAATCACCAAATTTTCATAGCACATTCTGATAATCAAACGACAGCTTGTTGGAAAATCACCTGTTTAGATCGATCATGTTATCATATTCCATGTACAAAAATAACGATCCATATAATGTGGTAAACCCAATACTAAACAATCCCAAAATCACCAACAATGGCTATAAACCATCCCACATGATAGGTGTATTATTGCGTTTCCCATATTAAATATTACTGCATGTATATACATATAAATATATATATATATTACTGGTTGGTGGTTTTAACCATCTTGAAAAATATGAGTCAATGGGAAGGATGACATCCCATATATTGTAGAAAAAACATGTTTGAAACCACCAACCAGTATATATCCACCATCTGGATCCATCTGGCATATCCAATCATATCCATTTCATCCATGTCCTTCACTTGTCCATGTATATATATAAATATATAATATAATATATTTTATTGATTGATATTGTATGATGCCCATTTAGCTCAGGGATTTCCCCAGGAACCGGTGGTCCCACCTTCTTGTTACCTTCCACCTCCACCACCAAAGGCTTGGGCGCTTCCAAAAAGACCTGGCACGGTCCCAGCACCCTGACCCTCAGTTGACCCATGAAAATTGGGCTAGAAAAAAAAACATCCAAATTATATAACAAACATACATATATATATATTTATATTTGTAATATATATAATATAATATAATATAATATAACATAATATAATATATTAAAAGATAATATAATATAATATAATATAATATATTATGATATATTATAATATAATATAATATATTATGATATATTATAATATAATATAATATAAAAAATATATTATATATATATATTGAATATATAAATATATATATAAGGAAAATATGTTATAATATATATATATATAACATTATATATATAA
>Ga0126342_10001945_pt1 | contig 30921 bp, 20 predicted proteins | sample Cyp1metagenome_FD_92528 | JGI IMG/M metagenome (GOLD analysis project Ga0126342, IMG submission 92528) | Coral microbial communities from Lord Howe Island, Old Settlement Bay, Australia - Cyphastrea 1 metagenome | ecosystem: Host-associated > Invertebrates > Cnidaria > Coral ...
TATAATTGACATATTGCCAAAACTTGGATTTTGATGCTTTCCCCTAATACCGATATAAATTTGAAACCTTAAAAATTATATATAATTATGTATATATATATATAAAAATATGCATATTAAAAAAAAAAAAAAATCAAGCATAGATATCGATTTCAACCGACGAAAATTAATTCAAAAAAACGCCCCGGTGTTGATGAGTTTAACATATCTATAGATGTTATAGAAATGGTGACATTGGAGGCTGGGAGTAGATCATCGCAACGGGACATTGGGTCACCTGGGTTATTTGCTGTGGATTGAAGGGAACATCGGAAAGCTGGTTTTCCCCCAAGATAGCGGGATCCTATCAATCAAAAATCCTTTGAACCAATCCAATGCTTTTCTGATGAGAGGGTTATTTGGTTTCACCGCAAAAAACCCTTGGAAATTTAGTGACGTGCAATGTCACTGCAGGGCTCATTGAGAGGAAGTTTCGAAGCTACTTTGAGGCCAGTGTTGGGTTCCGATCCGGGCAAAATGGGACATCCGCGGGCCACTAAAAAAATGAAGGATATTGAAGGATATTGAAGGATATTGCCCCCACAGTGATGCCAAATGGTTTACGACACCCAATGAACATTGTACAGTAGATAGATAGATATATATATATGTAGCAAGTGAAATTGGAGTTACAGACCAACTTAGCTAACGAACTGGGGCACCACTTTGCAATAGAAAAGGGGATGTCACCGGCAGAATCGAACTATAGGGATGAAGAAATACATGTGAGGCTCCTTTGCTGCAGGTGGAGTATTTTGTGCCACCGGGAAAAAGGGTTTGTTCCCCGATGTTTTTTAAATGTTCCTACAGTGTGGGTCCACCAAGATAGCTAAGTTGGTTTATAACTCCAATAACTATGGTTTATGGTACTTATAACTATAGTTAATGGGGTTTAAACCAACCTATAACTGGCAACATCATTGACAACCAAGTTTCCAGTGCAAACTGGATGATCAAAAAACAAGCTCAGCGCCAGGACACCAGTTATAAGAAAGTCTTTCACAACTACGCCTTTGACAAACTCATGTTCCCTGCTTGCAGGGTTCGGCCCGGGTTGGAGGACCATGAAGATCTATGAAGATCTGACTTGGGAGGAATTTCATGCAGGGTGCAGAACGGTCCGAGAGACTCGAAGTAGGTGCTTGTTTCCAATGTTTCTCTCATAGGCCATGAAAGTATTGAATGTTTTTGTTGTGTTGTTCATGATTGTGAAATGTTTTCTAATGTTTTCTATGGCAATGATGTCAAGTTTCCAAAAAACATATAGCACTCCGCAAACATTGGATGATGATGCTCAATCTGACTTAATGGCCCAATTTCCAGCCAGAATACTTGGCAATGCTTCCCAGAATGGCTTGAAGGGATTTGTTTTTCAATAGGAGGCCCTCATATGCCGACCTGAAAACCTGTTTTTTTTTTGCAGTTTCCGGCAATTTAACTAGATGTATCCGCTTCTTTCCAGTCATTTAACTTAAGAAAGTGCATCCAGTGGCGCGGAAGACGCTCCATGAAGCACTTCATCGAGACTCCGTACAAGGTACCCTCTGGTTATGTCAAAATAGCTATTGAAAATTGCCATTTACAGTTGATTTTCCTTTTAAACATTGTGATTTTCCATAGTTATGTTAGTTTACCAGAGGGTAGGGAGGTGCAACCATGGCGACAACAACTTCATCACTGAGAGGAGCTGCTGCCGACGAAGATAGGAAGATGACAGCGATGCAAACACACAACTTCCGACCGACCCTATAGAGTGGAAGACTTGGGCGTGATGAACTTTCAGGACCATAACTATTGGGTTTTGAGGGACAACAATTAATAGCAAATGGTTTTCCATCATTTTCCCCATGACAGTTGCCAATGAAAACGCATACTGAGCAGAAATAACAGATTATAGCAGCCTCCAAAGCCGATTAGACAATATTAGTTTTCAATCATGAAACATATTGTTGAAAATAGGTAAACAGGCACATGAATTTACCAAAATGTTGCCCTCCACTATAGATATGGCCGCTATGGATGAAAATGGCAATTGTCCTCTCGGTAAAGCATTTAGAAATTGTCCATTAGAGTTACTTTATGTCAGTCAATAATGGCAATTTATAGATGTTGTTTCCCCTTATTTTCCTATTTATACCTCCATCCGGTATTATAGGTGATGTTCATTGATTTTCTATAATACCTATAATTTTATAGGCATTGTAGGTGATGTTCATAATTGTTCATATATCTATATAGGTATTATACCTGATTTTCTATCATTTTCCTAGCTATAAGCCTTTATAAACCTCCGCTCGTTCGGCGATTAGGTTGAAGCGTGATGGCATCGCCGTGGAGGGTTTGGCTGCGGACACGTCCCATGGCGAATAGGGGGAAGGCAACGGCAACGGCGACCTGGGAGCCATGGACGTTACTTATTGGACATTCCCGTAAAAATGATGGGAAAATCCATGGCGAAAATCATCGATAAATGTGGATGGAGTTTATTAACTAGTTACTTCGGGGTGCAGTTGAGGTGAATTGTTTATGTTTTTTTTTTTTACAATGGTTGTGAATCCCCATGGTTGTTTGGATATGGCCACCCTACAACTATGATCATATTGGTGGTTTGGAAAAATGTTTATTTTCCCCAATAGTCTGGGATGATGATCCAATCTGACTTTCATATTTTTCAGGGGGGTTGAAACCACCAACCAGATATCATCCATTAATTAAGTTCATTAGCAAATGGATTTGGAAGTTACTAGCCTTGCATCGCTAATCCCATGGCCCATCCAAGTGGCAACACCAAAATGATACTCCAAGGCCTGTAATGTGTGATGATTTAGCGCTTAGCTGATCAGCCACTATTTTTCTTGATTTTATTCAGCATGTTGAACTCTAATCGTTGGGATGGTCACTTCAGTGAACCTAGTTTTCACTAATCGACCTCATCATACCCGAAGAAATGCTCCACAAGGTGATGCCCAGTGATGCCCAATCCAACTGAATGGATGTCTTGCCTTTGACGATGAGCAGGTCATTTTCCGAAATTCAAGGGATAATTACCTGAAAACAACACCTTAGGATACACCTCAAGAGCCTACAGAACTAGGCAAAATTGGTTCATGTGTACCTTAAGACAAGTGAAAATAGTGTGTATACATATATGTACTGTATATACATATGTATACACGTAATTATTGAATACCTATAGACATATCGTATAATAGAAGTATTGTATATGTGTATATTTTATATATATGCCTAAAACTTCCACCCTGGTATTATTTCAGACCATACCCGAATGAACATTTCAGACCCTGGCATTTGGACGATGTGTGATTTTGATGGTGTCGTCAATATGTTGAGCTTATTCTGGGTAAATAACGACCGAACCCTGCGACCGAGCCCTGGAATCATGGTTTATTTTAGAGGAATCATCCCCAAATGGCCGCAATATTCAGGTTAGTGAAATATGATAATTTACCCAGATTATTGCAACACATGACAACATGGTTAATACCCTTGAGATTCATGACAACATATGAACTTCGTTGATCCAACCCCTTTTCACTTGATATTAAATTATTAAACCATGTTGAAAACTAATTCATCCATTTTACTTGAACCATCATCTCAAGTTTTTGAAGTTCTTGAGTGAGGGCAGCTTCGATGTCAAAGGATGCATTCCAAGCTCCCTTTTCACAACGTCCAGCCCCTCCACTAACGTGTTGATGGATAGACTTGGCCAAAAGACTGCAGAATTCATTTGGGTCATGAATATATAATTATGAATTAACCCTTGTTTAAACACATACCATCAAATACCGATAAACTCATTTTTCTAAAGATTGTAATTTATAGGGTGCCCAAAAGCCCTTACCTGGAAATATCCGCCCCTTATCTGCATATTTAATTATGACAAAGTGAGTTGTTTTTCATGCAAATATGTGTGATTTTCATATGCGCATGAATTAGTTATCATGTATGAATAAATCGTTTCCTTCTATGAACAATTAATTTCCTTGTATGAAGGACGCATGTCCTTGTATGTATGAACAACTCAGTTCCTTGTATTAAAAAAACTAAATTCCTTATGACTTTCACTAAAGAGAATTGTGCAAAAAAAGCAAATCTGACCAAGGTGTGACAAGACAACACTGATACGTCAGGGTTTTGTTCTTAAGGTAGGGGCTGGAAATTTAAGCTCTTGGAGGATGCAGGTATGTGAATAGCTTCATGGGACATGATGCATTATTATTTGCAAGTGCAAGTTTGAGTTCAATATTAATTGAACGGGCTGAGCACATTCATATCTCTTGTGTCCGAATTTTTTGTTCAGCTTCATGTGAAGCTTCTGCAAGTGCCGATGTTCATGTTTTCATGCTGTCATGTCAAGACTTCAATACCATCAACATGCAACACGTGCCATTACATGAGTTCAAAGCATGAACATCGATTTTTCATCAATTTATCTGTCAAATTTTCCTATCCCATCCCACTACGTTTCCCACCCTGGGAACATGGACGAATTGCCGGATGGCACACCTCAACAACTTTTCCGTCCGTTGTTGATCACTCAAAGTCAAATCTCACGATTAGACGACATCGAAGAAAGCATTATCGAGTTGACCGATTTCACAGAGGATGAGCACCTTCCGGCAGCCATCGATGTTTTGCTGAATTTGCGGCAGATTCAACAGGTTCGAGTGAACCTCAACTTTCTGCTTAGTATGCAAGTGCTTCAAGTCAGCCGCCGCCTCCAGCAATTTCTCAGGCAGCACGGAAGGCTACCTCTCGTGGACCTCAACTTCCGGTAGTTCACTTTGGGACACCTTTCCCCATGACCGGTCTTATGGCCTACCCAAAGCCAGACCGCGGCCGACCGGATGATCCGAATCCCTGGCATGGATGGTATTGTATATTTGCAACACTTTTAAGATAGGTGCATATATGCATTTAAAGCACGCATGTAGCTACAAGATACATGGACATATATTATATTGTAGATATGCACATGTATTTCAAGATATCCTAAAATGTTTTAAGATTTTCAAGGTATATATTGTAGATGTGCACATTTGCGCGTACACAGCCAAAATATCAAACATCCCAAGAGATATCAAGTTTGCACCATTATAGATATATGTATCATTAACCCTGGTAGCTTTATATTGCTTTATATGGTTTCATTTGGTTTAATAGGGATAATAATGGGATATGAATGGGATGCTAATAGGACAGTAGGCTATTAATGGATATTGATGGACATTATACTTGTTGTTCTTTTCGTACATAGGACCATGGCTAATTATCCATTGATATATCTATGAGATTCGTTCATTATAATATTTATAATAGTACTATAATATTCTATTATTATTGTTTATTATATTTATATAATATTATAATTATTTGTGATATTGATTATCCATTTATTCTTGGCTTTTCCTGGGAATGCCATTGTAATCTCCCGCGTCTCGAGGCTCATCTTAGCGCGGCTGCACGACACCTCCCTGGCGTCCTGGGAAGGTCGAGAGAGGCGACCGGTGAGATCCGTTTCGCGCGTGCTTTTGGATGGTGGATGACTGTTGTATGGCTACCCTCTGTTTATTTAACAGACATAGCCATGGAAAATAACAATTTTTTATAGCTACAAAAAATCTATAAATGGGTCATTTTCCATAGTTATTTTTAACAGTTTGCCATGGAACATCACCATTTTGTTATACAAAAAATCTATTTCTATGGGTCATGGTTTCCATAGCTCTGTAACAAATAACCAGAGGATAATTGGAATTAATTGGAATAATCATTTTCAGTAAATAATGTTTCGTTAAACACAAAAAAGGACAAATAAGGGGAGCCCCACCAAATAATAATGTTTAGTAAATAACTTGTGTATATCTATATATAAATATACTACTCCAATTAAAAACATTGTTTTTTTCATTTATCCAAACTCTGTTTTTGTTATTCGACAAAAAATGCACTTAAGCAGCCAGAGGGGGTGATTGCATTGTTTGAACCACTGACGCAGGGTTGACTGAGGAAAAATGTTTTTGTTCCTCAATTGTTTTGTCGAGTGGCCCCATCTACAGTATGCAATGCCATGGCTTTGAATATGGCAAGTTTCCTGTCGGTATTTTGCAGAGAGTTTTGTCTTTGAATCATTGCGGCATTTACTCGGTAGAAGAATATCAAAATAGTGTAAGAATAAACTGCTATTGTCAACAACTGCGCTATTTGCTGTTAGATAGGTTTGCCAGAGCATTGCTGGCAAACATCGCCCCAGTAGTAATGACTCGGGAAACAAACGCATCGCTGCATCCACTCTCACCATTGTGCAAGTGAAATGCGCCGAACGGCTGTGAATGGGAACATAAACCTACAAAAACTGGTGGTATCACCAATAAAGTGTGGGCCTATCATGATGAACTAGTCTATGAGGAGTATGTCATGTTTTTTTGCTCCCATCGTTGGGGGTACAACCAACGCTCCCATCGTTGGAGTTTCTCACCTCGAAGCGATTGCCCCTCCACCAGAAGGACCTGCAGACGAGCCTGGTGAGGAACTTCCGTTTCGATTTACCTTTGGTGGTGTTTCTCAATTTCTAAACACCAGTGATGTTTGTTGGTTTATGAATTTATAACCTATAGCCTTAGATTAGGGTCATCCATGCTGAGAATCAGGCATGGCCTGGGCCGCGGGCCAAGCAAACTGGACGCAACAAATTCCTTGGTTGGATGTGGTTGGATTGCCAATTTAATCAAGCAACATCTTTTCTGCGGCATTAGTTTGAATATGTCAAACGAAACAATTATTATTATTTTCTGGAAATTGAAATGGGTAATGCAATCAATATATTTAACATTGTTGAGCCCAATGCCATGGGAATGGATCAAACCCTAGTATACCATATCAGGGGGACATGAATGGATGAACATCATGAACATCCATTCCAAACTAAGCCACTTTGGAGTGAACAGAATGCCAGGGTGAACCGCCCCACACTTTCCCATGGAATATCATATAATTCCACAACCATAGGGGCCCCATATCCCAATGAACCTGGGGGTTAAAATGCCATGGTCATACTGGCACCTCCAAGTGGCCCAAGTGACCTACCCCATACCCCAAGCCTTGACGTTGCAGGGCCAGCAAGCTGATGAAAGACATCTCCATGGCCGAAAGCTTTGACCGCTCCAAAAGCTGGGAGGCGACGTTTTTTTTTTTTTTTCAGATTCTGCGACTTAAAAATCATCATCCGACATTTTGAAAGTGCTACATGTTACCATTGTTCTAACTCGTTTTTAACATGTAACCTTCTATTTATAGATAGAATACCACGACTTGAAGATGTACGAACCAAGATTGTTTGGTTCCCACAGGGACTCAGTGGGGCGATCCTCCAAGCATATAGGGATATGGTTTGTTTTGTATTGTATCAGCTAGGAAAATTAGAGTGCAAGTGAACAAAAGCAGGGATGTAACCAACAAACAGTTGGGTATTCCCGCCCTGTTTGACCCATGTCATTTTCTAGTCTTGTATTTGCTGAGTCGATTAAATCTTAAATCTTCCCAACGGGAAATCCACTACTGGAGGAATCTTATAGGGAGAATCTGATTTTGGGGGGAGGGTTCCAGATGAGCGCGGCTTCCCAGTCGGACATGGAGCTGGAGCCCCGGCTTTGGATTGTGAAAGCTGAAAAGGAATATGTTCATTTTAGATTTGAGCCCTTGTTTCTCTCCGTTTTTCAAAAAGTTCACATCATATCATGCAACTTTCTGAAGTGAGGTACCTAAGTGCCAGACCTGGATAAAGGGAATGCGTTCACTGTTATTTTGTCCCTTGGCGAACCATGGTTTTCTTGCACCAGTCCCTCAACACACCAGCCTATCCCCGAACTGGTTGAAGGGAGAACTTGCCGGAAAGTCCTGCGAAATGGAAAGGAAAACACACATCATTTTCTCAGAAGTCAAATTTCCATTAAATCAATCCACATTGCCTTTATTGTCCCCTTCTATACGTTTTCCTGTAGATATACCAATTCTGCCCTGTTGCTTCAGGGAAAGGAGCCCAGCAGGGCAGTGAAGGGTGTGGCCTTTGCGGGAAAGAAGATCGATTTGAAGGCTGGCTAAACCTTGGAAAGGGATTTAGAAATTGTTTAACCATCAAATGAGTAATTCACTCAGTCAAAACATCTTGAAATCAGAAACAAGGGGCTTGCGCCAATTTGGGGGTTTCCAACTGGATTGCTAGTTTGATAATGTTTACCCTCTGGTAAACTAACATAACTATGGAAAATCACCATTTTGATTGGTAAATCAATATAAATTGCCATTGTTAATAGCTATGTTAGTTTACCAGAGGGTAAAATTTTACCAAAACTATGTTCCATGTGTTTTTTTTGCCTGGTTGGTGGTTTGGAACATGGCTTTTATCTTTCCATATATTGGGAATAAGGTGAACAACTGACTTTCATATTTTTCAGAGGGGTTGAAACCACCACCCAGTTGCGCATGTTATTTTACAAGGTTAGGTGATGACCAAGAATGATGCTTCGTGATGACTAACCAACTGCAAGGTATGGCCGCATGCTCAAGCTCCTGCTCAAGGGTTCTCTCTTTTTCTACCCATACGCATGTCGCAAAAACAACAAAAAGAAGTGGATATTTAATATGTTTATTAATGATGTTTAATATTGTTTTATAGGCATGATAATGGGAAAATACTGGGATATTAATGGATATACCGTCCGGTAAACGAGCATAGCTATATGGAACATGGACCATTCTACCATTTAGTTCGATGATTTACCGGAATTTTCGTGAGTTGCCATGGCTACGGCTATGTCTATTAGAGGGGTTGTGTTGAACAACCTTGGAAAATTGTCGCCACTGGAAGTTGGGACCCAGAAAAATGGTTCTGCTACGATCCGCATCGAAACATGCGTTAAAAAAAGGCCACACACATACATATATATATAATATAAAGAAATATTGTATATATAATAATATATATATATAATATTTTATAATTATATATATATATATATCATATATATATATATATATATAGAGTCATTGGTTTTTGATCCGTAGTTTCAGTTTTTGAATGGCACATGTTCTTCATTTCCACCTTTTTGCATGTTCTGGAGGTTTGTTTGAACCGATTGCGAGATCTTGATGGCTTCAGTGAATCATCCTATTATATCATCTTATTCCGGGCCTTCCATTTGGGGTGTTGGAGGCAGATTCTCCTTGTATAACCCATGGTTTCACTATTGAATCTTTATACTGTGGGAATCAAATAATGGATTTCAATATATTTGAATGGTGATATTTCACAGGGTTGCCCTCAACACCCCTTAAATCAGTACTACTATGCATATTCCTCCTTCATTGCGGATAATTAACCTATGAACCAGAAACCGATCATATATATATATATCATATATATATATATATCATTATATCATATATATATATCATTATATCATATATATATATATATACATCATATATATATATATATATAAATAATGATATATATATAAATAATGATATATATATATATATGTATATATATATATCATATATATATAATTATTTATATATATATATATTAATAATTCATAAATTATGTTTTTACCAAATTTACATACAATAGATCCCAGTTTTCCTGGTTTAAACATGTTCAATTCAGATGTTTTGTTTAATGCAGAAACTTCTTGGGAGTTTCCACGTCGTTTTGACGGTGCCGCTGCAGTCCTTCTCTTCAGCATCAAACCTCCATACTATCAGCATTCCCATGGAACATGCAGGGAGGCTCAACCGGACATTTGAACCATGAACAAATGAGTCGTATTCAAAAAGCCTCTTGGTTGATTTTTATTTGGGCTTATAGTACGTAACTATACGATATATTGGGGATTATCATGATCCAATATGGGAAGTTTTGACCAGCCATGGGATACAATTGATAACTTATTGTTGGTGAGCAGGTGATTTATCCAATAGAATTGGTGATTTCTATGGCTATTTGGGGTGAGTGTGCTTAACCGGTGGATTTTAGGGGCATACTGTACCCCCTTTTGGGAATAAGAAATGCCCCTGCTGATTGGTTGGATGTATTATGCTACCTCGGTTTAGTAGAGATTGCGAGCTAACCTTGTGACTATATGAACCAACTGGATAACCTGGTAAACTAACAGTTCGCGAACTGGAACATCACCATGTTCAAAAATGTTAAATCAACTATAAATCACCCATTTTCCATAGCTATTTTATTTTACCAGAGGGTACCTGTTGGGTATCTATTTTTTAATGGGCCATGGAATCGTTCCCTGCGGCTTCGGGGACGACGTTGTTGGCAAATTTGGGTCAAGCCAGGTGACCGGCCCACGGATTGTATATCTCAATATAAAATGATGTCGGGTCTGGTGGAAAACCCATAGGAACATGGAGGTTTTAATGGGAAAACCATAGGAAAACCATAGGAAATTGGAGGTTTACCCTCCGGTAATGTCAACAGTTTGCTATTGAAAATACCCCATTGAAATAGTGGATTTACCCATTGAACATGGTGGATCTTTCCATAGCTATGTTAAATTACCAGAGGGTATATCTAGTTATATCACCATTGTATACCACTGGTTGGTGGTTTGGAACATGAATTTTATGACTTTCCATATATTGGGAATAGTAACCCCAACTGACTAATATGTTTCAGAGGGATTGAAACCACCAACCAGACCATTGTATAGGTATATACCATTAATGATATATCTATATCTATATGTTATATATGTATCTAATATATATGTATGTATATTTGTATATTGCCTTTGATTTCTGTTATGCCATGATATCCAATGGTTTTCCCTATTCGGCTAAACCATATAAGGCCTATTCGGATGATCTCACTGTGACATCACTGGTGAAGTCATCCCCCATTTCGGCCCCGGTAAGGATCTCACCATTGGTTGAGGGGTAGCCACCAAAAAAGACAACAGGCACAAATTGCTGATAAATGGTATGGAAAAAAATCAGCCCCTCTCCTTTTCCCAATCTTCAAAAAAGGACATGTTGTGCCGGCATCATGATGTTTCACCTTGGGTTCAGGGCAACATTTAGGGGTTTGACCTGCCACAAGAAAAAAGTAGTATATACATAAGAAATTACTTGATCATTCAAATCACCCGTTTTTCCTCATTCGAGTCAACTGGCAGTACAAGTGTGTCATTTCTTGGGGGAGTGTGTTTTCCACACTCACGGTGCTTTTCTAGGCTACTGGGGCTCACCACACCCAATCGAATCAAGTTTATCTCGCCACCATTTTCTTGGATAGTCCATTTTTTTCCCAGTGGGACATCTGGTCCACTCACTAAAGTTGAGCAATATTTTGTTGGAAAATGGGGGTTTCCATATTTCCATTTTTTATTGGGGTACCACCAGTTACCCAGTTCTCATTTTCCCGTATATTTTCCCTAAAAAACACCTACATCAACCATTTGGGGTAGCCGCTGGTAGCCCCATGACTCTCGGAAACCTCCATGTTGCTGGCAGCAAATCGATGTTGAGGCCACGAAGATCAAAGAGCTTCCCAAGATGAGGCAGTGTTTTTAACCTGAAATGTTCAGATTCTGGAGTTGCAGACCAAACTTGGGTGGTTGAATTGAATATATCTTTTATAATATCTCTCTATATATATATATGCACTTTTTTTCGTAAGAAAAAAAAACAACGAATTTTTGCATGATTGAAAAGTACGTGGTGCTGTACCCATTCTGATGCAACGAATCGTAAGGAGGTGATATCCTTGTTTAGAGCAAGCGGAGATGCCTGGCATCTTTGCTCACATACAGTGGGAAGGAGAGAACCCAGATCATAGACGGCGCCAAGTGACCAAACAGTTGCTTTCAGAATGGCTTGACCGTACAAGATCGTACAACTATATAATCGTCCCACTTGTGTGGAAGTGGTGAGTAAACTATGCAAGTGTATGTATTTATATATCTACAGTAGATATAGGTTACGTAGGTTCGTAGCCATACTATCACCTGAGTGTGGCTGAAAACCGCAGGACCGCTTACCAACTTACAGGACTACTGTAGTCCTATTATTCCACCCCCAAGCTTGGCCCTGAACTGAAAAGATTCACACTAATAAGGCCGAAGGGTTGTTTTTATTGCCACCAGCAGCCAAACAAAATACACATACAACCAAACCTGTTTGCTTGTTGATTTTCGCATAAACTTCTCAGCCAATAAATAGGGAATCAATTGGGAATATCGAAGTAACCAACCATGATATAGTTGTGTTGAACCCAGTTTGATTCCATAGTTTTGACAATTCAAAATCCCAAAATCTGGTTTGGTAAATCCTTTCAAGGGCAGAACATTTCAAGTTAATGGAATGTGGCACAACTAACATATGTGGATAAAATATTTCCAAATGTAGACATTGGTGGAATTCTACTTGGCTTTGGGGTGCATTTCCTCTTGGTAAGTGGGTAGGTATATGGCCACAGGCCATGTCATGATGACACTGGTTTCCCAATTCACAGGGCTTATTTCATGGGATTTGTTGAAGGTATACCATCTGGATCATCATTTTGTAGTGGTTAATAGTGGTTAATAATGGTTAATAATTGTTAATAATAATGTTTTATAATGGTTAATAATAATGGTTACCCTCTGGTTATGACTAACATAGCCATGGTTTTTCGATGGCCCTAATCGAAATAGATGATTTTCCTATCTAGATACCTCCATAAATGTGGTTGGGATTTTCCATGGCAAACTGTTAGTCATAACCAGATGGTAATGCACCAGATATCTCATTAACCATTATTAACCACTATTAACCACTATAATGCCCATTCTATCCCAGTTAAATAACCATGGCTATGTAGCCGGTTTCGAGGCTATCGAATCTGAATCTTGCTTCGATGGTCGTTTCACCAGGATGGGCTACGACTTGAAAAGCTTAGCCTTTCAATACGTGCCTTGGGTTCGAGAGATCGCTGGAGACTTCGGAGGACTTCCAGTCAGTCATAGCTATGGATGGTCCATAGATCATTTACCCTCTGGTAAACGTAGCCACAGGACTATGGAAAGATCCACCATTTTTTCTGGGAAAATCCACTATTTCTATGGTCATTTAAAAGGAGAGAAAGGAAAACCCTCATTTTTTCTGCATGACCGAGGTGTTGGGACGGAAAAGTTGAACAAGTTGATGAAAATGGTAGGGGCAACTATGCCAAAAAATGTGTTTTTTGTTAAGATAATTTACCCAGATGTGTAAACTTTAGTAAACCCTAGAAAAGCCATTCCCTCAAGCACCAGGGTCAATTCAGCTCATCCCTCTGGGTATTCCCAGGGATGAGATGCCTGGATGAAACCCCGGCCTGTAGATTTCCCCTACCAATCCAATGATTCTTTCAGGGAACTCCATGTCTTTCAGTTGGCTTACCATTCTCTGACTGAATATACGATAGGGTCTACGCAACTCTTCCGAAAATACTGTAGTTCATTAGCAAGTTGGACTGAGAAAGCTTGAAAAACATGCGTTTTTTATTGCAATCAATTTGCTAATTGTGATTAATGAACCAATGCGGTTTATAAACTAATTTACATTGTGCAACATTGAAGTTATATAAATCATTCGTTTACAATCCTCACTTTTTAGTCTAGTTACAACCACTTCCTTCCAACCACTTGGGTCATTAACCTCAACATGTCCTGCCGCTGGTGAGATGAGTCAGTTAGGACCCATTTCTCACAGTTGTACTTTCCTGGTCGAAATCAAAAGTCAACATTATTTGTGGTTTCTCTAAGAAATGACTAGAGTGTTGGCTATCGCAAACTATACATCAAGTATAATTAAATATGGCTATCCACATACCCATATTTATCCACATTATTTATGTTTATGGTTTATCTACAAAAAGTGGATTAGAGTGTTGCCTATCCGTCTATTATTGATCCAAAATACTTGCTGAGTGTTTGTCCAGAAAAAAAAAAAACACAGCCCTCACAGCCCAAAATGCTCCGAAGGCGCAATCCACGATCCCGCAAAAGGGAACGTAGTTCATTCGATAAATATTGGAACTTAGTACATAGTCAAGTTATACCCCCATAAGCCTCATTATATGTTCATTCTATCTCAGATTCTTCTGTACCACAAGTTCTGCCATAGCAAACTGTTAAATTACTAAACGAAATCATGGGTTCTCACCAACATATTTTTCGGTAACCCAAGGGAATCTCAAGAAAAATAACCTATGTTCCAGGTTAAGATATCAGTACTTCATTAAATCCACAATTATATGTATTTTTTTAAAATATATACACATAAATATTCAGTTTTTATGAATCAGGTACCTAACATGGAGGTACTGTACCATATAAAACAATTTGTTGGAAGTCATTGCCTTAAATAGGCCAAAGACCTTACACATGTTAGGTAGCTCCAAGAAATCAGTGGAAGTTCCCTTGACAAAATTCGATCCCATAAAATATCCCATTCTTTGATAGGGATAAAGAATGGGATGCCATGGGATATTTATTCCTATCAAGCCATGGGATATTTATCCCTATCAACAAAATTTACCCTCTGGTAAATTAACAGCTGGACCCTGAAAATAGCCATTGTTGAGTTGAAACTAATCTTCCAACCCTGTTTTTTGCCAGGTCTATGTTAGTTTACCAGATGGTAAATGGTTGATATATGGTTTATATAAGCCAATAACTATAAGTATGGTATTTAACTGATTGTAACTATGGTTAATACCCATTTTCCTATTCCAATGGTTTTCCTATGGGTTTCCTATGGTTTTCCCAGCTATAAACCTCAATTTTTCCTATGGTTTTCCTGTGGTTTTCCTATGGTTTTCCCAGCTATAAACCTCAATTTTTCCTATGGTTTTCCTATGGTTTTCCCATTATCCCTATCAATCCATGGCATCCCAGGGCATGACGGGCTCCATGGAGCCGGCGAGCTTCCGGCAGCTCTTCGGTGCAGCTTGGTTGGAGCCAACGTAACGTTATGGCCCGTTATGGCCCGCAGTTACAATTGGGTTCATGATATACATATATATATTTTTTTATATGGGATATAATTATATAATAATTATATGTATATATATAACTTGTTTAAAACATTATCTATATATAACCTTACTTATAAAACATTAGTTGTATAAAGAAGTTAAATGGTAACTTTTAAGCGTTCACGGTTGTTTAAGCGTCATAACTGAAGGCGATTCCCATGGGATAATGATGGGGAAACCGGAAACCCATTTCCAGCAACCATTGGGGGATGGTTTATAGAACCTCTTTATATCTATAAGTGGTTGGTTGTTTGGAACATGAATGTTAATTTTCCAAATATTGGGAATAATCATCCCAACTGACTTTCATATTTTTCAGAGGGGTAGGTATACCACCAACCAGTCTTTATATCTATAAATATTGTGATATATGGTGATTGTGGAGATGGTTTATGAATGTTTATGACAAAAAAAAACAATTTGAAAATGGTGTCATAGCAGTTTGATATGTGGTTTGAAACGTTGGTTTCATAGGGATGATTCTGGGATAATAGGGTAATGATGCATCTACCCTCCGGTGTCATCAAACGTGGCTGGCTGGGAACCCCCTATACATGTAGGTTTATAGTTGGGAACATCATATATGAATAGGGAATTATCCCTTGCCATGTTTGATTATCAAAGGGTATAATTATAGATTTTGTGGAAATACGGAATACGTTTGCGAAATGTTATTGATATAGATTATTTCGCAATATTTATTCTAAATATGAATATGAATCAATAATTATATATATATATATATAAATCTTGTTCAGAAATACGTTTGAATACGATGAATTGTATATCCGATCAATTTCTCCAAGTGTTGGGTCATTTTCCGCCATGTTTGACCATTCAAGGTGAGGTTGTCTTGAGGCCAGATTTCACCTGCCCCGCACTGAAGTTAAACTACTGGGGGTAATCCCACACAGAAAGTGGGCCTGGAAATGCATGGTACCCAAAAAAAGGGTGAATGAGCCCATCTGCGTGGAAATTGGGTTAAACAAATCTGGGTAAAACAGCTGGTGAATGGTTTGTTTCTATTGCGTGATTTTGTTCCCTTTTGAGGGGTGTAAGATTTGATTATATAATTTACTAATTAGATAGTATGATTTTGTTCACATGGGCACGCAAACTACAACCATGGAAGATTGAACTACCTTTGCAAATTGCATGTTGTTCAACTGGCAGGGTATATCGGCACTGTACGATCATCTACAGGCAGAGCGTCAGCTTGACCAATTGGTCGCGCAAGCGCTACCCCTGATTCTTGGACTGTGCCGGGAAATCTGTGGGGAATTCTTTTTCCCAACCCTTTATCTCCCCAGCTACACGAGGGCAAGCAGCGCAAGCAACAGCAGGGCTGTACCGGGGCCGGGGCTCTGGGCCGCAGCGGCTATGTGGGGACGATGAAGTGGTGAATGCCCTGGCTTGCAGTTTCGATTTCGTTCCAATGTCACCCGAATAGCTCTTTTATAATCTCTTATTTAGTAAATGATTTAACATCCAATCACCATCGTGACCAGACGCTGCACTTTCTTTCCGTTTAAATGTTGTCCAATTCGATTCGGCTGTTGATGTCCAATGGTTATATGTTTGTTTATCAGAGGGTATCGGTCCTAAAGTGCCATCAGTTTATGGAATTCATCCGGCCCTTCGAGGTTAGCAGTTTGGTCCGTCGGTCCGTTGGATCCCCGGGATATGGATTTCCCATGATTTCCCCGTGTCAGGCGGGTTGCACAATCACAAAGTGGCTACCGTTTTTTTATGCAAGCATTCATTAATTAGGTCAGAATCTAAGCCATCTATAAATGGAGCCATTTTTAGTGAGGGTGAAGGTAACAATAAATGCACCATAACCTAATGAAGGCAATGTTTTACCATCTGGTTATTTCACAGTTTGCCATGGAAAGATCCACCATTTTCAATAGGTAAACCATCTATTTCTATGGGCCATTTTCCATGGCTATGTTAAATAACCAGAGGGTATATAGTTGTCAATAGTTGGCATAAATATTCAAACATAATTACGAACGGGTATAACTCCCATAGACCCATACATTCCTCAATGCCCTGTATGATAGAATAATTTACCTATATTGGGACCAAGTTTGTGGTAAATATTGGTTAATGTTGGAACATGTGAGATATGCTGCAACACCTTTGTTTTTGGTTGGTGGCTTCTGTTTGATACTATTTTTGCGGATGCAGTGAGTTTCATGAATGGGCCTACAGCATTGTAAAAACTCCCACGTGTTTAGATATAACCCTTATCAGTATGGTTACATATCTTCTGTAAACAAGCATGGAGGCATAGATGTGGAAAACCCGCCATGTGTAGATACTATCCCTCAGGGTTTCCCCCTAGGTTTTCCATATGTATGTAAATGTTTACCCCTGGGTGCCCACATGTAAGTTACAACTGGAACCGCACCGGCACTTCTGAGGCTTCTGGAAACGCGGCACGTGAAAAGTTCCTTGGATGGCAGCCATGGCCATGGGACGTGGCCCTCTTGGAATCTAGCGCAATTCAAACATGCCATATTTGGAACTTTAATTTCTCAGGTTTCTCACCATTTTTTTTTGCAAAAGTTGTTTTGTTTTATCTCAGAGTGGGATTCAAAAAAAACGGCTCACAAGTTTATATAAATCCACTTGGAACTGCGCGCTTCCGGGCACGTGCGGTTGATTCTTTGTGGGTAAATCGGCGCTGGTGGCAGTACAAAACCACTGGAGATGGGGATGAGGGGATGAGGGGTGGTTGATCAATGGGTACCCAACCTTGTTGTCCAACCTGGCGAAAATCAAGATTGATAGATATGATATGATTTTCCCATTAAAACCTCCATTTTAGGGAACTTTCCGTTGCTATGTTTGACTACTGGTTGATAAAAAATCACACGTTGAAGGTCAGTTTTTGATGGAGAAACAATCCATAGAAGAAGAACGGTGGGTGCCACAATGGTGGCACATGGTGGCACCAAAAAAATTAGCATCCGACGATTTGGTGCCACTTTGCACAGTTTGTTCACCCCATGGGGATTTGGTCGTGAGTTTCATTTGCTTTTGGCAGGCAGGGTTCCTGCAGTCCCATTCAGAATTGGGCCAGAACTTAATAACATTTAAATCATTTAATAACCATATATAGTATAGAGTTGTTATTAATCCCAATGTCATCATTAATCACATGTTCCAAAAGACGTCATGACTCATGAAGCTGAATTCTTCTGAATAGATCCGTCATAGTCAAACAGGGTTCTGAGCGGATGAGATCCTACCCTTCGCAGCAGACATTTTGACAAACTATGGGATTAGTGACTTGCAAATAACCAAGTTGCTTGGGCAAACCGGAGTTTTTTTTGACAAAAGTTGGGAAACCATTTTATAGCCGAGGGGACCGGCAGCGTTGGAGGAATTCCACTCCATGGCATGTTGGCAAAGTGGAATGGGGACATTGTATTCATCTCGAAGCAATACTGGTTCGTTCAAGATTAATTAGCACCAGGAACCGCCAAGAGCTTATCAGCCAGCTATCATTCTAGGAGCCACCTTTCTGGGCGGCTGAATACCCATGAGGTATTGGGGAAGAAACACACTGGAAACATCTTGCAAACCACTAACCCCAGCCATCACCTCGATCGTTGGTCGACCAGTCGACCACGAATGCATATTTTTTGGACAAATTCTCTACCAGTTTTTTTTTGTCCGGAGAATCTCCCATTGTTGTTTAGCGATTGGTTAGGTCCAACTAGCATTTATTTATATTTCTTTAGCTTGACTAGCTGCTTCAACTTCTCCCATTTCCTGCGGCTCCAGACGCCTTCTGGGACTGTATTTGGTGGTCTTTTTTGGGCAGAAACACTACAATGTAAGGCCCCCCAGTTATGTTTGTTGGTTTAGATTCGCCCCAGTAACTATAGTTATAAATACCATAAACCATATAAACCATAGTTATTGGACTTATAAACACTACTTATTTGACAACGTACTTGCACAGCTAGAAGGTGTCCATCTAGCTACAGATGTGTCTACCATAAACCCTAGTAAACTTACTGGACTAAACCAACTGCGCTAAGAAAAATCAGCTATATCATGCTATATCAATCTATATCAACGATCACTATCCTGGTTGGTGGGTTTGGAACATGAATTTTATTTTCCCCAATAGTTGGGAATGTCATCATCCAATCTGACGAGCTCCATCATTTTTCAGGGTGGTGGGGCTCAACCACCAACCAGATAATATAACCAAGTAGTTCTTGGTTGAACATTTATAGATGATTAAACCACCATTTCTTCTGGGTTAAACGCTGTTAACCCCCCCATTTTTTGGCAAAAACGGCACGAAGGGTTCGCTCAGCTCACCGAGATTTGACTCCCCGGACCACTTCACGGAGTTCGCCACCTACGCCGCCTACGATGCGGTCTGGAAGCCTCGATTTCGGTGTTGGTTGATGTTGAAAATGGCCAATGAATGGTAATATCTTATTAACCAGTGATATCTTATTAATATCTTATTGTAATATCTTATTAACCAGTGATATCTTATTAACACAGGCAATATCCATTGTACAATATCTTATGAACCAGTGTTTAGTCACAAGTATTAAACTAACATAACTATTGAAAATGGCACAGTCGAAAAAGTTGATTTACCCAGCTATAAAATGGTGAAAATCTCAGTTCGCAAACTGTTGGTTTACCAGGCCGGTTATATTAATCCACTTTAATAGCTTACTGGTGCTAAACCTAGGGTTGCTGGATGAGTTGCTGGGGCAATGGGATGATGAAATTGATAGTGATGAAATGGATGAAAAAATTGGATCATTCCCGAAAATTCCCTACGTTTAGCACCAGTAAGTAGTTGCCAGAATGTGGTAAGATATGTCAATGCTATGTCAAAGTATGTCAAGCCGTCCCAGGATGTGATATTCCTGAAGTGTAGACAACCAATTCGGAATATGGTTCAATTACTCTTGCATAAACCAGATCATTCAATTACCCTACGTTACGTTTGGATTGACATGTTACTGCGTGTTGCCCCCCAATGTTCGGCAAAGGTGCATTTCACTTGGCCCATCTTGGCCATCAGATTGGTTTATGATCTACGAGGATGCTTTATATACATATGTATAACTATAACACATACATATACTGTAAATATATATATATATATGTATATATATATTTACATGTGTGTGTATGTATTTGGATGGGTGAAGCAACCGGAGGGTAGGAACTTACTCGTCCCGCATATGATAATCCAGGTCTGGGCCGAAGGACTGCGAATCGGGAGGTTGGCTTTCTTCGGAGCCCGCAACGAGGTCTATACTTGGAAGCTCTTTCACTTCTTTCAGGAGTCCTTGCAGAAGACGCTACTTGGCCTCATCCAACCAGCGTGGTCAAAGCTGTGGCCATGAATCTTGGGGTGAAAAGAAGGGGCACCAGGGTTTATCCACAGGCATTCAGATAGATTGATGGATGAGCAGGTTAGAGTCAGATTATTTCTGGATTTGATGTGAATTTGACTTAGATTGGATTAGATTTACATTAGATTTAGATTAGGATTTGGTTCGGTTTGGCGTTTAGATGCGGATTTAGATTCAAATGTATAGATGGATAGATAGAAGAGTCATTTTTAATACTGCATGTACATGATCACTTTCTTATTTCTCGACAAGTAACAACTCGTTGTGGTTAACACCAATCAAAGCCAATTCAAACAATGTCATTGAGGCATGGATCTTGGATCTGCAAAAGATTCCCTATGGATTCCCCTATCAGCCATTCATCCAATGGTTACTTGGTGCTCCAGGATCCCCAAGAACCAGCACAGGTATCTATACAGACACGCCTTGTTTTACATATCGTGTTAGTCGTGTTTTGTTTAATGTTAACTTAGAAACTGGAAGGAGAACCATACCTATAGTATACGTTTATATATATATATATATTTATATATACATATGTAACTGTAATACATACTGTTTGATCTGTATATGTATATATATATATGTGTGCGTGTGTGTTTGTGTGTGTACATGCTGTCAATACGTGCTTACTCCACCCAGTCATACGGCGGTAGATTGTTCTTTACAGGACCCCCAAGGATGAAATCCATAAGCTTCGCATCCCATTGGGTCCTTCCAGCCACGGCAGGGCTTGGAACAGTGGCGTGCAACGTCGCCCCATCGACAAGTTGCTGATGGACGATGCGGTGGCGGACGAACTGCGAGATTTGAGGCGCGGCTGGGCTGGGAGCTTTGCCAAGAATTGGATCTAACATGACCTAACCAAAATTAGGATTAAGCAACAAGAACTTGTGATTGAACCAGCCAACACTGGGGATGCAGCAAAAACTCATGATAAATCCCACAAACTCTGGGATTTGAGCTGCCACGGTTTTCAAGAACTGAAGCGCTGAGCATAGTGCCAGGATGACCCCCTCAGCAACTTGCTATATGTTTTATGAAACCACAACTGGGTAGACCTTGAGTAATTACTCACAGGATGTTTTTAGACCTGGGTATCTATGGTTTGCCATGTTATTCGACGTTGGGGCCCTCAACTCATTAAATTATGCTCGGACTCTCAGCAGTGGAAACGGTTCCAACATGGCGCAAGTACCGGGCTATGAATTTGGATTAATTGTAACGACCTCACTGCACCACATATATACATTATGCTTCGTAATGTTGAACATCCCCGCACGGCCGACACGTCATTGCAGGATAGTGTGAATCGCAAAGCCATCAAAATGCACAAAAATGCGAGTACAGAAACATAATCAAAAATCGGACTCAGGTTTTTGTCAATAGTGCCAAATGACAAGGAGCTGATTTTCCCATTGAACACACGGAATTACCAACAAACATGTTTTTGTGATTCTATGTTTTTAATGCGCCATGATGCATTGCCAGGTTGGAAAAAAAAGTGCCCACCTTCCGCTGCTGTGTCCCTTTTAGGCCCCAGCTCTTTCGCATGAGCCGCCCAAAGGAGCAGGTGGGGTGTGTTTCAACAGTGGATGGGATAGTCAATGGTGTGTTTCAACAGTGGATGGAATAGTCAGTGGATGTCAGTGGATGTACTACAAGGGAACTCCTACGTAGTGGAAAGGATGCTGCCGTTACAATCTTTAGTGTTTGTTTCCCATCCATTGAATATGATTGAGTCCGTTCCTGGATATGAAATTGGATGGATACACATCTGAAATGGTTATGTTATAATCAACCGAAACTGTGATTTTACATGATTTTACTAGTGAGCAGGGACATGGTGCAGATTGTCACTTTGATCTTGGATTTTTTACCAAGAAACATCCGGCTTGAGACTGTTTTCACAAGCCATGTTCTCATGATTGGTGGTGTTCAAGATGTTGTTTTCTTGCCGACATAGTGGCCGGAGACAAATGATGGAATCACCGTGAACTGGTAGATTATGCTCCTGCAGTAATTGGTTGACACGCCGTTGGTGGTGGTGAAAATGTGCTTTTAAACTCGAACCCTGAGTATTGAATGATGGTCAGCTTCGGGGGGAGTTTGTTGAATCTCTATAGTTCCAATTCAGCGACAATGGCATGGGCATTCAATCGCAAAGCACATCACCAAGGAAACTCCGTGTTTGCTTTGTAATAGCCATCTATATAGCAATAGATTAATCTACATGTAGGGTTGACAAGTTAAATCACATTGTGTTTCCTGGCTACTGACATGGCTGAATTTCTCAGCAACGTTCGCAGAAAATGTCCGATGTGTAGCAACTTAACCAGATGTATCGACATAACTCATAGTAGTTTCGCAGATGATTCCGGATACTGTGGCCACCTGAATGACAGATCAAGTAAGACAAGCCAGTTTCTAGGGGTGGACTTGGGAGTGCATCCCAGGTATGATCAGTGGAGAATATGAAACAACTGAAACAACCCATGTTTGATGATACATAGCTTACAAACCACCAACCATTTAGCCCACATTATATACCTATTTCTGGCTGGTTGAACATCATTATAAATATAAACCTTTATAATATATATATATACGCATATATCACCATTATACCACTATTATACCGCTAGTAAAATGAGGCATGACTCTTCATATCTTTGCTCTTGGCTTTGCCGCCAGGTCAAGAATCGACTGCCTAGCAGTGGAGGTGCCAGCCGTGCCAGCTTATCCCTTAAAGATAGGATGGCTGACATGGCGAGCGGAAAATCACCAATCAATGGGCATCTGAATCTGAATTACCCGGCCTGGTAAACAGCCACATCACTATGGACAATCAGCATTTTTTAATGGGAACACTCACCATAAATTGCCATTTTCAATAGCTATGTTAAATTACCAGAGGGTATATATGTGATCTGAATTATATATATATATATAATGTGGGAAAATCATATATAACTGATATTTAAACTCTGGTGATCATTCACACACACACATATATATATATATATATATATATATGTAAATTTGATGTTTTCACATCATATGTCCATAATATGTGAAATTCATCAAACGACATGGGGAATGTTTGATTCACACACCGTTCTCCCTGCAGGTGCAGCTGGCACCAGTGCGTCAGTGCAGCAGGACACAGGCGAGAAAGAGTGCGAGATCAGGAATTAACCATCGTGAAACAGAGTTCTTGGACCAAGACTTAGATAAGTTGGTTGGTGGTGCATGGTGGTTCCCATTTTTTTGCTAACTTTCTATGTCAGAACAATTGGATTAGTCTACTTTTCCTTAGCACCCCCTACCTGAAGTGGAGCCCTCCAACCCTGAGGCTTTTCATTTAGGGTGCCATTTCACTGATCGATAAGATTATACGGTTAGCCATTGGTCTTGAAGCGACAGCACATAACTTATCACAAATGGTGGATGGTCCACATCTATGTAGTGCTGGATTGTCCACGCAAGACTATCGACTTCCATGTGTTATGGTATGATTTCTTTATATGTTCAATCAGACAAACCTAGAAGCCAGCCAAATGTGCCAGGGTGAATGTGCCGTTTCCAAAGATAGGATGGACATGGACATACTCGAAAACAAAAAGTGCCAGGCAAGACGATGTGGGACTTCTACTCCGAGCATCTTGGATTTTGCTGAGCACTGAAGCCACCAACAAGTTGAACCCAAAGCACCAGGGAAGCATTGAATAATCCAATAGATCTAAGGGAATCACCTGAATTTCACGGTTCAGAGGGTAAAATCTTATCGGAAAGGGTATGAACCAGATGAACCCTGTTGTTTTGGTTGAAAATTCATTTCTTTGGTGAAACTAGCCATGGTTTCATGGTGAATTTGCCATCGTTTTCTGGTCAGTGATGGTCAAATCCATCCTTGCTGCTGATTGAATCATGCTGACTCCAAGGTATTTGTCTTCCAGATTCTCCGAATGCTTGGCATCGATGCAAGAACGAGGCAGAGAAATGGATCGTGTTTTTTGCCTGGTAGGAGCCATGCCATGGATCATGGTACTCCTTTCCCAACACTAAAGTTACTACCCTTCATGGTCAGTTGCTTCTTTAGTATTGGGCCAATAAAATCGGTTTCCTATACTACAGTGTGTAGCAGAAATCCATGGTCAGTTGCTATGGAAGATCATTGTGACAGAACGACAGGTAAATCATCGAACTTAAGGTATTTGGGATTCAACTCAGACTCAGATCAGACGATTATTTGGGATAATAGCCATAATAACTTCCATATTGTTAGAACGATTATTTGGGATTCAACTCAGATTCAAATCCTGGCCAAGGGTACCACCTGGTGCCGCCTGAAAAAATCGGTGCCGTTCAGACAAATAGTTTGCACAGAATATGCTTACAAAAGTGGTACCCCTTTTGCGACCGCCCTGGTTATATGTATATAATTGCATGTATATATATATATATATTCTGGATCCAATTTTGGAATTGAACAAAATGCTAATATATGTTTGGCACATGCTCGAGATGCATAGAAAGTAAACATCTATATCCTACAGTATGTTTGGGGTTCAATATGAGTCCAGTATATTATATAGTATCCACATGCATTTATTGATTCACATGTGCGTGTATCGTCGGTTTGCTGGGTAAAACAGCTAGGCTGATAGGCCATCACGACCACGTCCATGTCCCTGGTGAGTGCCTAGGAAAATCTGCGGGAAGTTGGAAAACCTGTGTATATTGGGATGCAAAAACAGCAAAACAAAAACATCTTTCCAGGATGTTATAGATGGTAAATCCAACACACATATGGCACTATTTGAGGAATCTTGTCTCTCTGGCCATGAAAGATGGAAAGGAGATGGTCATATACTATACCAGGAACTGATGCTGCTGATCGACAGTGTGGTTAGTGCCCACTCCGCCATATTTGCGACCACTACGGATGATCCAGTCACCTACATGGTAGCTACACCAAGATGCTTGTCATGTTTTGGTCCAATCACCACCCGTGATATAGAGTACCATGGCGAAGATCTGAACTTCACAGCTTTCCCATTGTGCAAGATCTTGTATGCCAAGGCTGAGGACATCAGCTTGCAGCACTATCATGACGGTCCTGAGGACCATGTGGCAGTCAATCGAGTGAAGACTCGCCATTTTCGACGCATTGATTTTGCACATGCAATGGCCTCTTCCTATGTGAGCGTGGGCAGGGCACATATCAGCTCCACAATCATGCCTTCCCACTCACCTCCAAGATGGGATCCGATACGCTTCAGCCAAGCTGAGTTCAGACTGGTCCCACTCACCGCTCTTGTTCAGAGAGATGTTTGCATCGATTTTCTACACTCTGAGTGAGTGACCAAAAAATCTGTCATGGTGACGATCGAGTCAGCAATTGGGAACTGGGCCTTTGTCCCTTTGGTCGCTAATGATTACTAAATTTATTAATGATTTTCAACTTTGGAACTCTTCAGTTTGGCGGATTGCTATAAACGAATCCATTGTTGGGCCACCTTTGGCGACTTGATGGGGTCACTTCTGCGGTCTGTGGTAAATCCCGAACAGATAGAACAGCAATTTGTCACTATTTTCACTGGTCTTTTCTAGTTGTATTTTTTTTGGGGTTGCCATATATGTGGTAAATTATAACGACCTCATTGTTCTCCCTCACTATAATCCCAAAATGGTCTTAATTCAGGGTAGTGAAATATTATAATTTACCCAAATATATGTATAGTATGTCAACTGTTTTTGTTTTAAAATGTTTTAAATGTATTCCATGAAGTCCACATCATATTCACAGTTTTGGTTGTACATCATTAGAGCTGCTTTTCTACCACTGTAAACATCATCAACACTCTATAATACCACCAATATATTAGAATTACCCTCTGGTAAACTAACATAGCGATGGAACATGGCCCATTGATAGATGGTTTACCCATTAAACATGGTGATTTTCTATAGCAAACTGTAACAAATTACCAGAGGGTAAACCTATGTAAACCTCCATTTTCCTAAGGTCCTAAGGTTTTCCTATGGGTTTTCCCGTTAAAACCACCATTTTCCTATGGTTTTCCTATGGTTTTCCTATGGTTTTCCAGAGGCCATTCCATCCCAGGGGCCTCCCCGTCGATCCTCGGAGGCATCTCGGTGGACCGTGCTCGGCTGCAAGAGATCGAGCGGCACGCCACGGAGGACTTGCGCAGGTGCAGAGTTCCGGGCTCCGGGAGAGGGCAGCGGGCTATGGCTTGAAAGAAGGTGGTTTCATGGTAGTTTACTGTTTTTTTTTTTTTTTAATATACAGTAATATAATATATATATATATACATATACAATTATAATACATATATATATATACACTTTTATTCATATATATATAAGTGTGTGTGCGTGTGTGTTTTTCAAATATGGTCTAATAGTTAGATATTCATGGATATACTTTCTGGGATTGAAACATGGCTTGCTGGAGAATCCACCATTTTAGATTCTCCTAGCAAAAAACTCCAAAAAAATGACAGAAAAAAGGGGATGTCTAGCCATGTTTGATCACAGGAGGCTAAGCAAAAACAATGTTTGTTTATTGGTACCCTGTGGTAAACATACAAAAAACTATGGAACATTACCATTTTTGATGGCTAAATCCACTATTTCTATGGCCATTTTCAATATAGTTTTGACTGTATGTTTACCAGGCCGGGTAAGTGATCGATGATCCAGTTCCCCAGATCGAACATGGCTACGGAAATCCGTGGGTGTCCCGTTTACCAAGGTTGGATTTTTATGGACTATCCGTCTCCATGTTAGTTTACTGGGGCGGGGATTGACCCCAAGAACTTGCCCCGACAGATCCTCGGCTTGTACCCTGTCATCAAATATGGCTGGCTGGGAATAGCATCTAGAAATGGGACACGTTCCATTGCCATGATTAGCTTTAGGACTTCCAATGTCCAGCTTGAAATGACACGGGAAATGGAAACCTCTGGTCTGATCGTGGATCGGAGGATGGAGTCCCAGTACAAAGAAATCCTGGGAGAGATTGAAGTGGAAGGCACCGTGATGAATCCTGATTCTGATGCTCGGCACAAGTGGAAAACATATTGGGAGGCAGCAACTTTTATAACTGAGCGAGTAACAATATATTTATTTAGGTTTTTCTGACATAGAGTGCTCCAAATTTTATATAATTGTTAATCACCATTTCCTCCACATTTTCAGCCAGACCCATGCAGGTGCAGGTGTGGGTAGAGCCAGAGTTGTACTACCCATTTGCTAGTGGTCACTTTTCATTCTGTGCTGTGACATGAGGGAGGTGAATGAGATGACAAAACTTTCAAAACCAACCCAGCCAAGAATTTCCGTTGCCTTTAAGATTCTGCTAGAGATTCTGAGAAAAACCATTGGCAATTGATTCAATCTGCAAAATATCCACACACGGATCATCCCGGATTCAATGGAGTACATCAACTTATGCTTCCATGGGGACGATGAACCCGATTCACACACATGTACCATCATGTACCTATATGATGCCATATGTACGTCTATTTGCCGATGCTTCTTGTATGTTTTGTTGCGCGTGTAGATCTTCCAAAGCCTGAGAGTCAGCATCACTGGGGTGGGCTAAGGGACTCATCAACCCGCAAAGTCACCAACAGTTGCGGCAGCTGCTGTTTGGAGGTGGGAGATTGTCGAGTCACCCGATGGCAATGACTGGCGGAGCACATTGTTCAAAGGAATCCCAGCCTTTGGCTAATAGAGGCTATTATACAATGTGAGGCCCGTAAGATAGCTAAGTTGGTTTATAACTCCAATAACTATGGTTTATGGCACTTATAACTATAGTTACTGAGGCTTATAAACCAACTTATAACTGGGGGGCCGCACATTATACTCCAATTTTCACTCACATACTGTGGACGGAAGAAATCCTGCACCAGTTAATACATGGTTTATCCCATTATTTGTAGGGTTTCAACCATCCAAGGTGGTGCAGGATTTCGTTCATCCACAGTATGGTGAGAAATCTTGGCCGGAACGTTCCTGATGTGTTCAACAGCATACAAGGGCAGAAATTTCAAGCAAATTCCAAGCAGTGCTCTCGCTGCCAAAAATATGGTGCATGGTTTTGATTCCAATGGGGCGTGCAAGCGCATGCAGGTATAGGAAGCCATGCGGCCATGCGTCCAGAAATCACCGAATTAACTCCATAGATGTCCTTTTCCCATTGTTTGGTTGATGAAAAAAGAGGGGTTTGAAGAAACCCCTTTAATAGCAGGTAAATGATGATAGATGGTATATACCAAACCGGCCCCTCTACTTTTACCAAAAGGACATTATTGATTCACTCATTCTTGTTGATCGGTTTGAATGCAACTATTCTTTTGCGGATATTCGATTGTTTGACCCGGTCAAAGCCACAGGGGTCCGAGGCCCGCCCAAACCAATTAGTATAGTCCCATTATTTTCATTACGAACAGAAGCACCGTTTCATGTGGGATCCACAACAAAGGGCCATTGTAAATCACCCGAAGCAGGGGTATGCCCCATGATAAGCCCCTGCTGTCGGGGATGGTTTCTTACAGTTGAGGTCCCCACAGAGTTTGGTTCTGTTTCTAGCATTGACCGTAACGTATTGAACGTTGACCATTCACTTTGGGTTACCAGAACCATTAATGGTTACCACAATCTTTGCCCATACCCATGTAGGATGAGATATGGTTCCGCAAGTTGAAGGGTTTTACATGGTTTTACAATGTTAAATCATTGAACTGATCAGCGGTCAGCGGTCAGGGACCAAGAATATCTTCGATGAGAGCGAGCAATTGGAGGCCAACGGGCCGCAGGGTCCCAGGAATCGTCAGGTGGACCGTTTTTCACCATCATTGGGGGTTCACCGGCCTGGTAGGGGGTTGCTTCCTCATGACGACTTGTCAGTAGCCAAAGTATGCTAAAGTTACCATCTGGTTATGACTAACAGTTTGCCATGGAAAGATCCACCATGCTATTAATAGGTAAACCATCTATAAATGGTCCATCTCCCATGGCTATGGTAAATAACCAGAGGGTATATAAAGTTATAGCTTCATCTAACACGTTTGAGGGACTTTCTAAAGGCTTGTTCGACAGTTGTGGGGTGTCAAGAAGGGTGCTGGGAACATCTGGGAACCATCGTCCATTTTCCAGGATCACGTTGGGTCATTCGCCAGGGTCATCACGTTTTGTTTTTTTCTTTCCACATGTGCAATTGGTGTTGTTCCAAACGTGGTTTACATTTTATAAACCAACAGCAGTGAATTCTGAAAGATGGATGGATCAGTTACATTATTTGTTTGGTTTCACAACTGGGATGCCCGGATGCCCATCCACGATCATGTAGTACCTACTTTGTAGTGAATGTTGGTTCAATCCAATCTGTTTGATGATTAATTTCCCTTTGTTGATGATCCACAGTTCGCAAGATTCTTGGGCTTACTTTTCTCAATAGAATGGCAACCTGTTAGATGATCATCCCATTTTGTAATTCCCTGGTCAGCAAGTCCCAAGGTATCCCAGGTTCTCAACTGTAGTAAATGGTATCAATTTGTATTTAACAACCCTATATATCCATCACGCATTGATTGGTAGATCCATCATCCATGATCTCTATATTGTTCTTGTGTTGGTATTGGCTCAACCCCCCCAATTTATGAATAGCCCGGTATATCTACCATTACCCCTAACTGACCTATTCATAAACCGACTTTGCCAACTTATATGGGGCGCCACCCTCTATAGCCTCTATACACTCCCATGATATTCCCATTATATCCCCATGATGTTGCAATTCCATCCCATTATATCACAATTTTGGAAGCTTAAATCAACAGTAATCCTATGAATAATCCCATCAGCACATTTAAATTTCATTAAGTCTATTGAATTTCTGTTAAATCACCATGAAATCCCATGAAATCACCATTAAATCCCAATAGATCACCATTTGAATAGGCTCATAACCATCATTTTTCAGCGACCACTAGATCGGCCGACGCTCCACAAAAAGCCCTTGCAGAGGCCACCCGGGACTTCTCAGTGCCCAAGGGCGCCAAGGCCTGAAGATTGGAAGGGAATGGATTTGCTTCATGGCAAAACTATTATGAATATATGATATGGGAAAACTGACTAGACATGGGGGTTAATTAATTGGGATGTATATTTTGGATATAAATGCAAACAATTACAATATATACAGTGTATCTGGCCTGCAGTTAAGATAGTCAAATAGTATTATGCAATTTTTGAGCCTTCCATGCTAGCATCAACAAAGAGGAAGTTCGGTTCCATTACCTGTGCTACTGGAAGAAGTTTCTGAATCGGTAA